>JGI24699J35502_11133798_pt1 | contig 15810 bp, 12 predicted proteins | sample TergutMp193P4_FD_35502 | JGI IMG/M metagenome (IMG submission 35502) | reverse complement strand
GCCACGGGCTGCTGCATATCCGTATTGACCAGCGTCACCCGCAGTTTCGGCATGGTACCGGTATAATACGCCGGGATGTAGGGCGTATAGGGCGGAACCAGTTGTATGTATACCTGCACGGGATAAGTCTGCTGTGCATCCGACAACGCCGGAAGGACAAGCAGCAGCGGAAACAGCCGTAACCGGATATATCTGCAAAATAACGCTTTGACATGTTTTATCGGATTCATTTGTTTTTGTCTGTATTTATTTTTCGGCTTTATCGGTTATGAAAAAGTTAGGGACATTATATTTTTTTAACATTATCTGTACGCTTGTACGCTGCAAGCATATTCCGGGAATAAAGCACAAATATAGCAATTTTATTTATATCGGAAATTACGGTTAAGGAAAAGGTTAAGGTGCTATTCTACGCAAAGTCACAACGAAAATAAAATGTTGAAGGCATTTATTAAATAGATGCCTTCAACTCTTATTTTTTGTAGTTCCCTTAGTAGCCCGGTAATCCATCTAATCTCTGCCCTTATTCACTTATTTCAAGAGATTTTATCAACATTTATTCAAAAATTGAATTGAGAGGCACTGTCAAATTGTCATATTACTTCACATTTGTATAATCATTTATGAATACAATTGAAAAATATCGTCATATACATTTGTAAACAATCAATCATCTGATCTATTGTATTACAAAATCACCACTTGATTACAATTGTAATATTGAGAATTTGAATCTACTTTTTACATTTGTTACTCATACTAAAATTACGTCTTTAATACTCTATTATTCAGTACGATATGCCATTAATTCATCATTATTGCTTTAAATATATTCCGTCAATAATCCAACATTTGTAATATATGGATTTTACTATGTCAGAATTATGATTGTAATATACTCATTATTAATAAAATACTTCTATAATCTTTACTATTTTTACAGATTTATACGATTTGATATTTCAAGATTTTTCACTCTTGTAACACAATTGTAAACCACAAGGATACAAATGTAATTTTTAATTCCGTATTTTATGGTTTGTTTTTGTAAAAAATATCTTTTACATTTGTGCTGTGATAATTTTACAATTCTAATGGATTAATGGATTGGATTATGATTGAGCGGATTATGCAGATAATGGAATTGGAAGGGATAAAACCGGGTGAATTTGCCGAACAAATCGGGATAAACCGCTCGGCGATTTCGCATATTTTAAACGGCCGCAACAAACCGAGCTTGGATGTGGTAAATCGTATTCTTTCACGATATGATTATATCAATACCGATTGGTTGCTTTTCGGAAAAGGAGATCTCCGTAAAAAAAATATTGCCGAAACTCATCAAGCGGCTGCTCAACCCGCTGTTTTTTCAGGACAACAACCTTCTTTATTCGATGAAGCGCCCAAACAAAATCCGAAGCCCGAATTTCGCGAGGAAAATCAACCGAAAACAATGCCGAATATCCCTCAAAATATTGAGCATGAACAAAAAGATGTTATAATTCCTACCACCAAAAAAATCACGAAATTGGTTATTTTTTATTCCGATAATACTTTTGACACATTTGCTCCCGATAATGGTATTTTTTAAAATATTATATCAAAATTCATTGATTATTTGTATCTTTGCAACAAAGAATCATCCATCTGTACTTTTCATCAACCATTTATGAACGTCAATGAAAAAATATCTTTCGGATTTTAACGTTACCGAAAACCTTCGAATGAACGACCATTACGTCCTGTTGAAGTTTACTTCCGCGAATCCGATTCCGGAAATGCTACCCGGTCAATTTGCCGAAGTAAAAATAAACGATTCTTCCAAAACATTCTTGAGACGTCCGTTTTCCATCAATTTTGTTGACCAGGAAAAAAACGAATTTTGGCTGTTGATTCGTTTGGCAGGCGACGGCACCAAAAAACTGTCCGAAGCAAAACCCGGCGATCCGGTAAATATGATTCTGCCTTTGGGAAATTCATTTTCCCTGCCCGAATATAAAGATTGTAACCCTTTGCTGATCGGCGGAGGATGCGGTACGGCTCCCATGCTGTTTTGGGGAGCATACCTGAAAAAGCAGGGGATCAATCCGGTGTTTTTGCTGGGCGGACGATCCATGCCTGATTTGTTGCAATTGGACGAGTTCAAAAAATATGGTGACGTTTTTACCACTACGGAAGATGGTTCTTTCGGTGAAAAAGGATATGTCACTCAACATTCCATCCTTGAATCCGGTGCTTTCGATCATATTTACACTTGCGGACCCAAACCCATGATGGTTACCATTGCAGGTTATGCAAAAAAGAAAAAAATATGTTGTGAAGTATCTCTTGAAAACACGATGGCATGCGGGTTTGGCGTATGTTTATGCTGTGTGGAAAATACATGCGAAGGGAATGTTTGCGTTTGTAAAGAAGGCCCCGTCTTTAATATAGAAAAGTTACTATGGCAAATCTGAATGTAAACATCGGTAAACTGAGTTTAAAGAATCCGGTCATGACCGCCTCCGGGACTTTCGGTTACGGGGAAGAGTTTTCGGACTTCTTCGACATATCGAGAATTGGTGGTATTTTTGTAAAAGGAACGACCATTCGCAAACGGGAGGGGAATCCTTATCCCCGCATGGCAGAAACATCTTCGGGCATGCTCAACGCCGTCGGTTTGCAAAATAAGGGAGTCGATCATTTCATTTCGACGATATATCCCCGCATCCGGCATTTTGATACTAATATCATTGTCAATGTACCCGGATCCACGATTGAAGATTATGTGGCCTGCGCGGAAAAAATCGATTCGTTGGACAAAATTCCCGCCATTGAACTGAATATCTCCTGCCCGAATGTAAAAGAAGGCGGCATGTCTTTCGGCACAAGCGTCCGAATGACCGAAGAAGTGGTGAAAGAAGTCCGTAAAGTTTATCCTAAAACATTGATCGTGAAGTTATCGCCCAATGTCACGGACATCACCGAAATTGCCCGGGCTGCGGAAGCGGCAGGCGCCGATTGTGTTTCCCTGGTAAATACCTTTTTGGGAATGGCTGTCGACTCCGAAAGAAGAAAACCGATTCTTTCGACGGTTACAGGAGGCCTTTCCGGCCCCTGCATCAAACCAATCGCACTGAGAATGGTTTGGCAGACCTATCAAGCCGTGAAAATTCCGATCATCGGATCAGGCGGAATCATGAACGCCGAAGATGCCGTCGAGTTTATGCTGGCGGGTGCAACCGCCGTTCAGATCGGTACGGCCAATTTTATCAACCCCTCTGTATCTTTGGAGGTGATTGAAGGCATCGACAATTACTTGGACAGACATCATTATAAATCGGTAAAAGAAATCATCGGTGCATTGGAAATTTGAATTTTATCATTATTATATAACCTCTTAATTATTTTAATTCATGAATAAAGCTATTCTTTTAAAAACACTTTTAACTTTTTGCACCTTTTTTGTTTCGTTATCGTTTTTTGCTGCTTCTTTTGTCGGCGGACGGACTGATTTTCGAGATGAAACCATTTATTTTGTCATTACAACTCGTTTTTACGACGGCGATTCGGGCAATAATGCTCAATGTTGGGACGGCAATAATCCGGGCGACCCTGCGTGGCGGGGTGATTTCAAAGGACTTGCCGATAAACTTGATTACATCAAGGCGCTCGGCTTCACTGCCATCTGGATTACTCCTGTGGTGGAAAATGCCTCCGGATACGATTATCACGGCTACCATGCAATGAATTTCAACAAAATTGATGAACGCTACGAAAGTTCCGATTTCAATTTCCAAGACCTGATTAACGCTATTCACGCCAAAGATATGAAAATCATCGTGGATATTGTCTTCAATCATACCGGAAATTTCGGCGAGACAAACCTTTGTCCGATGTTTGAAAAACAGGGCAATCCCAGTTCCATTTCCTGTATGACCATCCCGCAAAACAGTCCGCTGCCGGCGAATTACAACTCGCTTCCGGCCGGATCTCAATACAGTACACGTCTTGCTTTGATGAAAAACACGGACGGGCAAAATCACGACACGCACAACTATTGGCATCATTTCGGCAATTTCTCTTGGGAAACCATCGGCGAATTTTGGGCACAAATTGCCGGCGATTGCGTGGATTTGAACACGGAAAATCCCGCAGTGTACAACTATCTGGTTGCCTGTTATACCAAAATGATAAATATGGGCGTGGATGGGTTCAGGATTGACACCGGAAAACACATCGCCCGCGTAACCTTCAACAAAGCGTTTATTCCGAAGTTGAAAGCGGCCGCCGAAGCAGCAGGAAAACCGAATTTCTTTATGTTTGCCGAAATTTGCGCCCGCGTGAGAGGTCCTTGGAATCACGACATCGCCGCTCTTTCCGCTCCGTTCTACACTTGGAAGGAAAGTGCGAATTACAATTGGAGCGAAGACGCAGCGCCTTACAACAATATCGCCATTTTTGAGAACAATTTCAACGCAGCCGCTGCTTCTTTGACCAATATGAACTCTTGTATTCAGATGTACAATGCCAACAGCGGCACAAGCGGCCAGCCCTCTTCCAACAATTATCTCCTGAACGGAAACGATTATAGAACTGTAAATTACACTCAAAAAAGCGATCTCAACGTGATTGATTTCCCGATGCACCGTAACTTTGCCTCTGCTGCAGATGCCTTCAACTGCAATTCTTTCGACAACACTTACGCCGATGCCACTTGGAACGTGGTGTATGTGGATTCTCACGACTACGCGCCGGAACCGGACGAGAATGTACGTTTCAACCGCAATGAAGACGTTTGGGCGGAAAATCTTTCGCTGATGTTCACGTTCAGAGGCATTCCTTGCTTGTATTACGGCTCGGAAACACAGTTTAAAAGAGGTTGCATCATTGACAACGGTCCCAATACACCGCTCATCAACACCGGTCGCGCCTATTACGGCGGTTACATCACGGGCAGCGCGAACACTACAGATTTTGCGACTTACACCAATGCCACAGGCAATATGGCGGTAACGCTCAAGCATCCGTTGGCACTGCATCTGCAACGTCTGAACAAAATCCGTCAGGCAGTTCCCGCGTTGCGCAAAGGTCAATATTCCACCGCAAACATTTCGAAACAGGGCGTTGCCGCCTTCAAGCGCCGTTACACCGATGCCTCAACCGACAGTTACGTTCTCGTAACGATTTCCGGCGGGGCTACTTTCAGCAGCATTCCCAACGGCACTTATACCGATGTGGTTACCGGCGATGTGAAAACCGTTACCAACGGCACGCTCACGGCTTCCTGTTCGGGAAAAGGCAATTTTCGGGCTTATGTGCTGTCCACCGACAAAACACCTGCTCCGGGCAAGGTCGGCACAGACGGTAAATATATCTATGCTTCGTCACCGGTAACGGTATCGCAGGGAAGTTACGACGGCAAACAGGAGGCTTTGACCACCGACCCGGATACAGGCAATGGAACCGACCCCGTAAATCCGATTGAGCCGACGCTTTGTTATGACGAACAGGCAATTTTCTTCAAAAAACCGGCAGACTGGGGTGCAGACGTCAAAGTGTATGTTTACGATCAGTCTTCGGGACAAGCGAAAGAGATTACGCAAGGTTGGCCCGGTAATGCCATGACAAGCTTGGGCAATAATTATTACAAATATATTTTTGATTCGACAATCGGAAACGGATGGCAAGTGTTGTTCAATTCCGGCAGCAATCAAGCTCCGGGCGGCGGACAGCCGGGCTGGAAAGTAACCAACGGCGCCATTTATCAGTCCTCGGGAACGATTGAACGGACGCTTTCGCCGACAGACTGCAGCACGAAAGCAGGTTTTTTAACCGTCGGAGAAACGAATATTTATACTGCCGATTATTGTATTTATATTGAAAGTCCGGAAGAAACAAATCTTACCATTTATGCAATCGATGGCCGCGCAGTGCGCAAAGTTACTTTACATAAAGGGTTAAACGTTGTTCCCGGCTTGGCGAACGGAGTTTATATTGCGAACGGCAAAAAAGTCGTTCTTTATTAAACTGTTAAAGCTCGCACAGATTTCACGGATTTCACAGATTTTGAAAAACGTCAATTAAAAAATCCGTGAAATCCGTGAAATCTGTGCGATAATAAACAAATTTTAACATAAAATAATAACGCCTCCCTTCTTTTAGATGTATCTTTGCATTTAAAATTAGATGAAACTATCTGAAAATCGGATGGTTATTAATAAAAAAGTCAATATGAAAACAATTAAATTCCTTTTATCAGGCATTTTAGTTTGTTTTGCAGTGTTAGCCCAATCTCAGACTATGACTCCGGATGTTGCTGCCGGATTGAAAACGGGAAATGTTAATTTGATTAATAAATATTTAGCCAAATCCGTAGACATCAGCATCCTCAACACAAGCAAAACTTGTTCCTCAACCGAAGCAAGCGCCGAATTAAGCAAATTTTTCCAAGCTAATGCTGCGAAAGATTTTGCAGCCATTCACAACGGGGAAAGAACAGGATCGAGTTATGTCATCGGTAAATTAACAACTTCAACCGGGGATTTCAGAGTCACTTATTACGCGAAAAAAATTGAAACCGGCGATTACCGGATCAATCAAATCAAAATCGAAAAATTTTAATGTCGAGGCTCGCACAGATTTCACGGATTACACAGATTTTGAATAAAAAATCCATGTAAGCGGTGAAATCTGTGCGAAAACAAAAAATATGAAAGAAGAACTGACCGGGCAATTGATTCAACTGGCTTTTGCCGAAGACATCGGCGAGGGAGATCATACCACGCTCTGCTGCATTCCTGAAGATGCAAGGGGAAAAGCCAAATTAATCATTAAAGAACCCGGAATCATAGCCGGAGTGGATGTCGCGCAAAAAGTATTTCGGTCGTTCGATCCCGGATTGAAAGTAACTGTATTGATTCAAGACGGAGCGGAAGTGAAACCCGGAGACATTGCCTTTACCGTGGAAGGAAAAACCCGTTCTTTGCTTCAAACCGAACGATTGGTTCTCAACATCATGCAGCGAATGAGCGGAATTGCCACCGTAACGCATCAATATGCCAAAGAATTGGAAGGATTTCATACCAAAGTGTTGGATACGAGGAAAACAACTCCGGGAATGAGAATGCTTGAAAAAGAGGCCGTCAAAATCGGAGGCGGCGTCAATCACCGGATCGGCTTGTTCGATATGATTTTGCTGAAAGACAACCATATAGACTTTGCGGGAGGAATCAAGCAGGCAATTGCCAATGCGCACAATTATTTGAAAGAAACCGGAAAAGATTTAAAAATAGAAATCGAAGTGCGAAATTTAAAGGAATTGCAGGAAGTTCTGGAAATCGGCGGCGTTGACAGAATCATGCTCGATAACTTTGATATTCCCGCAACCCGGGAAGCCGTAAAACAAATCGGCGGAAAATATGAAACCGAATCTTCCGGAGGCATCACGTTTGCTACATTGAAAGATTATGCCGCTTGCGGTGTCGATTATATCTCTGTAGGTGCATTGACCCATTCCGTAAAAAGTTTGGATATGAGCCTCAAAGCATTCTGAAAATTCAACGTCACATTAGAGTCGCACCAACAGCACCTTAAATATAGGAATGAATTTAAACCTAAACACATTAAACACATGAAAAAAGCTCTGTTTTTCTTATTGTTGGTTTTGCATATAACCGTCAATCGTGCTTTTGCATTGGATATTGATGCAGGAACGTATTATTTCGATAACTCCAAAACAAAATGGACGAGTGTGCAATTTCTTTACGGAACAGATAATCCGGCCCGTTATATGATTATAGATTTAACAGATACAGGCAATAATAAATGGAAGTTCACAATCCCGACCGCGGTAAAGAACATCTATCGTTATTCTTTTACCTTTACTTCTTTTCCTCCGGGAACTTTTTACGATATGAGTTTTTCTCAAAAAAAGGATGATATAAGCAGCAAGGGGTATGTGAGAATCGCAACACAAGATCAGCCTTTTTCCGGAGATGCTGTTTTTATCCCCCAATCGGGCGATAATTGGGCGCAAGGCTCATGGAGTATAGATTTGGCTCCTACCAAAACAATTCCTGTTTTTTATCTGAATACGGAAAATAATGCGGATATTGTATCCAAAGATTATTATATCAATGCGACCATGTATATCGATGCCGCGGGCATTCCGGGCTACACCTCTTCCGGAACTGCGCAAAATCCGATTGTTACGGGAATAAAGGGAAGGGGAAATTGGACATGGAGCGGTTTTGATAAAAAACCTTATCGCATTAAAATGGACAAAAAGGCCAAACTGCTCAATATGTCGAATGACAAAAGTTATGCGCTTTTGGCTCATGCGGATGATGCAACTTTTTTGAGAGAAGATATCGGTTTTGAGTTGAGCCGTCGTTTCGGGTTTCCTTTTACCCCAGGGCATAAACCGGTTGAACTGGTTAAAAACGGCGAGTATTGGGGTCTTTATTATTTAACTGAAAACATAAAGGTTTCAAATGAACGTGTCAATATCGTTGAACAGCCCGATGGGGAAACCGACCCGTATCTGATTACCGGCGGCTGGTTGATTGAAATTGATAATTATGACGATGTGAATCAGGTTTCAACTCAACGAGTTCCCCGCTTTACCTGCCATACTCCCGAAGCAATGTCTCCTCAACAGGAAGCATACATCAGAACTTACTTGCAAAAAGTAGAAGATGCGATATATAATCCGGACAAAAACAGTGTCGAGTGGGAAAAATACATCGATTTAAATACATTCGTCGATTTTTATATTGTTCAGGAAGTGACGGGAAATACCGAATCATTTCACGGAAGCTGCTATTTTTATAAGGACATCGGCGAAAATTCAAAAATATACTTCGGCCCGGTTTGGGATTTCGGAAATGCCTTCCGTCATCCGCATGAGTTTATTTATCAGGATTTCCCGTTTACTTCAAATTGGTTGCCTGAAATTGTGAAATATCCGCGTTTTCAAGATCGTCTCATTTTCCGCTGGACAGAGTTGAGAGACAACGGGGCTTTGTCGTTGGACAACTATATCGATGAAACGACAAACAAAATCAGAGAAGCGGTGAAAATGGATTATGCCCGCTGGCCGCAATATGGAAGTCGCGTATATGATGATGATATCAATATGGCGAGAAATTATGTCACAGACCGGATTGAATGGTTAGACACGCAATGGTACAGGCCTTCTTCCATAGCCGATGTAAAAGTAAATCATATATCAGCTTATCCTAATCCGACTTCGGGAGAAATCAGATTCAGTTCTCCGGAGCAAATCACAGCCGTAAAATTGTTCAATCTACCACCGGGAAAACAGTTAAAAACTTTTACCGATATAACGGATTTTATTAACTTGGATGTCGATAATGGGATGTATTTATTGCAAATATATACGCCTGCAACTGTGGAATCGCACAAAATTATGGTGGAAAAATAGGTAAAATATTAGGCCTAACCACAGAGGAGGCTTATTAACGACATCTTAAATACAAAATGATAATTTTATATAAGGGTTAAATAAGTACATGGCAGAATTTAAGTTGATCTATTTTAACCGCGAAGATGCCAAGACACAAAGTAGCAAAGAATTTTAATTTTATGTCTTGGCGGCTTGGCGTTTTTAAAATATAAATTGTCTTTTGCGACATACTAAACAACCCTCATTTTTTATGGCCATCATTCTCAATATATTATTCCCCTTACAAAACGCACTTTTATTGCAAGTAAAGACACATTTATTAACCCGACGCAGGAAGAACCTAACGCCGAGCCGGCCACTTCTTTATTTGCACACTACACCCCTTGCAATGTCATTAAATATTTTTTAATATTTTCCCAAAATAAATTATCCGGCTGTTCTTTAACAAACGATACAAATATAATCCATCCGGTAAGTTTGCGATGCTGATGGACGTATTGCCGACATCTGTTTTTTTCAATATCATTTTTCCTTGCAAATCCACTAATTCGAATGTTAAAGATTGGTTTTGTAAAGTTTCATCTATCACAATAACTTGTTTTATTTCATCATAATAAGCTTTTTTATTGCCAAAAGATAATATTTTGATACTTGATGATGTTAACTTTTTAATGATTTTGATTTCAAGCTCAGTATATTCATTAGAATTTACATCTTGTTTTGTAGTGGTTATTCCTGTTATCTCAACTTCATCGTCAATAAAATATTCAATATCTTCGACGATTAGCCTATTGTCAGACCAAATCCAATTAGAATTAATCGTTAAGATATAATTATTGGAGGTGGTTTCCAAGCCAAATACCATACCAGGCAAACAAGGATCTGTTTGACACAGATTCGACATGGGAATAATCTTACCACTATAGGTATTTTGTCCATATATGTTTAAACACATAAAGACAGAGATAAAAAATATTAAAAACTGTTTCATAACAAATTTATTTATGAATAATTAGACATACAACCTTCATTTATAATTTCAAAAGAGCCTCCCAATTGACATTCAAATCCGGGATTAAAGATAATTTCATTTCCTGCTTCAAAAGTAACATTATCCATATTTTTTACAATGACCGTACCCGGACTAACAACTTTTTTATCTTCACATCATAGTCGCCGGAGCCTGCCCCGATTTCAGGATAAATAAGTAACTGTATGAACATAAGTAAATTAAAGCGAACCCCGTCAGATAATGCCAAATGACCTTGCAAGTTTTTTCAAAGAATAATTAATAGATTAATCATTTTTAACAACCCAGCATACCATAGGTACACTCTATGTTATATAATGTACATATGGCACGTTGTAAGATTGATGAAATATGCATCATTCTACCAATATATTGTTTTACATACAAAATGCACTTTTATTGCATGTAAATACCACATGTTATTAGCCCGACGAGGAGGAGCCAGATGCCGAGCCGGCCACTTTTTTATTTGCACACTACTCCCCTCGGAAGGCTATCCGATTTTTGGACAGCCTTCCTGATGGCCAAGTCATTTTATTTCAAATTCCGAACCTAAATCTACATCAAAATCACTGATAATATTAACCTCGTCCGCTGCATCAAGAATTAGTTTTGCATTGTTTTGTACTTTTACGTTTTGAATATTGATGTCGCCACAACTCGTAACAGTTGTGCTCGTGGTTACAGTTTGATTGAAAAAATTGACAGCTAATGTTCCGCATAGTGAAAATGATACCGTTTGGTTTGTATTTTCAATAATGTTTGTAATTGGCATGCCAATACCCGCTAAATTTGTCCACGAAAAAGCCCGAGGTATAGAAGTATCAGTAAATTCAGTTTTTCCACTCGTACCCGGAAACGGGCACCCTGCGCTGTTAATAATTCCATAAGAACTTGGCGTACTGGTAGGAATAGCCGTAGTACTGCTTGCGCATACAGGGTACATTTGCTGAGGATGATTATCGTTGGGTGCGTAACTCGCAACATTTGCCGCTACGTGCCAAATCAGCAAGCCATGTCCGGGTAGCGAAGCGTCGAACCCTATTGGTTGTTTATTATCCAATAAATAATGTTCACCATTGGCATTTGCCGTTATCTTATAAATAACAGGATTGTTCGCCGATGGAAGCATATTGCTAACCGAGCTTCCTGCAGTTAGAGTTTGAGGCGTAATCCAACCGAATTGTATTTTCTGATACGGATTGATTGATGCCGGCTGACGACCGTTGTCATTCCACGAACCGTTTGCCATCAAATCCCATTGCCCGGATCCGTTATAACCCGAATAGTCAATATCGTAATAATCGGGTGAACCGAAAATATGGGCCAATTCGTGCGCAATTACGCCGATATATGTAATATTTGAGCCACTTGAGCCTCGTAATTCAGGAGAACAGGAATAACCCGAAAGTTGCACGCCATCTCTTCTTAAATAGAAGCTTCCTGCATGCGACCATATTTGCTGTCCGTTGCCAACTGATTCGTCACCATAACCGGCAAAAATAATGTGAAAAGTTTCCACTTGTCCGCCACTTGCAAATTGCGAAAAATCTACCAATGGGTCGGCAAGATCGACAACCTCGTTTGCAAAAAAATACCAACCTAACTTACTAGGGTCAGATGCTGTACTGTAGTAAGATGCCGGTTGCGACACCGTTATCGGGCCAACTATGGTAACTTGTAAATTCATAAGCCCATACGAATTTTCGGAATAATAATCCTTTACAGAGCCTTTGGCTCCGCCGGCAGTATAGCCCACCTGATTCATCAAGGCATCAAACTCTGCATTCGTTTTCACAAAAGCCCTGTCTGAAAAGGCTGCCAGCACGCAAAGCGCTTTAACATTGCCAGTAGTGGCTCGTTGAATGGTTGTATTTTCAGTCATTTTCTCTATTTGCATCAGCGTGTTGGTTTGCGCTTTACTGTAACACAGTCCTTTGGTTATATTTGCATTTGGCTTTGTGCTGCTTCCAAACCTGATATTTGAAGGCGTCAAGTTGCCTTGCCCATCTGTTTGGGCATAGACCACATACTTTTGCGCATCGTACATCAACGTGTATCCGTCTGCAGACTCCATCCAATTCACGTTTTCATCTCCTCTGAGATAAACGGATATTTTTGTTCCATCAGGCTGCACCTTTTCTACACCCCACGGCACCGCGGGCACTGCGAAAAGCGAATTAACCGAAATAAACAAAATTGCTAAAAGTACGAATTTATTTTTCATTACACATTTATTTTTTATTGTTTAACAAAATGGAATAATTCGGCGACAAATTCTTTATCTTTCATGAATTCTTCTACTAATCCAGGCATTGGAGTCACGCATGAGAATACACAGAAAATAAGCTCGCTTATACAGTTTCTCCACTCTATTGAATACGAACATGGAGAATTATCAAATTCTGAATAAGCAATACTTATCTTAAAGACATATTCATCCTTGCCGATTACTTTATAAAGGTCAATACGAACACTCGAAAAATTTTGTGTCTCATTAAGACTTTTACAATACTCTCTCAACCATGACAAATCGGTTAACGGATTTTTGACATTACAAATTGTTCTTTCGGGAACCACTCTCCATTCCGCCAAATCGCTCGGCCCGGCATCATTTTTCGCATTGATTTCCAGCAGATTTCCGTCGCTTTCCTTGACAATCAAATAGCGACCCGAAGCAATATCGATGTAACGAACATAATAAACCCGGCACACATAATCCAACTCAATCAATTCTTCGTCGAAGGCGCTAATAGTCATTCCCGTTTGTACGTCTTCTTTGGCATACACGGTATATGATTGTGCCTCTTGACTTATGCGTTTCAATATAATTCTGTCAGCTTCCTCTTGCGTAATTTGCGCTGACAATGCCGAAAGAAAAGCAAAGGGAGCAATTATCAATAATATTATCTTTTTCATCTGTTTATTTTTTAAGAAACAATTATTTTTTGAACACAAAGGCGCAAAGTCACGAAGACACAAAGAATAATTAAAACTTAGTGGCTTAGCAGCGTTGGATCCTTTGTGTTCAAAATATCTTAATTTTTAATGATCTTATACGTTTCACCAGAAACGCTTACCAGGTAAATGCCGGCATTCAGAAATGAAACGTTCAACCGGCAGGGATCCTTATCCGAAAGCAATCCTGAAAACAGGCAGGCTCCCTTTAAATCACGGATTTCCACCAGAATGCGATCGCCAGTACAAGGAAGAGCCAACCAATCATCCACGGGATTCGGATAGAGAGACTTGCCGATATCATCTTTCCGCTCGGCAAGGCCCGAAGGCATGCTCACAACTTCCCATGAGGCTAAATCACCCGGCCCGGAATCATTGGTTGTGATGATCTCCAACAAGTTTCCGATATTTTCATTCACAAGCAGATAACGCCGTTGAGAAGGCCCGTTCACGTCAAAGTATTCGTCAAGAAAATAAACCCGGCAGGCATATTTCGCCTTGATTATCTCTCCCTTGTCGGTCGTCAGGACAATATCTCCTTGACTTGGAGTGTTGTTGTTGACATATAAAAAATAAGGCCGCGTCACTTCGTTTTGCAGGTACTCCGACACAATAGCATCCGCTTGTTCTCTTTTTACCTGGGCAAATGAGATTGACGAAAATGAGAATATTGTTAAAATTATTAATAAATATATTTCTTTCATTTCATTTTAAATTAAATCATCACTACTTCTACTTTAACAGAGAATGAGGTTGTTTAAAAAGTAATTTTAACACTAATTTATCTGGATACCTATCTGAGTTTGATTTCAAATATGCAACTCTCAAGGACGAATGAGTGACTTTTGAGACAGCCTCATCATCACCTTGTCATCAACGTGATGACAGGTGTAGTTTTAAGTTTATTATTTTTCTGTCAATAACATTTTTTTCGTATCAATCAGTCGGTTGTCCGCATACAAGGAATAATAATAAATCCCGGCAGTCAGGGAACCGGCTTCTATGGTGATGCTGCCTGCTTCACCGGAACCGGAAACAGGGATTTGCCGGACAATTCTTCCGGCAGCATTGGTCATTACAATCTGCGCCGAGTTGTACGTTTGCGGCAGGATATAGCGAATGACGGTCGATTGATTGAACGGATTGGGAATATTTTGCTGCAGGGAAGCGCCATCGGCCGGTAATTCCGGCAATCCGGTTACGGACTCTTCGCCGGTTCCGCTTCTCAACACACCCGGGTCACTTTCTTTCCCCAACAACTTATAGACTAACCCGGTCAATTCATTGACCTGTTTTTGCAGCCGGTCGTTTTGCTCGCCAAGTTCCTGCACGGCTTTTACTAAGGGAACAACAAATTCGGCATATCGGAGCCCGTAAGCCCCCTTGCCGTTTTCGGGCACATCCACTCCGCTGAAATCATAGCCGATACTGCGGGCGGCTTTTTCCACATCCTGCGCCACAAAACCGGTATAGACTCGTTTCTCTTTATCCGCTCTCGCTTTTGTCATGACTTTTTTTTCTTCGGGAGAAAGCGTCTTGCGTACAGAATCTCTGACCTCGTTTATTTTGGGATCGTCGGATTTCAGTAATTCATCTACGACATCGAGATCAAGGTTATACATCACCGGTTGCAACAGGTTGATAAAGGAAATACCCGGCACTTCCGACCGGATGTTTTTCTTTGCCCTGCCGTCAGAGAGATTAGACCAGGCCGCATAACCGCCGATGCTGGTAACACTGCTGTTGCCGATTCTTACCTGATTGCTTGCGGTAGCCGTTGCTTCGCGACCAACGGCTGTAGCATTGCTCAGATTGACGTTGTTGACATTTGCATTATAACCAATAGCGGTATTGTAATAGCCCTCTGTATTGGAGGAAAGCGCCTGATAACCAATAGCGGTATTGTAGCTGCCCGTCGTATTGGGGGAAAGTGCAGCATAACCATTGGCGGTATTGTAGCTGCCTGTCGTATTGCCGTTAAGCGCACAATAACCATTGGCCGTATTGTAGTTGCCCGTCGTATTGGAGTTAAGTGCGTTGTAACCGACTGCTACATTGTTAGTTCCAAAAAAAGAAGGGCCAGATACCGGCAGCAAGGCATTACTTAGAGCGCCATATCCGAAAGACACGTTAGCTCTCCCCGAATATCCCGTATATCCCGCTAAAACATCGTTCACCTTAAAAATAACGGGAACGTCGCCGGTCGTACCCAAAAAATTAGAGGTACTCCCGATATAAATATTCCCCGCGCGAAGATCTCCGACCACATCCAATTTGTACTGCGGATTTGTCGTTCCTATCCCTACCTGTCCCAAAGAATTAACTTTAACTTGTGCCGACACATTCGCTAAACAAGCGAAAACAATGCATGTAAAAACAATGTTCTTCATGGTAATCCATTTTTAAGTTTATA
>JGI24699J35502_11133799_pt1 | contig 15816 bp, 17 predicted proteins | sample TergutMp193P4_FD_35502 | JGI IMG/M metagenome (IMG submission 35502) | reverse complement strand
TAAAACGATTAACAAAAAAAGATATGGAATCATACAATAAAAGTATTTTGGAGTATCGCGATGTCCGCTCGGCAGTGGAGTATGCACGCGAAGAAGGCATTGAGAAAGGTCGAGAAGAAAGGAACATCTATATAATTCAAAGATGTCTTCAAAAAAATATGTCGATTGAGGAGATTATCGAACTGACCGGCTTTTCCAAAGAACAAATTATTCGCTGTCGGGAGAAGAACGGTCAATGACTCAGGTAGCTTTCAAAAAAAAGTGTTGTCCTGCACTTTATTCTGCTATTTTGGAATAAAGTGTGAGGCAACAGTTTATGTGCGGAATGTCCATATTCGCTTTACGGTGGAGAGTCCATCTGTTCAAAGTTTAACAGCACGAAGGGAGGGTGGATTTCGCGTCAAGCGCGGGATGATAGAGAAACACCTTCCATTAAACTTTATTAAGACAAAGCAAATCCTTCATTCGATTATTTTCCTTACATTTGCAGCGCAAAAAGAGGCTTTTCAATGAAGCGTATTTGAAATAGCATTCAATAAATAGCAAATATTAATAATTAGTTTATGGAAATGGAAATAGTAAAAATTGTAGGTAGAGAGATTTTAGATTCACGAGGTAATCCTACGGTTGAGGTAGATGTATATTTAGAATCAGGATTTATGGGTCGTGCTGCAGTTCCTTCCGGAGCTTCTACAGGAGAAAATGAAGCATTGGAATTGCGGGACGGAGATAAAAAACGTTATGGAGGCAAAGGTGTTCTGAAAGCAGTAGAGAATATCAATCACATCATAGCGCCGGCCTTAATCGGAATCAGCGTTTTGGAACAACGGTCTATCGACAAAATTATGTTGGCATTAGACGGTACGCCCACCAAATCAAAATTAGGAGCCAACGCTATTTTAGGCGTATCTTTAGCAGTCGCCAGAGCAGCCGCCGAATATTTACAAATTCCATTGTACCGATATATTGGAGGCACGAATACCTGCATTCTTCCTGTTCCGATGATGAACATCATTAACGGAGGATCGCATTCGGACGCACCCATTGCTTTTCAAGAATTCATGATCCGTCCAGTGGGCGCATCCAGTTTCAGAGAAGGCTTGCGGATGGGCGCTGAAGTCTTCCATTCTTTGAAAAAAGTATTGCACGATAGAGGATTAAGCACGGCAGTAGGCGATGAAGGCGGTTTTGCTCCTTCTTTGAAAGGAACGGAAGATGCCTTGGAATCTATCCTTCAAGCCATTAAAAATGCGGGATATGAACCCGGAAAAGACGTAACCATTGGTTTGGATTGCGCCGCTTCCGAATTTTATAAAAACGGAGCGTATGATTACACTTTGTTTGAAGGAGCGAAGGGCGCTAAACGGACGTCTGTTCAACAAGCCGATTACTTGGCTGAATTGCTAAGCAAGTATCCAATTGATTCGATTGAAGACGGAATGAGTGAAAACGATTGGGATGGCTGGAAATTGCTTACCGACAAAATCGGCGACCAATGCCAATTGGTGGGTGATGACGTGTTTGTCACCAATGTTGATTTCCTTCGTAAAGGAATCGAACAGGGTTGCGCCAACTCTATTTTGGTCAAAGTGAATCAAATCGGTTCGTTAAGTGAAACGCTGGACGCTATCGAAATGGCTCACCGCTCGGGTTATACCACTGTCATCTCGCATCGTTCAGGAGAAACGGAAGATGCTACGATTGCTGATATCGCTGTGGCAACCAACTCCGGACAAATTAAAACCGGTTCGTTGAGCCGCTCCGATCGGATGGCTAAATACAATCAGTTGCTCCGCATCGAAGAAGAATTAGGCGAATTAGCCATCTACGGTTATAAGAGAGTACAAAAAATAAAATAGTGTTTTCATGGGGCGAGAGACGTTGCGACAACCTCTCTCGCTTTGTTAGATTCTTTCTCTCTTTGTTAACAGAAAAAAAAGTTTGTGCGTACGTTTTTTGGGAATGAACTGCATGATTGAAATGATAGAGATAGACGCGATTTTAAAGACCATGCCGCCGATTGCGCTCAATGAAGTGAAAAATATCCGCTTGATGGAACGGAAGGACTTTAAATTTGTAGCGTGCATATCTTTTCTTCCGCAACTTTTAGAAGCGATGATTCCTTATTTCAGGGTACAAGTAGTCAAGGGGAAACGCATCGCTCCTTATTCTACTCAATACCTCGATACTCCATATCTGGACATGTATGTCATGCATCGGAAAGGCGTGTCGAATCGTCAGAAAATCAGGATTCGTTCGTATGTCGATTCCAATGTTTCGTTTCTCGAAATAAAAAATAAAAATACGAGTGGGTGGACGAATAAAGTACGTGTTCCCAATCGTTGTCCGGAAGTATTGTCGGGAAAGGAACTCGCGGCAAACAAACAGTTTTTATCGGAAAATTCGGCTTTTGATATGAATAAGTTGGAGCCGTCCCTCATCAGTCATTTCGACCGCATTACTTTGGTTAATAATGAAAAAACAGAACGGGTAACGATCGATTTGAATATTTCCTTTGCGAATTGCCGGACGGGAAAAACCCAATCGCTCGATAAAATAATGGTGTTGGAACTGAAGCAGGACGGTTGGCAGTATTCTCCTTTCTGGGACATCATCGATCAATTTCGCATCATGCAATTTTCTTTCAGCAAGTACTGCGTAGGAATCGCGCTTACGAATCCAGACGTTCATAACAAACTAATTTAAGATACGATATTGCTTTCCGATTCCGGAAACAGAAAATACGGAATAGGTTTTTAATGGATATTTGGAGCCGGATTCTGGATTCCCGGAACCGGAAATAAGATTGTAAACGGCTCCGCAAACAGGGCATTTGGCTTTGCCGGCATTGTCGGCAATTACTGTTATTTTTTCATTGGCTTCTACGGGACAAGCCAAATCGTAGGCGAACAACATCAACTGTCCGTCGATTCCATATCCTCCATTGATTACCAAAACGCCTCCAAAACCGATCCGTTCGACTGCCAGTCGCGGTTTTGTAATGGATTCGGTTGCCAGAAGGGAGAGCAAGTCCTTGTCTTGAAAATCCAAATTCAAGGTAATATCCACAGGAAGATTCGGTATAGATGAGCGGGGCGCTTCATTGCAAGAAAAAAACAAACAAGAAAAAATTATGCCGACTAAAAAGGATCGTTTTTTTTTCATATATACAAATATTTATGTTGATTGTGCTAAGAATGCAGATAACGCAAATCAATCACCCCAAGATAAATATAAAAATCTGCATTCATCCCTGTAATCTGCGGTCTAAAGAATCTTCTGAGCAAAGCTTCAACAGATTTTCAATGGCTGCATTCACTCGTTCAAATCCAAAGGAAGTCACGATATGTTCTTTCATTTCCCGAATTTTATCGTTACACAAGTTTCCCATACTCCCTTCGTGCGTATGATGTACTTTTTTATCGGGAATAAATGTTCCTGCTTCGATTTCCATGGCCGTTTGCCGGTAAGCGTCCCGAAAGGGAAATCCCTGACTTACCTTTTCATTTACTTTTTCCACGCTGAACAACAAAGCATACTTGTCGTCGTCCATGATGGACGTATTTATTTTCAACGATTGCATCATTTCGGCCGTCATTCGGATACAATCGTCCAGCTCGCCGAAGGCAGGAAGGTATATTTCCTTGGTTATTTGCAAATCGCGAAAATATCCAGAAGGCAAATTGTTGATAATCAATGTAATTTGTTGAGGAATACTCTGAATGCGGTTGCATTTTGCCCGCGTCAGTTCAAATACATCCGGATTTTTTTTATGCGGCATAATGCTCGAACCAGTCGTAAATTCGTCTGGCAGCCGGATAAATCCGAAATTTTGACTGTTGTATAAGCACGCATCGTAAGCCAGCTTCGAAAGCGTAGCAGCCAGTCCGGCCAGAGCAAAACCCACTGTACGTTCCAATTTTCCTCTTCCCATCTGGGCGTAGACTACGTTGTAATTCATAGAATCGAAACCCAATAAATCGGTAGTCATTTGGCGGTTTAGCGGAAAAGACGAACCGTAGCCGGCGGCAGAGCCTAATGGATTCCGATTGCAAATTTTGTAAGCGGCCTGCAACAACAGTAAATCATCGGCCAAACTTTCGGCATAAGCGCCAAACCAAAGTCCAAAAGATGAAGGCATCGCTATTTGTAGGTGGGTGTATCCGGGAAGCAAAACCTCTTGGTAGCGGTTGCTTTGTTCAATCAAAACGTCGATTAAATCGGATGTTTGGCGCACTAAAGATTGAATGGCATCGCGTGTAAAAAGTTTAATGTCCAGCAAAACCTGATCGTTACGCGAACGTCCGCTATGTATTTTTTTCCCTATATCGCCTTTGGCCTGAGTAAGCATCCATTCCACTTGCGAATGTACGTCTTCCACGCCTTCTTCAATAACAAACTGTTCGGCGTCGGCCAATTGGTAGATTTTTTTTAGTTCTGGAAGCAATTGCCGCAGTTCATCGGAAGTTAGCAAACCGATACTTTCTAGCATGACGCTGTGCGCCATCGAACCCAATACATCGGCCTTGGCCAAAAACAAGTCCATTTCACGGTCTTTTCCTACCGTGAATTGTTCGACCTTTTTATCTACCTGAATGTTTTTTTGCCACAATTTCATGTGATTCATTCCAGATCGTTGTAGGGAATGGCGGACAATATCTGCGCGATTTTATCGACTCCTTTCTGCAAAGGATTGGACAGCATCGGCTTGAGAAGAGGATTCAAATCAGCCTTTACAATTAACTTCATTGCTGTCTCGTTTTCGCTGGACTCAGCCAATTGAATCCATAAACGCACGTCTAACGGCGATTGTTCGGCTTGCATTTGAATCGTTTGTGAAGGTTCGCGTTCGATGATAGCAAATTTCACTTTTCCTACCTGATCCGTCACAAAAGAAAATGAATCCTTTTCAAACGTCATATCATTGATCTTTCCCCCTGGAAACTGCTCTTTTAATTTCTCCAGATGTTCTAAATTGGACAGCATTCCATACACTTTTTCCCGATTGTAGGGGATTATTTTTATTTCACTTGTATATTCGGTCATAACGTCGCTATTATTTTATTCCTATTTTGCAATCCAAGTTGCTGGATTTTTTCTCCATTCTTGAAGCGTTTTAATTTCGGATTCATCGATATATTCCGTTTTTAACGCTTCGTCGAGGATCGCGTCATAGTTGCAGAGAGTAGTCCATTGGACCTTGGCTTCCTTGAATTTTTCTTCGGCAATGGGGAATCCGTAAGTAAAAATGGCAATCAAACCGACGACATGGCAGCCGGCATTGCGTACCGCTTCTACCGCTTTCAGACTGCTTCCTCCCGTAGAAATTAAATCCTCAATAATCACAACTCTGGCTCCCGGTTTGAGATCACCTTCAATCAGATTCTCCAAACCATGGTCTTTGGGTGTAGCGCGAATGTAGGCAAACGGCAGATTCAATTCTTCGGCCACCATAGCGCCTTGCGCGATCGCTCCCGTAGCGACGCCTGCAATAGCAGTTACCTCTTCGTATTTTTCAATAATCGTGCGCGCCAACTCTATTTTAATAAAATTGCGGGTCGACGGATAAGAAAGCGTTTTTCTATTGTCGCAATATATAGGCGATTTCCACCCTGAAGCCCATATAAAAGGATTTGCAGGTTGAAGTTTTACCGCTTTGATATGAAGCAGTTTTTTTGCTAAAATTTGTTCTAGGGTCTTCATTAGAGGAATTTTATGGTTTAGATGTCACAAAAGTAGTGATTTTGAATGATATATAGATGAAAAAAATGCAGCGTTTTTAGTTAAAAAAATACAAAAACAAAAGAAATTAAATTCAAAAAACTTTCGAATTATTTCAAATCAATGCGATTCATCCTTCACGCGATGGTTAAAGTGAGAATGCTTATTTTGATTTTTTCTCCTCTCGAAAACGCCTGAGCGCAGGCTTCAAGCGTTGCTCCAGTAGTCAGTACATCGTCGATAAGCAGCAGATGTTTATGGTTAAACGCTTCTATATTTTTCACGTCAAAAATTCCCTGCGTATTTTTCCATCGATCGTAAACTCCTTTCCGCGTCTGGCTCACATTGGCTTTTATTCGGTAAAGATTGCCCGTTTCCATCGGAATATGAGTTATTTTAGATATCCCTTTTCCTAATATTTCCGCTTGATTGAATCCCCGCAATTTCTGCTTTTGAGGATGCAAGGGGGTTGGAACAATCCAATCGATTCCTTCAAAAAAGCCAGACGGAAGCATCTCCGCAGCCAGCATGGCCGCAATCCATTCGCCCAGATGAATATTGCCGCGGTACTTGAATTCTGCGACCAAACGTTGACCTAATCCTCCTTTGTTGTAATAAAGATAGGAAGATGCTCTTTGAAGCGAAATTTTTCCTGCAAATCGATCGTAAGCAGGATTGTTTTTTATCCGGTGATAATTGGTTTTAGGTAAATCCAAAAGACATTGCGGACAAAAGAAATTTTCGTGTTCCATCAAGGCCTCTGCACATCCTACGCACAGTTTGGGATAAAAGAGAGACCAGAAATTCTTGAATAAACGGCCAAAATCCATTGCAGTTAAAGTTGAAGTTAAAAATTAAGAACTGTTTTTTGCAAAGATACCGGTTTTTTCCAAACAAACTATTGAATGGCAAAAGAATCTCTTTCGCTTTGCAATTCCAATAAGAATCGATTGGAAAAATTCTACAGTTATTATTAATGCGCTCGATAAATTTCAGCTATATTTGTGCGTTCATTCAAAAATACTTAAAATTTATGGGAAAAGCAAAATCATACAAGGAGCCTTCTTCCGAACCCAACATAGTAGAAGAGCCGTTTGTTATGTTTGGTACGTTGGATTTAGATGAAACCAAACGTTATACGTATGCCGATTATTTGACTTGGTTGGACGATAAACGAAGGGAATTAATTAATGGTTTCATTCATTTGATGTCGGCGCCCAATGCTTTTCATGCCCGAATTACCCATTTAGCGAGTTGGGTTATGGAATCTTTCGTCAGGCAACGCAAGGGAAAATGCCACATCTATCATGCTCCATTCGATGTTCGTTTGCCCTTGAATAACGAAACTGCGGACGATAAGATATACAACGTGGTTCAACCGGATATTTGCGTCATTTGCGATTTATCCAAATTGGATGATAGGGGATGCATAGGCGCTCCGGATTTGATCGTGGAAGTGTTGTCGCCTTCAACATTAAAATACGATTGGAATTACAAATTCAACTTGTATGAGGCAGCCGGAGTAAGGGAATATTGGATTGTGGATCCTCAAGCGAAAACAGTCGCTGTCTTTTTATTGCAATCGGACGGTAAATACGATTTGGGAACGGTATATGAATGCAACCAAAAGGCTCCCGTGCATATTTTTGAAGGATTAGAAATTGATCTGAACGAATTGTTTGAGGAGGAGTCCCCTAAAAAGTTCTTTTGAACGCAGATGACGCTGGCCGCTCCGCATCATCCGCGTTCTTTCCAACAAATTATTTCAACTGCCAAGACACTCCGCCAATCAACCAAAAACCCGGTTGTGGAAGATTGCCCAAATCATAGTACGATTTGTCGAATAAGTTATGAATAGATAGATAAATATTTAGCGGATCGATCTTCCAATTCAATCGAACGTCCAAAAGGGCAAAAGCAGGATAGGTCTCTTCGTGAAAACTTCCGTTTTCGTATTTCGAATAAGAGCCTTCTCGTTTTTGCCAGCGAAATTGCCAATCGGCGCTGAGTCCTTTATAAACCGGATGCGATAGACCGGCAATAAATTTATAACGCAAATAATCCAATACATAACCGGAAATTAATTCGCCGCTTTTTTTAGTTTGATCGATATACAGGTAACCCAAATTAAGACGGGTCGTTGCCAGCGCTGGAACGATCTTTTGGCAAAGTAGCGAGACATTGACTTCCAATCCGGCGCTATTTACAGTTGTCAGGTTTTGCGATTTCCATTTCAGATCCTCTGGCTTTTCTTTTATCCAATCGATCAAGTTGCGGCCTTTGGTGTAAAATCCGTTCAAAGAAGCGATAATCCATGGTTGAGCGTATTTAGCTCCTAATTCAAACGATTCCGATTTTTCCGGTTGGAGATCTGGATTTCCTTCATGGCTGGAATCCGAATAATACAAATCTGTGAAAGTCGGCATGCGGGTGGCGTTATTCCAGGAGACAAACGCTTTTAGATGATCCGTCAATCCATAGGCGATGTCGATATTGGGGAAAAATTCAAATTGTTTTTTGAAAAAGCTGTTGTAATTGGCCAGTATTCCGGCGCTGAAAGTAAAGCCTTGACCAATATAAGTATGTTCCAGAAAATAGCTGGTGTTGGTGCGGTTATCCGATCGGGTATATTTTCCGATCGGCTCGCTCAGCGGTTTTCCCAACACATTGCTGAAAACACCCTCGTTTCGGAGTTCTCCTCCAAAATTTGTAATGCCTCCTTCCCATTTGTATTGCATGTTGAGATTGAATCCCAGTACTTCGGAATAGTGGAAATTGTGGCCGGCATACCACGAAGGAATATCGGGCGTTCCGTCTCGGTACAATTGAAAACAGTCGTAATGCCGGTTCCAGTACAATTGCGGAATAAATTTCAGTTTTGTTCCTGATTCTCCTCTGACTGAAGCAAAAAGGGATTGAGTGTCGTCGAATTGATTGAAATAAGCCGGCGAATAAAAAGTATTTGCTCCATAGGCTTTATCGTTGAAACCCAATTGAACGTTTAACTGAGAATTTTCTACGTAGAAATTGCTTTGCCAGAACGCATTCAAAATTTTGTAATCGCTGTCTGGAATATATCCTCCCGACGAATTGTATCCTGCCGAAAGACTGTGCGTGGAAGCAGGAGTTTTCAGCGAAGCGCGCGACTCCACGCCCCAAAGTTCGTGCATTCCTCCTTCCGCTTTTAGAAAAATACCCGTATTAGAATCTTTTTTTGTAATGATATTGATTCCTCCCGAAAAAGCGCTTGCTCCATACAGTAAAGACGAAGGGCCTTGAATGATTTCGATGCGTTCGATGTCGGAAAGATTGACCGGAAGGTCTAACGAATAGTGTCCTGTTTGAGGATTAGAGAGATTAACTCCGTTCAGAAGGATAGCGATTTGGTCAAATGTGCCGCCACGCACAGAAATGTCCGATAAAACGCCGTTGGCTCCTCGTTGGCGGACATCTAAACCAACGATGCTTTTCAGTAAATCCTGAATACTCTGCGCCGGCTGCTGCGCAATTTCTTCGCGCGTGATCGCCGTTACCCATTTAGCCATTTGATTGAACGTCAATTCAGCCTTGGAAGAGGTAACCACTAATTCCTCCAGCTCTTGCTCCGGAAGAAGCGCTGGGTTCGATTGCGTTTCCTGTGCGAATGTTTGCGTAGCATGGGCAAATGTCAGCATACTGCACGTTAACACCCCTGTGTTTACTACTTTGTGCATACTGTTGAATACAGCATACGCACGGCGGGCAAAACGCTTGAAGCGATAGGCCTGCCGGTTTTCCGATTGGTTTTGTTTCATGCTTTAAAGAATTAAAATTATATTTTTGATCGATTTTTAAACGTTATTTTACACTTTGTAGTATGTTTTTAAGGGAATATTCAGAATATAGTTATACATTTGCATACTAAAATATGTATATTCACTAGTTAAATTTTTTATTTATGAATTTGAAAACGATTTTATTGAGCGGCGCATTCGCCTTATTGTCCATAACCTTTATATGGGGACAAAGTAATATAAACATTGGCGTACGCGGAGGTCTTACCGTCCCGAATCTTATGGGGGGGAGTCAGGATAATCCGTTAAATACAGGTTATTCTACCACCATGCGGTGGGGCGCCGGTATTTTCGCCGAATTTAAACTAAGCCAACTATTCTCTATTCAACCGATGTTGGAATTTTCCGAACAAGGCGCTAAGAAAAACGGTTTTCAGGCGCTTCCGACTCCGGATGAATTAGCGCCGGTTTTTGGACAGATGGGACAGCCGACCCCGACTTATTTGTATGCCGATTTTAAGAGCAACGCAAAGTTTAATTATCTCATGTTGCCGGTATTGGCAAAATTCGGATGGAACTTTTCGAAAACCAGTCCGTTTCGGATTTATGTCGATGCCGGTCCTTTTATAGGTTTATTGGTAAGCGCCAAGCAGGTGATCAGCGGCGGAGATAAACCCGTTTATATGGACGATAAGGGAACAACGCCACTAATGGTGCCTGCGCGTAATCCTGATACAGGCGAGCTTCTGTATGATGCCAATGGTCAACCGATGATGGGACAACTTCCTCTACCTTTTGATCGAACGGAAAACATAAAAAATCAGTTGCATCCGGTTAATTTTGGCGTGGAAGGAAATGTAGGATTGCAGTACCAAATCAAACGACATTTCATTTTCATTGAAGGCGGCGGCAATTATGGTCTGCTGAACATTCAAAAGGGTACGGCTAATGGTAAAAACCATTCAGGAGCGGCTACCGTAATGGTAGGTTATGCGTTTGCGTTAAAATAAAATGAAGCATTTTTTCAAAAAAAACCTCCATAAACACCGTAAACACCATCCCGTTTATGGAGGTTTGGAGATTTTGAAATACATAGGGCCCGGATTGCTGGTAACCATGGGGTTTATTGATCCGGGCAATTGGGCGACAAACATTGCGGCGGGGTCTACCTTTGGATATTCTCTGTTGTGGATCGTTACTTTAGGCACCATTATCCTGATTGTGTTGCAGCATAACGCCGCTCACTTGGGCATTGTGACCGGTTTGTGTCTTTCAGAGGCAGTCGCAAAATATACGCGCCCGGCTGTTTCCCGGACGGTGTTGGGAAGCGCGATGTTGGCGTCTATATCCACTTCTTTAGCCGAGATATTGGGATCGGCCATTGCCTTGGAAATGCTTTTTCATGTTCCGCTGAAGATAGGAGCCGCTCTTTCGTCGGTAGTGGCGATTGTCTTGTTGCTTACCAACTCCTATCAAATGATTGAGCGATGGATTATTGGGTTTGTATCGCTGATTGGCGTTGCCTTTATTTACGAATTGTCGCTGGTAGATGTGGAATGGGTGCAGGCAGCCAAAGGCGTAGCGACTCCTTCGTTTCCAAAAGGCTCCTTGTTGATCATTCTCAGCGTATTGGGTGCAGTCGTAATGCCTCACAATCTATTTCTCCATTCGGAAATCGTTCAAAGTCGCCAGTTGCAAAAGGGCGATGACCAATCGATTAAAAAATTACTGAAATTCGAATTTGCCGATACCTTGTTTTCCATGATTCTGGGTTGGGCTATCAACTGCGCCATGTTCATCATGGCGGCCGCTATATTCTTTCAGTCAGGACAGCCAGTGGAAGAATTGCAAGATGCTCATCACCTGCTGAAGCCCTTGTTGGGCGACAATGCATCGACTATCTTTGCGGTTGCTCTGTTAATGGCGGGAATCGCTTCTACCATCACGTCGGGTATAGCGGGAGGCTCTATTTTTGCCGGTATTTTCTCCGAACCTTACGATATCAAGGACAGCCATTCGCGCGGAGGCGTTCTCCTGTCGATCGGAGGCGCTTTGATTGTTGTCTTTTTTATATCCAATCCTTTCCACGGATTACTTATTTCTCAAATGCTGTTGAGTTTTCAATTGCCATTTACGGTATTAGCGCAGGTCTATCTTACCTCGTCCAAAAAGGTAATGGGTCGATATGCCAACACGCGGAGTTCTTCCCTCCTGATTATCATCATGGCTATTGCCGTGATTGGAATGAATTTGGCTTTGCTCGTGGATGTGTTTTTTTAATCTTTTATTTTTTAAATACCAAATATACTGCACACGCCATCAGAATAAATGCCAAAATATGATTCCAACGAAAAGTTTCCGTGCGAAATACCAGCGTTGTAATGATGACAAAAACGCTCAAACTGACTATTTCCTGAATTATTTTCAGTTGTATCAAAGTAAACGGTCCGCCGTTGCCTTTGTATCCGATTCTATTGGCTGGCACTTGGCAGCAATACTCAAAAAAGGCAATCGCCCAACTGAACAAAATGATGCCTATCAAAGGCAGAGAACGAAACCATGTAAACTCATTGAGACGCAAATGGCCATACCAGGCAAAGGTCATAAAAATGTTGGATGCAATCAACAAAAGTACTGTGTATATCGACGAATTCATCAATTAAAGGTTATGAATTATGAATTATGATTTTTTTCTGCATATCCGGAATATTTTGTTGTAAAACAAACAGCTCGCTTCCTGATTGCTTACATAAAAAATGCTTTCTATCTGTTGTATCTGCTTCATTTCTTTTTTTTCTTCATCATCCAATAATAAAACAACAGAACAATGCATAGACATAAAATGCCTTCGCAAAGCAAGGTATCGGGCGCTCCTATTTTCTCTGAGACGGCGCCTACGACCACGCTTCCCAGAGGGAGCGTGCCGTACATGGCCATAATTAAAATGCTGATCACTCGGCCTCTCATGTCCGCATCCGATTCCGATTGCACAATGATGTTGCTGGTAGTAAACTGCGCTACAGCGCCGAAACCGATAAATACAGCCAATACCATGGCTATCTGAAAATTACTTATTTGCGAAAAGCATATAAGCGCTATGCCTAATATCATGCTGAATCCTAACATTATTTTCCGCAGTGGCGCATTTTTTTTCAACGAAGCCAAAACAATGGTGCCGGCAATGGAGCCGAAGCCGATAAAGCTGGTAATGTAACCGAAAGTAGCCGCATTGCCTTGAAATACTATTTTTGCGAAAACAGGCAGTAAGGTAGTATAGGGCATGACCACTAAGCCGGCAATGCCAACCAGCGCTATAATGAGGGCAATGGAAGGCGTATGCCGGATATAGGCGAATCCTTCGGCAAGCTCTGTCCACACATTTTTATTAGATCCGCGAGGTTTGGCCTTCTTGGGCTGTTTCATAAAAGCGAGCGAAACGATGATTCCTCCAAAGCTTACTGCATTGATAAGGAAACAGATGCCGGCGCCGAATTTTTCAAGAATAATGCCGGACAAGGCAGGTCCCACCAATCGGGCCAGACTGGCCGTGGATGAACTTAACGAAAGAGCGCTGGGTAAATCGGCTTCATCGTGCAGTACATCGTGAATCATCGCTTGTCTTGCCGGAACGTCGAAGGCATTGATGACGCCCAATATTATACTGAGCGCCAATATTTCCCACACCCTGTACTGATCCGAAAAAATGAGCGCGGCCAAAAGAACAGCCTGAATCATAGAGGCGATTTGAGTCATATTGACTATTTTGTAGCGGCTGTATCGGTCGGCGGCAGCGCCTCCAAAAACAGACAGCAAAAACGCCGGAAATTGTTCGGCAAATACGGCCACCCCCAGCATAAAAGTCGAATGCGTAACGGTATAAATAACCCACACTACAGCAGTCTGTTGCATGATAGTGCCGAATTGCGATATGGCTCTACCGGTAAGATACAGCGTATAATCCGTACTTTTGAATGCCCTGAACGTGTTTAGTTCACTTATCTTCACCTTCCTTTTTGTAGTCTCTGTTTTTTCGTTTTTTTTGTTTAATGCAATAAGATTGCGCTAATAAGTTCTATTTTTGCCGCTAATATGATATTAAAGAGCGAAGAAATAAAATTATACTCGAAAATGTATCTCTTTGCGTTCGGCAAAGATAAAACATTTTTTTATGACAAAGAAACCTCTGCCATTTATGCTTTCTTATGCGAAAATTATTGGGGAGACAATTTGACGCTAAAGATCAAGTTGCTTGTTAATTTGCTTTACTGCGATTCTTTTGTTCATTCGGGCAAAATTAAAAAAGAGCTTGTCAAAAAATCCAAAGAATTAAGCAAATACCTCAATCGGCATCCAGAACAAGACCTGCCTGCTTGATGTTTTTGATTAAAATAGAAGCATCTTTCGACAGATATCCCCTCAATTTAGTGATAAACACGTCGAGACTTCGGGAGGCAAAAAAAGGATCCATTTTGTTCCAGAACGTTTCGAGAATGTCTTTCCTTTTTACGATTTCTCCCTTGTGCATCCATAACAATTCGAGGATTTGAGATTCTCTGGCGGTTAATATTTTCTTTTCCGAATTGTTGTAAATCAGAGTAAAATTTTTAGGGTCAAAAGAATATTTCCCAATTTTGTGAATGGCGTTTTTTAACCGTAATCTGCTATTATTTTTTATGTTGATCAAAGCTTTGACATGAGCGTCGAGTTCTTCGGGCGTAAAGGGTTTTTTAATGTAATTGTCTGCGCCTGCTTCATAACCAGCCATCACATCTTTAGGGGTGATTTTGCCGGTAGCAAAAACAATCGGCAGATCCGGATTCGTTTGCCGGATTTTTTTGACCATCTCCAAACCGTTCAAAACAGGCATCTCGATATCCGAAACAATAACATCGGGCGTAAAAGACTTCATGCATTCCAGCCCTTCTTTTCCATTCGAAGCTACCTCGATTTCGTATTCGCCGATCACATCTTCCAAGCTGCTTTTCAGAATATACCCCAAATTGAGGTCGTCCTCAATCAGTAACAATTTGATTGTTTTCATTGTATGGCAAGTTAATAATAAATTCGCTGCCGGAGCCTAAGCGGCTGTTCACCGCTATTGTTCCGCCATGGGCTTTCACTACTTGAAAAACAAAATTCAATCCCAATCCAAAACCGCTTATCTTATTATGGCTTTTAATTACAGATAAGGCGCGTTCAAATTTTTGAAATATGATCTTTTGGTCTTTTGCAGAAATACCGATTCCGTTGTCTTTGAAAATAATCTGCGTCTGATGGTCCTTCAGAAATCCGGTAATATAAATTTCAGCATCCTCATCTTCTTTTGAATACTTAATGGCATTATCAATCAAATTGCTGAAAGCCTCCTGTATGTAATGCAGATCGGCAAAAATATACTCGACTTTGCTTAACTCGATATGAAAATAAATTTTTTTCGTTGCGTTTAGCGTATATTTTTCTGCTAAACTTCCGATTAAATCGGACAGATTGATCTGCTGTTTGGCGAGAGCGACCCTTTGTCCTTCAAACTGGGCAATCTCCAATATTTTATTGGCCAATCCCAGAATGCGCTCGCCTTCTTGTGTAATGATTTTGTAATAATGTTCTTTCACTTGCGGTTTATCGTCGATTTTACCGCTTTTTAACGAGCTAATCCCCATGAGTATGGAGGTAATCGGATTTTTCATGTCGTGAATCATGGCATGAGTAAAATCCTGCCGCAGTTCTGCAATCCGGTTTTGCCGGTTAATAATCTTTATTTGCACAATTAGGCCGCAAATAATCAAAACCGCTAAAATAATCGAACCGATCAGCATCAAAAGCATTTTTCCGAAGATCACTTTATAAGGAGAGGAGATGATCAGATGGATGTATTCGGGCGCTATATCTCGCAGCCGAATGGTTTCTTTGTAAGCGAAATGCTCGTTAGGATGGGGGCCATGCTTGACGAATGCTATCTGATGGTTTAATGAATCGGTTATCGATAATGAGTAGTCCAAATGTTCCATGCTGTATTTCACTTCTTCATTGAAAATGCTATCCACTTTTTCTAATGAGATCGGGTAGTTTTCATTAGAGTTAATGTAAAATAAATTTTTTATATTACGTGCGTGTGCGTATCTTTGTAGCATGAAATATAGCGAATATCAAAACAACGAAAAGAGTTTTCGCTCTTTGACGGGACTTTCCCACGAACAATTCAAAGCGTTGCTTCCCTACTTTGAAGAAGCTCATAACGAGTATTTGACGTACTACGATATGGAAGGGAATTATCGGAATGGACGGCGAAGTTTTACAATCTATGCAAACAGTCCGCTTCCTA
>JGI24699J35502_11133800_pt1 | contig 15831 bp, 11 predicted proteins | sample TergutMp193P4_FD_35502 | JGI IMG/M metagenome (IMG submission 35502) | reverse complement strand
AGTTAACTTGATTCTTCGTTATTACGATGTAGAAAGCGGTGAAATATGCATCAATGGCATCGATATTCGTTCCATTACACAAGAGGATTTGCGCAGCCGCATCGGCTATGTTCCGCAATCGGCGATTTTGTTTTCCGGAACAATCGAAAGCAATATACGGATGGGAAAACCGGATGCGACTGATGAAGAAATCAGGCGTGCTTGCACGATTGCCCAAGCATCCTCTTTTATCGAGCAAATGCCTGATGGTTATCACTCGCAGGTTTCTCAAGGAGGCACCAATCTTTCGGGAGGACAGAAACAACGATTGTCGATTGCACGAGCGCTTGTAGGGAAAAGAGAAATTTATATTTTCGACGATAGTTTTTCTGCGCTTGATTTCAAAACAGACGCTCAGTTACGCGCCGCATTAAAAAATGAGACAGAAGAAGCTATTGTTATTATTGTCGCTCAACGGATAAGCAGTATATTGAATGCTGACCGTATTCTTGTAATGGATAAAGGATCGGTTGTAGCTATCGGCACACATACGGAACTCTTGGAATCAAGTCCGCTGTACAGGGAAATTGTATTATCGCAAGTATCGGAAAAAGAAATCAATCGGAATGGCAACAAATAATAATTCACGACACCCCCATGCCTCGATAAGACCCGCTGCTCTAAAAGGACATGGTAGAGGAGCAAACAGAGGAAATCCTCTCCCTACCGAAAAATCGAAAGACTTCAAAGGTACGCTGAAAAAATTGCTTGCTTATTTAAAACCTCAGTACAAAGGATTAATTGCCGTGTTTTTGTTTACAATTCTCAGCACGGCCTTTAGCGTCATGGGTCCCAAAGTAATGGGATTAGCCATTGACAAACTGTTTGAAGGAGTGATGGGCAGAATCAATCATATCCCAAATGTCCATATTGATTACGGATATGTCGCATATATTCTGTTGATTCTTTTAGGATTATATGTGCTGAGTGCTTTATTTTCCTATCTTCAGGAGTATATGATGGCAGGTATTTCCCAGCAAATTATTCAACGAATGCGAAACGATGTTAGTGATAAACTACATCACTTGCCGCTTAAATTTATTGATAGTAAAACGCACGGAGAAATCCTGAGCCGGGTAACCAACGATATTGATACCATAAGCAGTACGTTTCAGCAAAACTTGATTCAATTGGCTTCTTCTTTTTTTATTCTGATCGGTATAACATTCATGATGTTGATTATTAGTCCGCTGTTGAGCTTAGTCGCTTTTGTTACCTTGGCAATCAGCATATTTGTTGCTTTTTTTATTATGAAACGTTCCCAGAAATATTTTATAGAACAACAGCGTACATTGGGTCAGCTAAACGGGCATGTCGAGGAATTTTACGGAGGATATTCTGTCGTAAAAGCATTCAATTATGAGAAGAAATCAATTTCCGATTTTGAGAAAATCAATTCTGAATTGTATTCTGTCGGATGGAAAGCGCAATTTATGTCGAGCATCATATTTCCTCTGCTTAATTTTGTGACTAATCTTACTTTTGTAGGAGTCTGTTTATTGGGAGGATATATGACAGCCGTCGGAAGAATTTCATTGGGTTCCGTACAGGCATTTCTCAATTACTCGCGGCAATTCAATCATCCGGTTATGCAAGTGGCAAGCATTGTGAATGTTTTGCAAGCAACGATTGCTGCTGCTGAACGTGTATTCGAGATATTGGACGAACCAGAAGAAATTCCCGACCCTATACACCCGAAACACGTTGAGCGACCGCAAGGGCATGTACAGTTCAATCGAATTAAGTTTCGTTACCAACCGGATGTTCCGTTGATAGAAAATATCAGTCTGGAAGCAAAACCCGGTCAAATCATTGCTATTGTAGGACCTACCGGCGCCGGAAAAACTACATTGGTGAACCTGTTAATGCGGTTTTATGAATTGGATGCCGGAAGCATAACCATTGATAATATCAATATTACGGAAATGACCCGAAAAGAACTGCATCTTCTTTTCGGCATGGTACTTCAGGATACGTGGCTATTCAAAGGAACCATTCGCGATAATATTGCCTACGGAAAAGAAGGAGCTACCGATGAAGAAATTGTTCGAGCTTCCAGAATGACCTTGGCTGATGATTTCATTCGTACATTACCGGACGGTTATGATACTATTATCAATGAAGAAGGAAATAATATCTCACAAGGAGAAAAACAATTGCTCACAATTGCCCGGGCGGTATTAGCCAATCCCCGCATATTGATTTTGGACGAAGCTACCAGTTCGGTGGATACCCGAACGGAAATGATGATCCAACATGCTATGAACCTTTTAATGGAAGGCCGTACCTGTTTTGTGATTGCCCATCGATTATCCACCATACGTGATGCGGATTGCATCTTGGTGATGACCGAAGGCAATATCGTAGAGCAGGGGACTCACCAAGAACTTCTGATGAAAGACGGATTTTATGCTAAGCTCTATAACAGCCAGTTTGAAACTTAATTAGAACGGACTTGCCTTAAATTATGCGGAAATTTGGCTCTTTTATAATCTTATCTTTTGTTCTGTATAAAACCCATCTATGCCAAAAAAGTTAAGGAAAATGCTAAAAATTTTTTTTTCTTAACTTTTTCTCTTACTTTTGTAGTTCATTTGATTAAGAGATAATTTTTTATAAAATTACGACTCTATAATGAAAGATATATTGATTATCGATGATGTGGTTACATTGGGTTTAATGCTGAAAACGTGGTTCTTAAAGAAGGGTTTTCAAGCGAGGACTGCTATAAGTATAAGCGATGCTAAAAAAAATATACAGGAGCAAAAACCTGATTTAATAATATCTGATTTACGGCTACCCGATGGTAGTGGTTTAGACCTGATAAAATGGGTTAAAGAACACTATAGCGATATTGTAATAATCGTAATGACAAGCTATGCGGATATTCAGACGGCTGTTGAATGTATTCGTGCAGGTGCTTACGATTATGTAGCTAAACCTTTGAATCCGGAAGAGGTGTTAAAAAAACTCAAAACGCTTGAAAATTCGGAGGAAAAAACGGTAAGCCAATCCTCCCGTCCAGCTTCCGTCAATAATAATCAAAATATTGGATTTATAAGGGGAAATTCCGTAGAATATAAAAAAGTATATGAATATGTTGATTTAGTTGCCCCAACTAATTTATCCGTTTTTATTAAAGGAGATAGCGGGGTGGGGAAAGAACATATAGCCCGTTTGATTCATGAAAAAAGCCATCGTGCCGCAGGTCCTTTTGTTCCTGTTGATTGCGGCGTTATGTCGAAAGAATTATCAGCAAGCGATTTTTTCGGACATATTCGCGGTTCGTTCACCGGTGCTATTCAAGATAAAAAAGGTCATTTCGTTGAAGCGAATAAAGGAACTTTGTTCCTCGACGAAATCGGAAACCTTTCTGTAGATACGCAGATGCAATTATTACGAGTACTTCAAGAGAAGAAAATAAAGCCAGTTGGCGCAAATAAAGAAATTCCGGTTGATGTAAGAGTTGTTACGGCAACCAATGAAGATATGGATAAGGCAATTGCCAGCGGCAAATTTCGTTCTGATTTGTTCCATCGGCTAAATGAATTTATGATTCAAGTTCCAACGCTTGAAGAGTGTAAGGAAGACATTTCTCTGTTTGCACATCACTTCCTGCAAATAGCTAATGCGGAAATTAATAAAAATGTAATTGGATTTGATGAAAAAACTTTGGAACTCTTTCAATCTTATAATTGGCCGGGTAATATAAGGGAATTAAAAAATGTAGTTTTCAAATTAACGCTTGTTTCGCAGGAACAAATTATAAAATCAGAATTGTTAAAAGAAACAGTGCCTGCCATTTATAATTATAAACATTCGAATCATTTGGCATCGGTTAAAGATGCACAGGAAATCGAACGCATAAAAGAGGCGCTTAAAAAGGCAAATAATAATAAATCAAAAGCAGCTGCATTGTTGGAAATCGATCGTAAAACTTTGTATAAACGGATGACTTTGTATAATATAGAAGGATAGAATAAATGAAACGCCCTTCAATAAATACCGGTTTAATTGTGGTTATAGGTTATTGCTTATTGGTAATATTAGCAATAACAGGAATTGTTACTATTTATTTAGAAGTAATAAAGTCGCATCGGCAAAGTAAAGATGCGTCGGTTTTAAAGCAGGAATTGATTGATTTAAATAATACTTTAACTACTATGTATCAGGCGGAAGGAACAGCAAGCCTCTTAGCCTTTGCCGACAATGAAAGATTAAAACACGAATATGACTCTTTGACTTATCGTGTATTCAATCAGATTGATTCACTAAGGGCTATTTCAACCGATTCGATTATCAGTTTTAGGTTGGATACATTATCTTTACTGTTATTGAAAAAGCGCGATAATGCGTTAGAAATGTTCGAGTTGATTAAGAAAACCGATAAGAATATTGTAGATGAAATTACCAATCGAACGATTATCACCCGGAACGATATAGATAAACTGAATATGCTTTTAGCTGATGTTCTCCGGGAAAACGAAGATACAGTTCAGGTTATATCTGAAAAAAAAAGTTTTTTACAACGAGTAAGGAATGTCGTTAAACCTAATTCGCAAGATACGCTTACCCAAATATCAAAAAGTTCTACTTCTGAAACAAAAGAATTAGCTACTCCTATTTCGAGTGATACGATTGTTGATTTTATTCGGAAAATTGATAAGATAAAGCAAAAGAAAAATGCTGAAATTATTCGTAAATTGATTGCTCATCAACACGAAGTGTATATTATTAAAGAACTCACTGCTCTTCAAATCAACAAGATTATGGATGCGTTGAAAGAGAGAGAGTATCAAGCGAGTGTAAATATTTTAAAAGAAAAAAACGAGTCGTTGAAACGCTCGTCCACAGTGGTTGCAATTGTTGGTTTATCAGCGTTGATCGTCGCCGTATTTTTTATGTCGTGGACATTACATTCGTTGAATAAAGCGCGGCGACTTCAAATGAATATACAGGAGGCTAAAAAACATGCTGAAAAATTACTCATATCGCGTGAGCAACTTATTTATACGATTACGCACGATATAAAAGCACCGCTTAGTTCGATTATCGGTTTTCTTGATTTAATGTCGGAAGATAATACGCTTTCTCAAAAACAGCGGTATTATGTTAATAATATGTATTCATCTACTTCTCATATTCTTGATTTAGTACGTAATCTCTTGGATTTCCATTCCATAGAAAAAGAACAGCCACAGTTGACTACTATTGCTTTTTTCCCGGCGTCTCTCATTAATAATATTTATGAAAGTTTTCTTCCTTTAACACATAAGAAAAAATTAAGTTTTGAACTGAATTCTACACTTATAGAAAAGAAAGCGTTTTTGGGCGACCCTTATTATATACGTCAGATAGTTAATAATTTACTTTCAAATGCTATAAAATTTACACCGGAATATGGTAGGATTATTATGATCACTTCGATGGATGAGCAAAATCGGTGGGTGATTTCGGTAAAGGACAGTGGTCAAGGAATAGACATAGAGGATCAAGCAAAGATTTTTGATGAATTTGTCCGTTTAGGTAAAACAAAGAGAGAAATTGAAGGTACGGGATTAGGATTAACTATTTCCAGAAAATTAGCTAATCTATTAGGAGGAACTATTGAATTGGAATCTCAGAAAGGGCAAGGTTCTATTTTTAGCTTGATTGTTCCTTTGACTCCAGTCACGGAAGATGTTTTTGTTCAACAAGATAAAACCATGGATGTTTCTCCGGCTCAAATTTTGTTTGTAGATGATGATAAGGTGCAATTGAACCTCTTGTCAGAATTAATGAAAAAGGAAGGTTTATCTTGCGTTTGCTGTCTGAGCGCTTATGAAGCATTAAGCATTCTGCAGAAAAAAACGTTCGATATAATTTTTACAGATATTCATATTCCAGATATGGAAGGTTTTGAATTGATGAAACGAATCCGAGAATTACATTTCCCTCAAGCTGCCACTGTACCTGTAATAGCTTTCTCAGCCGATTACCAAAATCCTGAATCCGAAGTGAAAGAAGCCGGTTTTAGCGAATTTCTTCTCAAACCGTTTAAAGTGCAACAACTGCTGGAGATTATTGAAAAATATACTTCGTTCAAACGGAAAACGGATGAAATTTATCAGGAAGATGAAGAATTTGGATGGCATAAAATAATGGATTTCGTAGCCGGCGACCACGAAGCCGCTGTGAAAATAATCGACTCTTTCATTGAAGAAACGAATAAGGATATGGAACTCATGAAAGTTGCTTTTAATAAGAATGATAACGAAGCCATCAAACAAATTTCCCATAAAATGCTTTCTTTGATGCGGATGGTTTCCACTCAGGAAATTATTTCGATATTAACCGGTTTCGAGATGGACAATATATCTGAAGATAAAAAGGAAACTTTGTTTCATCTTCTGGAAGGAACAATAAAAGAAGCGGAAGATATGCGCAAAACTGTAGATGAAACGATGACGATTGATAACTAAAAACTAAACGTTGAGAATTAATAATAAAAAAAATAAAAATATGAAAATTTTAATAGCAACAGAAAAACCATTTGCAGCAGATGCTGTCCGGAAAATCAAACAAATCGTTGACAATGCTGGATTTGAATTTATTTTATTTGAAAAGTATAAAGAGAAATCACAATTATTAGATGCTGTTAAAGATGTGGACGCAATCATTATCCGTAGCGATATTATTGATGCGGAAGTTTTGGATGCGGCAAAACAGTTGAGAATCGTTGTGCGTGCAGGCGCAGGGTATGATAATGTAGATTTGAATGCAGCAACCGCTCAGGGAGTCATAGTAATGAATACTCCCGGACAAAATGCGAATGCCGTAGCCGAATTGGCTTTGGGTTTAATGGTTTACGCTGCTCGAAACATGTACGACGGAAGTTCAGGTACAGAATTAAAGGGCAAGAAATTAGGTATTCATGCCTACGGAAATGTCGGGCGGAATGTAGCCCGCATTGCTAAAGGATTTGAAATGGAAATCTATGCCTACGATGCTTTTGTTCCAGCCGAAGCTATTGAAAAAGAAGGAATAAAAGCGCTTGCTTCAGTCGAAGAATTATATTCGACTTGTCAATACGTTTCGCTTCATATTCCGGCGACAGCAGAAACAAAAAATTCTATCAATTGCGCTTTATTGGAAAAAATGCCGAAAAAAGCCGTTCTGATTAATACTGCACGTAAAGAAGTTATAAATGAAGCAGATTTAGTGAAATTTATGGAAGCTCATCCCGATTTTAAATATTTAACAGATATAACACCCTCGAATGATGCTGAATTGAAAGAAAAATTTCCAAAGCAGTATTTCTCCACGCCTAACAAAATTGGCGCACAAACCGCTGAAGCAAATAATAATGCAGGAATCGCTGCCGCTAATCAGATTATAGATTTTTTCAAGACCGGAAATACACGGTTTCAGGTAAATAAATAGACTCTAAAAAGCACGTACCAATGTGTATGTTTGCTTTTTTTGAAAACAGCGTATTCCATATTTTTCCCGTATTTTTCAAAATATATTAGGCGCTGGTTTTGAAGAAAGTAGTGGCAGAGTTGTTTTAATATCATTGACCAATTCTGTTACATATTTTTTGATTGGCTGTGAACTCTTTGCTATTTATTACAGTCATATTACTTTTGTTTTTAATTATCGTACAAAGATAAAACTTGTTTTTTCTCCTACAACAAGTTGAGATGAGAATATAATTTTACTGTTAAAAAATTATTAACGTATGGAAATTTTTTCTACCTTTGGATAATTTTTAAAAATTATGTAAATATCCATTATATGAATATAAAGCTCCGTCTTACGATAATGCAGTTCCTCGAATTTTTCATTTGGGGTTCTTGGTTAATTTCGTTTGGAAACTACATGTTTAGCATGGGCATGGGCGATAAAATCGGAACGCTGTTTGCAACAGCAGGTATCGCATCGTTCATTATGCCCACTATTGTTGGGATTATTGCCGACCGCTGGCTTAATTCGGAAAAATTACTGGGAATACTGCATTTGCTGGGCGCCTGTTGCCTTTTCATCGCTTCTAAGGCTACAAGTTTCAATGAATTGTATTTATGTATGTTCATAAATGCGTTGGTATTCATGCCAACTATAGGACTAAGTTATTCGGTATGTTATAGTATTATGGCACACCGCCAAATGGATCCGCTCAAAGATTTTCCTGCAATTCGTACTTGGGGAACTGTTGGATTTATCGTTGCGATGTGGATTGTTAATTTTGCAGGGTGGGGGACAAGTTCCAATCAATTATTGCTGGCAAGCGCTTCAGCTTTGGTCTTGGGCGTTTATGCTTTCACTCTTCCGCCTTCGCTGCCTACGAAAGTGCAAAAAGGTAGTTCGTTGATTTCCGTTTTGGGTCTGGATGCTTTGGTGTTGTTGAAAGAACGGAAGATGGCGGTCTTCTTCCTGTTTGCAGTTTTATTGGGAGTTTGTTTACAAATCACGAATTCGTATGGAAGCACTTTTTTGGGAAGTTTCGCATCTGCTTATCCGGATTCATTTGTTGTAAAATACAATAATATTTTACTGTCGGTATCGCAAATTTCCGAAGCCTTGTTCATTCTGGCGATACCGTTTTTCATGCGCAGGTTTGGAATTAAGACGGTAATGTTGATGAGTTTAGGTGCGTGGGTATTGCGTTTTGGCCTTTTTGGCATCGGCAATCCCGGCTCCGGTTTGATTTGGCTGATACTTTCAATGATTATCTACGGAATGGCATTCGATTTCTTCAATATTTCCGGTTCATTGTTTATCGAAAAGGAAACTCCGGCTAAATTTCGCGCTAGTGCTCAAGGAATGTTGATGATGGTCACTAACGGATTGGGAGCTATTTTCGGCAATTATAGCGCAGAAGCAGTTATTAATTATCATACGAATAACGGAGTGACGGATTGGCCGGTCTGCTGGTTCATTTTTTCCGGATATGCACTAATTATAGGAATTTTATTTGCATTCTGCTTTAGATACAAGAAATAATGAGGTTTTATGTCATCCCGAGCTTGACGCGGGATTCCCTTATGAAATATGAAAATCCATTTAATCGTAAGCGGTAAAACTAATCAGCTTTTTGTGCAGCAGGGATTGGATGAATTTTGCAAACGATTGGAGCATTATTTCCCTTTTGGGCTGGAAATCATACCGGATATAAAGAATACAAAGCATCTTCCGGTTGAGCAGCAAAAAACGAAAGAAGGCGAACTAATTCTCCAATCGTTTCAAACAGGCGATTATATAATTCTGTTGGATGAGCGTGGTAAAGAATTTACGTCGGCAAAATTTGCCGAATTCATTGAAAAGAAGATTCATACCAGTTCAAAACGATTGGTTTTCGTTATTGGCGGCGCTTACGGTTTTTCTCCTGCTGTTTATGAAGCTGCGAATGAAAAAATCGCTTTATCGAAAATGACTTTTCCTCATCAATTGATTCGCTTGATTTTTGTAGAACAATTGTATCGTGCAATGACGATTTTACATAATGAACCCTATCATCACGATTAAAAATCAAATTCATCATCTTCCGATGCTGAAAAATTGAAATTATCCAAATCTCTTCGTTCTTTTTTGGTTGGACGTCCTGTTCCTCTGACGCGGTTTACAAATCCGCTGATTTTTTGCAATTCAAGAATTTCGTATTCTTCTGGCGGCGTAATGTTTTCTAAAAATTGTGGAACTAATTTTGCGCCTACGCGGTTGGAAGTTATATCCAATACCCGAAAAGAATAAGTAATCGGCGGCTTACGTACCTGAACAATGTCGCCGGCTTTTATCATTCGTGAAGGCTTTGCCGGTATATCATTCACCAACACTCTGTTTTTCTTACAGGCTTCCAAAGCGATAGTACGGGTTTTGAAAATCCGGGTTGCCCACATCCACTTGTCGATTCGAATTTCCATATACAAAAAAACTAAAAGTTATGACGATAATTCATATTATTTTATTTGTTATTATATAAATTCATGGTAATATTGGGTCCCGCTAAAGCAAAACTCCGGATTATTTCACAGGCTTTTTCTATTCTTTCCGGCAAGAGTTTTTGTTCTTCTTCGGTGAATGGATCGAGAACGAAATCGATTTGTTTTCCCCGCTGAAAATCGTTTCCTATACCAAAGCGCAAACGGTTGTAATTCACCGTTCCCAAAACTTCCTGAATATGTTTAAGTCCATTATGTCCGGCATCGCTTCCTTTTGTTTTTAATCGCAAACTACCGAATGGAAGCGCCAGATCATCGACGACTATAAGAAGATTCTCAAGTTCTATTTTTTCTTTTTGCATCCAATAGCGCACAGCATTTCCGCTTAAATTCATATAAGTATAAGGCTTAAGCAAAAGCAGTTGTTGATTTTTCAGCCGTAATTCTGCCACCGCCCCATAACGTTTGTTGACGTCAAAAACAACATTGGACGCTTTAGCTAAAGCGTCCAATATCATAAAACCTATGTTGTGACGGGTATCGGCATATTCTTCGCCGATATTTCCCAAACCGACAACTAATTGTTTCATCCTTTCGAGGCAAGTCCACGGGCAGCACGGGTTAATCTAACGGCAGCTACCACATTGTCTTTTGCATTCAATAATTCTAATTTATCAAAATTTAGATTGCCTACCTGAATTGTTTTTCCTAAACCTAAGTTTTCGATATTAATAATTAATTTTTCAGGGAAATCCGTATATAATCCTTTAACTTTCAGTTTCCGTATATCCATCGAAAGTTTACCCCCATCTTTTACGCCTTGCGCCAAACCTTCCAATGCAATTGGAATTTCCAGAACAACCGGTTTATCTTCGAATACCTGCAAGAAATCGGCATGCAACAATTCGTCGCTTACCGGATGGAATTGCGTATCTTTCAGAATGGCGGCATATTTTTTTCCGTCGATTGATAAGTTCACTATAAAAACTTCGGGATTATTAATCAATTTACGGATATTTTCTTTAGCTACCGTAAAATTAACTACTTCATTGCCTCCGTATAAAACGCAAGGTACTAATGCTTCTTTGCGGTAAGCTTTTGCCGCTTTTTTCCCGATACTTTCTCTTTTAGAGCCTGTTAAATCAAATGTTTTCATTGTTTTTTTGTTTGTGTTACTCAAAATTAAGATATTTGCTCCCTAACTTCCCATCACACGGAATTTTATAAAAGCGGGACAAAGGTACTAATTTTTTGCGTAAAAAAAACGATTTGAATTGAATATTGTTTCCAAAGACCAAAAAGTTCAATCTTTTTTGTCTAAAGAAATTTTTTCCGAAATTCATAAAATCCTTTTATATTGCTTTATCGCTTCCGGCTTAATGGAAGTTAAATCCGCGATATTCACCGGTTGCCCCCAAGCAATGCTGTTGCGTGCTGCAATTCCTACTAAACAAGCCAAAGCTCCATCGCGCGTGTTGGCGCATTGTTTCATCGGATCATCAGTATTGGGCAGAAAAATCTGGTCTTTCAACAATTTATCACCGCCGCCATGTCCTGAAGAGCCGAAAGGAATTTGTACGTATTGCCGTTTGGAAAAGTTTTTGAATAATACGATTTCATCGTAATTTGCATCCGACACCGGTTGAGATTCCTGAATCCAAGCATCGAGACGACCATTTGTTCCATTGAAAGCAATGCGATAACCTTCGTAAGGCGAATAAGTTGTCAAAGAATATGATACCTGTACATCATTGGCATACTTTATTGTAGCTGCCATTTTATCGAAGATATTGACGTCATTTTTGAATACGCAACCGTCGCGCAGGTATCCGTCGTATTTTTCATTCGCCACGTATAGTTCCATATATTCTTTGTTTTTCGTGATATCGAAAAAGAAATTGCATTTTTCTTTATGAGGACAACTACGGCAATTTTCGGCACGAAAAGTTCCGTTTTTACCGTAAAAATTTAGTTGACCGAGAGCATAAACGCTTTGCGGATCGCTATCGATCCACCAGTTGAGCAAATCGAAATGGTGGCTGGCTTTATGCACCCAAAGTGAACCGCTGCACTCGACTAAACGATGCCAACGACGGAAATAATCCGCTCCATGCGAAGTGTCCAAATACCAGTGAAAATCAACCGACGTCAATTCACCAATTTCTCCTGCCCGCAGCAATTCCCAAATTTTAGCGCGATGCGGCGAATAGCGGTAATTGAACGTAACACGACATTTTTTACCCGTCCGTTTTTCCGCATCCAGAATGAGTTGTATTTTCTTTTCGTCAGTAGTCATTGGTTTTTCGGTAATGATATCGGCTCCCAGTTCCATTCCGCGAACTATAAATTCGTGGTGTGTACTATCAACAGTAGTAACAATCAGCACGTCGGGATGGGTTTCTTTCATCATTTTTTCAAAATCGGTGTAAGTGGGGCAGGTAGCGCCAATAATTTTCTTTCCCGTTTCAACTCTTCCGGGGTTTTTATCACACAATCCAACAAATTCCAGATATTCGGGATAATCCCGTAAAATATCGCTTCCCCACATACCGGTTCCCCGACTTCCGGTTCCAATCATAGCCACGCGGAGTTTTTTCCCTGTGCTGCCCGTTTGATGATTTGATAACACTTCTGCACTAACAGTAGGCATAGAGCTTAATAAGGCTGTTCCGGCAAATGCACCAGTAGTTGCTAAAAAGTTTCTTCTTGACATTAAATTTTTTCCCATAACATTTTCATTCTTTAAATATGTATATTTTTCATTAGTAATTCATAATTAATAACTCATTCCTTCAACTTTCTCAAAAACTCCTGTATTCTCAATTCTTGCGTATTATTTTGAGCGAACCAAAATTTTTTATCTTTTATTTCTTCCGGCAAATAATCTTGTTCCACATAATTTCCTTCATAATTATGAGCATATTTATACCCTTTATGATAATTCAAGTCTTTCATCAACTTGGTAGGAGCATTTCGCAAATGAAGAGGTACGGGAAGATTACCAGACTGGCTTACTTCAGCCGATGCATTTTCGATAGCCATATAAGCGGAATTGCTTTTGGGACTTGTAGCTAAATAAACCGTCGTTTCGGCTAAAATAATCCTGCCTTCTGGCCATCCGATTTTAGTTAGAGCGTCGAAACAGGCATTTGCTAACAACAAAGCATTGGGATTTGCCAATCCGATGTCTTCAGAAGCAGATATAACCAAACGGCGTGCTATAAATTTAGGATCTTCGCCTCCGGCAACCATCCGTGCCAACCAATAAATAGCGCCATCAGGATCGCTCCCCCGAATGGATTTGATAAATGCCGAAATAATATCGTAATGCATCTCGCCGCCTTTGTCGTATGCAACCGGATTTTCCTGTATTCGGTCGATTACTTTGGCGTCGGTAATAATAATCTCTCCCTCTGGATTTTCATAATTGTCGTCGGCTTCGATAACCAATTCCAAAATGTTCAATAGCTTTCGGGCGTCGCCTCCTGCAAAACGCACTAGAGCGGCCGTTTCCAAAACTTTTATCGGTTTATTTTTTAATACGATATCTTCCGTCAAAGCTTTATGCATTAATGCCAGCAAGTCTTCTTCATCCAGACTTTTTAATACATATACCTGACAACGGGAAAGCAAAGGAGTGATTACTTCAAATGAAGGATTTTCGGTAGTAGCGCCAATTAGAGTAATTGTTCCATTTTCGACAGCCGACAATAAAGAATCTTGCTGAGATTTACTGAACCGGTGAATTTCATCTATAAAAAGAATGGGACGTTTGTTATTAAAAAAATTATTAGATTTCGCTTTTTCAATAACGTCCCTTACATCTTTTACTCCCGAACTTACAGCACTCAAGGTATAAAAAGGAATATCCAATTGCTTGGAAATAATTTTTGCCAAAGTGGTTTTTCCAACTCCCGGCGGTCCCCAGAGAATAAAAGAAGGGACATACCCCGAATCAATCATTTTTCGAAGCACACTTCCCTGTCCTACTAATTGCTTCTGACCGGCATAATTATCCAACGATGTAGGGCGCATTCGTTCTGCTAACGGTTGATTCATAAAAAAACATTTAATAAAATTATACGTTTCAAAAACTTTATATTACCTTTGACACAATTTTTTAATTTTTTACAAAAATACGTTTTAATCATGAAAAAAACAATTTTTTTATTTTCTTTACTTCTTGTGATTATTTCATGCACACAGGAGAAGGGTCATAAAACCATATCCCAGAAAGATAAAAATGGTTATGCTTATGAAGAAGTTACAAATGATCCGTTTAATGCTCGAATTTATACCCTTGACAATGGTCTGAAAGTGTATTTATCGAAAAATACGGATGAACCTCGCATCCAGACGATGATTGCTGTGAAAGTCGGTTCTAAAGACGATCCAAGCGACAATACTGGCTTGGCTCACTATTTGGAACACATGATGTTTAAAGGTACAAATCATTTCGGTACAATTAACTGGAAAGCGGAAGAACCGCTCTTAGACAGTATCGCTGATTTGTTTGAAGCCCATAAAATTGCGGCAACGGACAAAGAAAAGAAAGAAATCTATAAACAAATCGACGCCGTTTCTCAGGAAGCATCAAAGTATGCAATTTCCAATGAATATGACAAAATAACTGGCGCTCTCGGAGCTTCGGGAACCAATGCATTTACAAGCAACGATTTTACGGCTTATGTGAATGACATTCCATCTAACGAACTTGACAGATTTTTTCAAGAGGAATATGATCGCTTTTCCAATATGCAATTACGCCTGTTTCACACGGAATTGGAAGCTGTTTACGAAGAATTTAATCTGCGTCAAGATGCTGGTTATTCTGTTTTATGGGATAAGATTTACAGCGGATTGTTTGCTGAACATCCTTATAGGATAGATGTTATCGGATTGCCTGAACATTTGAAAAATCCATCTATGAAAAGTGTTATGGCTCATCAAAAATATTTTTACGTTCCTAATAATATGGCTGTTTTGTTAAGCGGTGATTTGGATTTTGAAAAAACAGTTCAAATCGTTGATAAATATTTCGGTCAAATGAAACCGAACGAAAACTTAAAACATGCCGAACCAGTTGTTGAAAAGCCGATTACTGCTGCTAAAACTTTCGAAGTATCTACTCCCGATCAAGAACGTATAGCGGTAGCCTATCGTTTTGAAAATGCTAAATCGAAAGATGCTTTGTATTTGAAACTAATTTCTTCTATTTTTTATAATGGAAAAGCTGGTTTAATAGATCTGGATCTCTTGCAAAAACAAAAAGTATTGCAATTGGCTGCTGATGCTGACGTGATGAAAGATTACGGTGTATTTGTATTTATGGGAACTCCGCGCGGAAATCAAACCCTTGAAGAAGTTGGAACTTTGGTTCAAGAAGAAATTCAAAAACTGAAAGCAGGTGATTTCGATGCCGATTTATTAAAAGCGATTATCAACAATAAAGAGTTGGAAATCATTCAAATGACCGATGCTCGTTATTATTCTTGCTATGAATTTTTAGATGCATTCAGTAATGAACGGGATTGGAAAGATTGCGTTTCGGAAATCGACGAAATGGCTAAGATAACTAAAGATGATGTTGTTGCCTTCGCTAACGAGTTCTTTAAGGAAAACTATGTCACCGTTTATAAACGCACTGGTGAAAACAAAGAAAAAGTTACCGTTGAGAAACCGGCAATCACTCCAGTTAAAATCAATCGTGAGGAAGAATCGGATTTTGCAAATAAACTGCTGGCTGAAAAGCCGGAACCTATTGAACCGGTTTTCATCGATTTCAATAATGTAATCAAAAAAGAAACGCTGAAAAACGGCATTGATTTCTATTACACAAAAAATCTTACGAACCGGATTTATTCATTGGATCAAT
>JGI24699J35502_11133801_pt1 | contig 15853 bp, 17 predicted proteins | sample TergutMp193P4_FD_35502 | JGI IMG/M metagenome (IMG submission 35502) | reverse complement strand
CGGGAGTCGCCAGGTAGTCGGCCCTCAGCAGATCTTCTCGCAACCTGCCCATGGATTCTCGATAAGAAGTCATTGGCCCAGCATACCCACAGGATGTCTATACGAAGATGGAAGAAACCCTGGAGACAAGCAATGGCCCCATCTCATCAGGCCCCCATTGTTCGATTGCTTTTCGGACAAAGATTGGGTTGACGGGTCGGCATGCGACTTCCTCTTGGTGCCCACGGCCTCAGGGGTTGCCCGCATAGGAGATGGAGGAGACATGGTCGGGGAGACCTGGGAAACTCCATTTCAAGGGGATGGCGGTCTCGACGGATGCGGCAACCTCGGCTCCTGCTTGCTGGATCTCACAGGAGGTCAATGCCGCGCCATTGTCAGAAGCAATGTGCCCGGCCTGCCCGCAAGCCTCGTCTTCAGCAGCCCCCTGGACGGCCTGGGTGGCCGCTGTCAGGGCTGCCATGTCGGACGCGGCCCTCACCCGATGAAGAGCCAGGACGTAAGCCAGGACCATCGATCCGATCAACAGTCCCACCGCCAGAACCATGGTGATCACGATGACCGCCATCGTCCCGCTGCCCTGATCTGTTTTTCTCATCATCCTGCTCCTTCGTAACCGACCGAGGCTGTTGAGTGGACCCGGAAGGACGGAAGCCACGGTCCCCATGGACACAGATCCATCGACACGGATGCCACCACGTCGTCACCGTCTCGGCTGATTTGGATCGAGGAGGTCCCAGACAGCCTCTCCTTGACCTGTTGAACTGCTCCCAGATCATCTCTCGCTGTTTGACGGGCGATCTCCGCAGCAGCATCGCTGCATCGGATCTGCGCGAGGCCCACACCGAGCACACCGACCAGGAAGACCGCCGCCAACCCGATGCCAAGGGCTGCGAAGGCCATTTCTACACTCACCCAGCCTTGCTGGGAGGACCTTTTCCTCCGACTCACGCCCTTGTTCCGCTTGGTACTCATGTCATCTCCTTCAGGGATGGGTTGGGCCTCGCGGCCCAACCCCGCCCGATTATCCTTCTAGCCCGCGATCCCTGTGATGAGCTTGAACAACCACAGGATGAGGTTCCAGACCGCATCACGGACGGCATCACTGGAAAGGAGCTTCCAGAGGATGCCGCCAAAACTGATGACGGCGACCGTTCCCACCGCATACTCCGCTGTGGCCATTCCTGCCTCATGATGCCCATGGAACAGGGATCTGATCTTGTTGATGATTTTCTTCATTGTTTCTCCTTCTGTTGACGCTTGTGCGTCTGCCCGCTGTGGACACTTAGGACTATGTGGGATTTTGACCCCGATTTGTCACTCGGATCCAAATCTGTGGATAACTTTTTTCTTTGAAAAAAACCTGTGGATAATTAGCACCGCCCTGAGCCGGCATCAAGCCTCAGGAGAAGAAGCCCTCCAACCCTGCGCCGATCACGGGGACCACTCCGAGCAGGACGAAGGCTGGGAGGTAGCACAGGCCCAGAGGAAGGACGCTCTTGACGCCCACCGCCTTGGCAGCGGCCAGTCTCTGCGTCATGCCCTGTCGACGCAGATCCGTGCTGTGTTGGGCCAAAACATCTGTGACACTGGTTCCCCAGGCAGCACTTCGCGACAGATCGCGCGCGAGGAAACCCACCACAGGATCACCCTTGAGAACTTGCCAAGCCTGAGCGTCCGACATTCCCACGGAGACCGCATTCGTCACCGGTTCGAACAGATCCGAGATCGGAGGACCCATCGCCTGGGCCACCGTCTCGACGGCATTCCTCAAAGGCTGCCCGGCCCCGACACACGTTCTTATCAGATCGAGTGCCTGGGGAAGACACAACAAGACTTCCACTCTCTTGTTTCTCACGCCGGCCGGTTCCAACCGACCGAGTCCGGTCCACACCCCGACGGCGACGAGCGGTGCCACGAGCAACACCCACCTGGTCATGCTCCAACCGAACAGCACAATGGCCGCCGCGACACCCACACCGATCCGCCATCTCTTCTTCGACTCCATCGCCGCAGGCAATGGCTTGGCCCAGTTTGGCAAATCCAGCGACACGCCAGGTCGAAGCCGCAGCGTCGCGTCAGGAGGGAGCCAGACCCACACAGCGAAACCCGCACACACCACAGCAACCCATGCGGCATTCATCATGTCCTCCTCTTCCGCCGGGCCGGGCCGCCGCCCACGGAGGCGGCCCGACGGGCCAAGACCTCACTCCACATCACCCCGACACAGATGAATCCCACTCCCGCCGCCAAACATGCCCTCCCGCCGATTCCGCCGAAGAAGAACTGAACCGGACTGACCCCCAATCCGGTGGCCATTCCCAATCCCAGCAGGGGCAACACAGCCAAGATCTGGCCAGTGGCTCTGGGTCCGGCCAATTCCCCCGCGATGACAGAAGCGGCGTTTTGAGCCTCTTCCAGACTCGCACGCACCTGCTCCAAACTGGCGTGCATCGATCCGCCCGAGACTTGGCAGACTTTCCACGCATGCCCGATCTGTGACAAACCTTCTTGCCCGGGCACGCCGGACAGTTGCTCCATGACCTCCCAGGGGTCACCCCCCATCTTCTGAGCCGCGACAGCAGGTGCGACCAGCGGATACTCCTGGGCCGCCAATGTCAGGGCCGCGCCGGGGAGATGTCCCAACCCCATCAGGGATTCCAGCACCTGGGCCACCCGCACCACCTCTGCCCTCCTTTTTTGGGCCCGCCGCTGACCGAGCCGGGCCGATATCACCCAGGCCAGTGTCGTCCCGATCATGCACATCACACCAACAATGGCCACCGGCGGGATGAGGACCGCAATCGTCATCACCACCGCATCGGCGATGAACGCCGCCTTCCACCAGTCGACCACGGCTTGACCTTTTTCCTTGGGGACAAGCCTTTTCACCCCCGGTCCGGAAGACGGGACGAGCAGCCAGGTGGCGAGGGCTGCAGCTAGTACGGCCACCGCGGTCATGTCAGCACCTCCATCAATGCCGCCATCCCCTCCCCCACCTGAGTACGATCCCCGTACCGGCGCCATGCCAGACTCGTCCCGACTCTGCCCGATTCGTCCCGGGTCACCACGCCGATTTCCGAGACTTCTCGAACCGGACCGTGCCGACTGACATGGACCAATACCTTGATGGCGGCGGCGACCTGGGCCTGTGTGGCATCCAGAGTGAGTCCCCCGAGAGCACCCAGAGCTTCGAACCGGGCCGGTAGATCAGCCACACTGTTCGCATGAATCGTGCCGCATCCCCCTTCGTGACCGGTGTTGAGGGCCTGCAGAAGATCGCGCAACTCACCGCCTCGTACCTCCCCCACCACCAGCCGGTCGGGCCTCATCCTCAGCCCCTGCCGCACCAGATCCGTCATGGTCACCAATCCTGCGCCCTCGCCGTTGGCCGGACGCGACTCCAGGGACACGACATGAGGATGATGCGGTTCGAGTTCCTGCGAATCTTCCACAATCACAATGCGTTCATTGGAGGGTACGAGAGACAGCATGGCACCCAGCAGAGTCGTCTTGCCCGAACCCGTACCCCCAGAAATGAGGAAACTACACTTTTTTTGGATCAGGCGGCGCAGAATCTGGCCCGCCTGCGGATCCACCCCGCCGACCTTCTCCCACTCCTCCATGCTCACAAACCGTGTAGCGGGGACCCTCAAGGACAAACAGGTCCCCGGATGGGCGACACCCGCCAGCACCGCATGAAATCGCACCCCGTTGGCAAGACGGGCGTCCACGAAAGGCGACCCGTCGTCAAGGCGGCGTCCCACCGAAGCGGCCAGGCGTACGCCCAATTGACGCACAGCCTCATCGTCCTCGAACCGTATCTGGGTCAGTTCCAAACCCATGCCCCGATCGATGTACACATGGTCTGGGCCATTGACGAGGATGTCCGTGAGTCCGGCCGTTGTGAGCAGGGGCTGTAGGATCCCGATCCCCATCGAGTCACGCGCGATCGAATCCTGAACGGCGAGGACGACCGAATCTGACACGAGATTCCCGGTCGCGTTCAGCGCCTCGGCGATGTCACAGGCTGTGGGCGGACGCCCGATGAGCGCCAAATGGCGGCGTACTTCCTGGTCGATCTGCTCCGAAACTATCATTTCCTCCTCCTCGGTTGTTCGCCCAGACACCATGAAAGCACCTCGCCGCATGCTTTCCTCCACCTGCCGCTCAGTGAGGGCGGGATCCCCCGGTCCGCCATCTGTGCGAGATCGGCCACAGTGGGCAGCTGGGAGATGAGCGGGATGTCCACCGCCCTGGCCGCATCGTGTGGACTCACAGATCCTGGTTTGCGGACCACCAGGCCGCATTCGGATTCCTCCAGGGTTTTCACTCGGGCGCGGGTGGCTGCCACGCCTCGTACCGTCTGGTTCGTGACGACGACAGTACGCCGGATGACTCCTGTCGGCCGCTGTCCGTCGCGGCCTTTGTCGACAAGGACGAGATCATGGGTCCGGGCGAGACAGTCGATCACGGCTTCCAGAGCCTCGCCGGGGACCGGAACCGGATCGTTCCTTTCCATCGACACCATTGTGATCCCCTCCGCAGCAGGCAGCATCGGGGTGATGTCGGCGATCTGCCCAACAGCGTTCCTCAACTTGTCCCACCGCCAACCGGGTGTGTTCTCCGCTCCCAGAATCAGGTCGATCCCGCCGCCCATGGCATCGCAGTCGACGAGGGCCACACTGACCGCATCACGGACTGCGGCGAGGGCGAGACAAACACACAAAGTGGACGCCCCCGTCCCCCCGGCTCCCGATACGACCGCCGCCACCGTACCGGAATCCGATCCTGCGGCACGCCCCATGATGACGCGGGAGAGCCACTTGTTCCCGTCGGGGAGTTGAATCACCAGGGCGTCGAGCGGGGCCGACCACCGGCACAGGTCCTCATAGGAGTCCGCCTGGCCCACCAGATAGACTCGGTCTCTCCGCGGCAGGGCACGGGTCACGACTTCATGGATCTGATCCGATCCGATCAGCACCGGGGACGGAGCACGCCACACCGTGCTTATTGCTTGGGGGTCGGACACCACCGACAGGGGCGCGCCGACGGCGGCAGCGGACGCCTGGGCGAAATGAATCAGCCGGGAATCGGCGCTGATGAGAGTCGTGGGAGTTGGTTCACGTTGCATACCTATGACTATGTGCACTCCCGTGCCGGAATTGTCACAAAAATCAAAATCTGTGGATAACTTTTCCAAAAAAAGAAAACCTGTGGATAAAAAACACTTCGGTGCGACGTGAGCCCATAGTAAAGGTATGAGTTGTTCAGTGTCCGGCGCGTACGCGCCCCGACTCCCGCCTCGACCTCAACACCGACAGCCTCCGGTTGTCGTGTTTTCGGCCTTCGTTGGAGTAATCTTCAGGCATGGCGTCTGTTACTTCGATCCCGCCCGAAGCCCTTGAGTGGCTGATCGGGCCTGAGCGAACTTCCGTCCTGCTCGTGGGCGCCTCAGGCGGCTATGCCTCCCTCCTCGCACGCGCCGGTCATTCGGTGACGGTCGTCGACTCCGATCCGGCGATGCTGACCCAGTTCGCATACAGCATTCCTCGCGTGCACACTGTAGCCGCCAAGGCTGAGTCCCTTCCCTTCGACCCGAAGTATTTCTCAGTAGTGTTGGCCATCCAAAATTTCCACACTTTCGCCCCTGGATTGGCGTTGGAAGAATGGGCACGGGTGCTACGCGATGAGGGCAGAGTCGCAATGGCGTACATCACGCGCGACGATTCCGTCCCATGGGTGAAGAAGCTGAAGAGGATCGTCCAAGCCCATCTCCCTGAGGCCATGACAAGCGAGTACGGCGCCGATATGCTCTCGGCCCTGAAGGATTCGGCGTACTTCCCCCACATTGAGAAGAAGTCGTACCGCCTGTGGCTGCCCTCGACCAGGGCTCAACTCCAGGATAACGCGCGCCACGCCTCCGGAGCCGAATCCTTGTCCGAGGCCGATTTGGGCTCCATGCTCGACGAGATCGGCCAGTTGTATGACGAGTACGCCCGCGTGCCCGATCCCCTGCAGCTGCCCTATCAGATCCTGTGCATCAGAGCGCAGGTGGATCATTCCACACTCTCCGCCTCCCTGATTCCAGGAGATGACGCCCTGTCGATCTCCCTGTGAGCCATTCCTCCTCCCTGTGAGCTATTCCTCGCGGCTTCAACGCTGGTAGTCTGGAATCGTCAAGCGGGCCAAGGAGGAAACATGGCGAGACCCACGCAGATCTCCGATCTGGTGAACCTCATCAGCAAGGATGTGCGATCCATCATCTCCGACGAGATCGCACTGCTCAAAGCGGAAATCAAACCTTCTGTACGGCGTGTGGGTGTGGGCAGCGGGCTCTTCGGAGGGGCGGTGTACTTCGTGGTCTCAGCCACCATCATTTTGTGGTTCACCATCGCAGCCGGTTTTGCGTGGCTGTACGCGAGCACCACGTCGATGAGCGGCTGGGCGTGCGTCTTCTTCGGCACCCTCACCGGGTTCTTCCTCATGCTGATCGTCGCCGGAGTCTTCATCCTCCTGGGGGCGAAATCGTTCTCCAAGATCAGGGGTCCGCAGCTGGCTCCCGAATCCTTCGAAAAGACCGTGACAGCCATCATGACCGGCATCGAGGACGGTTCCGACAAAGTAGCCGAAGAGTTGAGCAAACCTGAGTCGGCTTCCGAGTGACCCCCTGGAACCGGAGCAGACCTGCGTCGTCCGAATGAGATTCGGATGAGATTCGGGTGGGATCCGTTTCCACGATCCCCATGTCATCGACGGGGTTCACTGATCAGGAGTTTTGCCTTGTCTGGATCTACTTCTCCTTCCCCGAAGGAGGGACACATCGACGCCACGGGACAGGCTCCGCAAGCGGGACGCCGTGCATGGCACCGTCGCCGGCCGTGCCAGATGACCACATGGCACAATGCGATCCATGTATCGGATGGAAACAAAGCACACAAATCCTTCTCGATTTTGACCGGGTCGGTCTGGGCCGTCCATCCCAACCGGCGTGACACGCGCATCACATGGGTGTCGGTGGTGATCCCCGGTACGCCGAACCCTTCGCCGAGGACCACATTGGCCGTTTTGCGGCCCACCCCGGGAAGGACGATCAATTGTTCGAGAGTACCGGGCACTTCACCCCCGTACACTTCCATCAGTTCTTGGCTCATGCGGATGATCGTCTCAGCTTTGACACGGAAAAACCCTGTGGAGTGAATGATCTGTTCGACCTCTTCCGGATCGGCCCCGGCCAATTCCGCCGCAGTCGGATAGCGGGAAAATAGTTCAGGCGTGACCCCATTGACACGCCGATCCGTGGACTGGGCGGACAAGATGGTGGCAACCAGCAACTGGAAAACCGAGCCGAAATCCAGTTCGCACTTCGCATCGGGATAGGTCTGTTCCAACACACCTAAAACCGTGAGCGCCTCGGCCCGGCGCTGAGTGAGGCTTCGACGAGTCATGCCCATCACTATAACTCAGTCTCAAGCACATCTTGACGATTCCTCATGAGCCATACCAAATCCTGTCCGACTGAGGTAAAATCAATACTCCAGTTTGCCGGAAAACAATCGGTGAGGAGGAGCATTCTGCTCAGAACGACACCCCCCGATTCTCCACATCGGAACAGACACAACGGACGGCGCTTCCGCCCGGATTCTTCCATGCCCAAAGCCAAACCTGTTCCACCTCTTCCCCGGCACTCCACAGTCACCGTCACGGCTCCGACTGCCCGCCACGCCATCCGTACGGCGATCAAACCCCAACCCAGCTATCGCCGGATCCTCGCCATCGTCGCGGCGACCTTCACTTCTGTGCTGATCGCCGCAGCCCTGTGCCTGGGATTCATCACAGACGCGGCGTACGCCGACCGGGTCCTGCCCAAGACCACCGTGGCCGGCCGCGACATCTCCGGAATGACCGCCGCCCAGGTCGGAGCTCTCCTCAACCAGGTCCAGAACGCCATCCACGTCGAACTAACGATCGACGGAACCACGAAGACTGCCACAGGCACCGACCTCGGGATCTGGGTCGACGGGCCGAAAATCCTCACCCAGGTCGCCCAGCAGTCGCAACGCCCCTTCTGGATCTATTTCCATGGCCCCACGGACATCCCGCTGACCGTTGAAATCAACAAGGATCAGTTCAATTCATGGCTGACAAGGAATTTCCCGACGAGTTACACACCTCCCTCTGATGCGGGGCTGAACTTCGACCCGGCGGCCAACCTCTTCACCGTGACGAGTTCCGTACCCGGGACAGGAGTGACCGACACAGACCTGGAGCAGATCTCTTCCAGTCTCGCCGTCCAATCCGGCCAGGGCTCTTTCTCCTCGCTGAGTTCGGAGGAAATCCCCCCCGCCATCTCCGACGAGCAGGCCGAGTCTGCCCAACAATGGGCGAACCAACGACTGTCGACACAATGTTCCTTCTCGTACGACGGTCAGATCCTCTATACCCTCTCACAAGCCGACATAGCATCGTTGATCACCCTCACCCCCCGTCTCGGCGGCCCGGAAGCCAGTGTGGATCCGGCCAAGGTCCGCACCTTCATCGCCGACACCCTGACAGCGGCCATCGGCATCGCGCCGACCACGCAGAAACTCATCACAGATGAGCAGGGCAACACACTCTCAGTCACCCAGGAAGGGGTTCCCGGCCGTACCCTCGCCGACACCGACTCCTTGTCGGATCAGATCATCGCCTGTGTGGAATCGGGACAGAGTTCCCAGATCGCAGTGAGTCTCACCGACGTCCCCTACTCCACGGAATCCTCCACCCCGCCTGCGACCCCTCCTCCTCACGGCTCCGAAAACGCCCACTGGGCCGATGTGAATCTCGCGACCCAGACTGTGACCCTCATGAACGGCTCCACCCCCGGTCCCACCTTCCAACTCAGTTCCGGCGCACCCAGCCACCCGACTCCCACAGGGGTTTTCCATGTGTACGCGAAGGTGGCGTCGCAGAGCCTGAGCGGATGCGTGGAGGATGACTGCTACTACTACCCAAACGTCCATTGGGCAACATGGTTTTATCGGGACTATGGATTCCATGAGGCATACTGGCATCAGGAGTTCGGCAAACCCGTGTCGCATGGATGCCTCAATCTGACCTATGAAAACGCCCAGGCGGTTTTCGACTGGTTGTCCATATCCGACGCGGTGTATGTCCACTGACAACGAAAGATACTGTATGAAAACAACAACGGCCATCGGCCGCGTTCTCGCCGGTGCCGCTGCGGTCGGCGCGGGGTGCGTCGCGTACGGAACCCTCATCGAGAAGAACCACTTCCGCCTGCGCCACGTCCGCGTGCCCGTTCTGCCCACGGGCCGCTCCCCGATCCGGGTCCTGCATCTGTCCGATCTTCACCTGATGGTTTCGCAGAAGAAAAAGATGGGGTGGGTACGGGGTTTGGCCGAATTGAAACCTGATTTCATCGTGAACACCGGAGACAATCTCTCTTGTGCTGACGCTTTGGGGGCTCTGGGACGTACCCTCATGGTCTTCGACGGTGTGCCGGGAGTGTTCGTCCTGGGTTCCAACGACTACTACTGCCCGCGCCCGATCAATCCCCTCAAGTACCTGCTTCCCGCCAGACCCAGCCGGGAGGGCGAGACCCTGCCGACTCAGGCCCTCATCGCCTTGTTCACCAGTCTCGGCTGGGACAACGCCGAACAGAACCGGTTGGTTTACGACATCAACGGCACGGCGCTCGAGGTACGGGGCTGCGGTGACGCGCACATGGGAGCCGACGACTATCCCAGCGTCATGGGCGTATCCTCAGCGGACCTTCTGATCGGGGTGACCCACGCCCCGTACCTCAGGGTCCTCGATGAGATGGTCGCCGACGGAGCGGGTTTGATTTTCGCCGGCCACACCCATGGCGGCCAGGTCTGTCTGCCGGGCGGGCGGGCCCTCACCACCAACTGCGATCTGCCCCCCGCCCAAGCCAGGGGTCTGAGCATCCATCGGTACGGCCCGGGCCAGGCCTACCTCCACGTCTCCGCCGGACTGGGCACATCCCCGTACGCCCCGTACCGCTTCGCCTGTCCCCCCGAGGCCACCCTCCTCACCTTGGAGGCCCGCCCGGAGATCTAGGCGAGAAGCAGTACGACCTTGTTCGTTATACAACAACAAATGCATCATTTCGTATCTGCGCAATGGGGAAAATTCCCCCAAAGATCGGGTTACATGATGTCACGATATGGGAAACTGTTTTGCATTGTGGACACATTGAGTATGTATGTCGGGCAATCGGAGTAAAGTCACCGGAGCCACGTGGGATCACAACCAAGGAGGACTCGTGTCACTGAACCTGCTTCGTACCAAGTCGATTGAACAGTCTCTGGCCGATACAGACGAGCCGGAATACCAGCTCAAGAAAACCCTGTCTGCACTCGACCTGACCGTGTTCGGGATCGGGGTGATCATCGGCGCCGGCATCTTCACCCTGACCGGACGAGCCGCCCACAACACAGCCGGACCCGCCGTGGTTCTCAGCTTCGTCGTCGCCGCCGTGTGCTGCGCCCTGGCTGCGATGTGCTACGCCGAGTTCGCCTCCACGGTTCCGGTCTCCGGGTCCGCGTACACCTTCTCGTACGCCGCCCTCGGTGAGATCTTCGCCTGGATCATCGGCTGGGACCTCATCCTCGAATGCTTCCTCGCCGCTTCCGTGGTCGCCCAGGGCTGGAGCGCCTATTTTGGCGTCTTCCTGGACCAGATAACCGGGAAGACCGGCAGCGCGCACGTTTTGCCCAACGCCATCGCCAACGGCGGGAACGGGGCTCTCGAGGCCTTCCATTACGTCGATGTGATGGCGATCCTGTTGGTCCTCGTCCTGGGGGTGCTGATGATCATCGGCATCAAAGAGTCCATGCGGGTCAACATGGTGCTCGTCTGTCTCAAGCTCTGCATCGTCTTGTTCGTCATCTTCGCCGGCATCGCCTTCATCAACAAAGACAACTGGCATCCGTTCATCCCCGACGCCACCACCGTCTTGCCCTCCGGAGTCAGTCAGGCCTCGGGGTTGACACAACCTCTCCTGCAGTGGATGACCGGGATGCAGCCCACTTTCTACGGCGTCGGCGGGATCTTCGCAGGTGCGGCCCTGGTGTTCTTCGCGTACATCGGATTCGACATCGTGGCCACCACCGCCGAGGAGGCCAAGAACCCGAAGAGGGACCTGCCCATCGGCATCATCGCCTCACTGGTCATCTGCACCGTGCTGTACTGCGCAGTCGCCCTCGTGATCACCGGCATGGTCGCCACTCCGGACATCGCCCCCAGCGCGGCCTTGGCCAACGCCTTCGCCTATCACGGCAAGACCTGGATGGCGATCATCATCTCCGCCGGCGCTGTGTGTGGACTCACGACAGTCGTGCTGACCATGCTCATCGGATCGACCCGTCTGATCTTCGCCATGAGCCGTGACGGCCTGTTCCCCATGGGTTTGGCCAAGGTCCACCACAAGTTCCGCACCCCGTACATCATCGGGATAATCGTCACCATCGTGTCCGCCCTGGTGGCCGGGTTCACCCCGGTCGGCATCCTCGAGGAAATGGTGAACATCGGCACGCTGTCGGCTTTCGTCATGGTCTCCATCTCAGTCTTGGTCCTTCGCAAGAAGCGTCCCGACCTTCCCAGGCCTTTCCGGGTGCCCTTCGTGCCCGTGGTGCCGGTTCTTGCCGCTGCGATCTGCCTCTACCTCATGCTCAATCTCGCGGTGGAGACCTGGATGCGTTTCCTGGTCTGGCTGGTGATCGGCTTCATCATCTACTTCGCGTACTCCCACGGACATGCCCGTCTCCAGACCGGCAAGGCTCTCAGCAGCGACGTCGTCGAGCAGATGGAAGAGGGGATCCTCACCCCCGAGGAGAATCGGTAGCACGCCCGTCCTTGGCCTCAACCAGCGTCAGGGTAATATTGGTAGGAGTGCCTTGTGGCATCCTACCCTGAAAGCGAGCCCATGCCCATACGTTCTGACTTGAGAAATGTCGCCATCATCGCCCATGTCGACCACGGAAAGACCACTTTGGTGGATGCCATGCTGTGGCAGTCCGGTGCTTTCCGCGCCAACCAGGAGGTGGAGACACGGGTCATGGACTCGATGGATCTGGAGCGGGAGAAGGGGATCACCATCCTCGCGAAGAACACCTCCATCGCCCATCGCGACTCAGCCGGGAACCCGATCACGATCAACATCATCGACACCCCCGGCCATGCCGATTTCGGCGGCGAGGTCGAACGCGGCCTGGAGATGGTCGATGGGGTCCTGCTGCTCGTCGACGCCTCGGAGGGCCCCCTTCCCCAGACACGGTTCGTCCTGCGCAAAGCCCTCGCCAAGCAATTGCCCATCATCGTGGTCATCAACAAGGTGGACCGGGCCGACGCCCGTATCTCGGAGGTCTTGGACGAGACGTACGCCCTGTTCATGGACTTGATCGACGACGACCAGGCCCACGTCCTGGACTTCCCCGTCGTCTACTGTGCGGCCAAGGCGGGACGGGCCTCGCTCAACCAGCCCGCAGACGGCACCATGCCGGACGCCCCCGATCTGACGCCGCTGTTCGAGACGATCTTCGAATCCATTCCGGCGCCGAAGTATGAAGAGGGCTTCCCCCTCCAGGCCCATGTGACCAACCTCGACGCCTCCCCGTACCTCGGACGCCTGGCCCTGTGCCGGGTCGTCAACGGCACCATCACCAAAGGACAAATGGTTGCGTGGTGCAGGCGTGACGGGACCATCTCCAACGTGCGTCTCACGGAACTGCTGAAAACTGAGGCCCTCGACCGCGTCCCCGCCGAATCGGCCGGGCCCGGGGATATCGTCGCCATCGCGGGGATCCCCGAGATCACCATCGGCGAGACCCTCTCGGATCCCGAGGACCCGCGCCCCCTGCCGCTGATTCATGTGGACGAGCCCTCCATCTCCGTGACCATCGGGATCAACACTTCCCCCCTGTCGGGCCGCTCGGGCAAAAACCTCACAGCACGCCTCGTCAAGAACCGGCTGGACCAGGAGTTAATCGGCAACGTCTCCATCCACGTCCTGCCCACCGAACGCCCCGACGCCTGGGAGGTCCAGGGCCGCGGCGAGTTGCAACTGGCCATCCTCGTCGAGATCATGAGGCGGGAATCCTTCGAACTGACAGTCGGAAAACCCCAGGTCGTGACCAGGATCATCGACGGCAAAGTGTACGAGCCGACCGAAAGGCTCACGATCGACACCCCCGAGGAGTACGTCGGCGTGGTCACCCAACTCCTGGGTCTTCGCAAGGGCCGCCTCGAACAGATGGTCAACCACGGGACGGGCTGGGTGCGCATCGAGTACATCGTCCCCGCCCGGGCGCTCATCGGATTCCGCACAGAATTCCTGACCGAGACACGCGGCACCGGGATCATGAACCATGTTTCCGAGGGGTACGAACCCTGGGCGGGTGAGATGAGACTCCGTCCCACCGGGTCGTTGGTCGCGGATCGGATGGGCACTGTCACCTCGTACGCCCTTTTCAACCTCCAGGAGAGAGGGATCTTGTTCGTCGGCCCCGGCATGGAGGTGTACGAGGGGATGATCGTCGGCGAGAACCCTCGCGCCGAGGACATGGACGTCAACCCCACCAAGGAGAAGAAACTCACCAACGTCCGTTCCTCCACCGGTGAGGAGCTGGAACGCCTCGTCCCGCCCAAGATCATGAGCCTGGAGGCCGCGCTGGAATTCTGCCGCGAGGATGAATGCCTCGAGGTCACTCCGGCCGAAATCCGTATCCGCAAGGTCGAACTCGACGCCCGTGTGCGCGCCCGTACCCGGGCGAAAGCCAAGAATGGATGATATCGGAGCACCATCTCTGGGACGCAAGCTCGCGCCCTGGTCCTTGCTGTTCCTCGCCATCCTGTGGGGGTCCACCTTCTTCTCGATCAAGGCGATTCTCACCCGTCTTCCCGTCACAGATTTTTTGGCGGTACGCTTCCTCATCTCGACCGTGGTACTGTCGGTTGTCTTCTGCCGGTCTTTCCGGATGGGATGGCGCACCTTCGCCCACGGAACCGTCCTGGGCCTGTTGTGGGCGGCGGCCCAACTGCTGCAGACCGCGGGACTGGCACACACATCGGCGGCCATCTCGGGATTCGTGACCGGATTGTATGTGGTGTTCACCCCCGTCCTGGGCCTTCTGTTGTTCAAACTGCGCGTCAGCCGTTGGGTCTGGGTCGCAGTCGGACTGGCCACCGTGGGCCTGGCTGCGCTGACCATCCACCCGCAAAGCGGTTTGATGGGGTACGGCGAACTGCTGACCGTCGGATGCGCGATCGTCTACGCGCTGCACATCGCCGTCCTCGGGCGCTGGTCGACACCGGCGGAAGCGGCGGGGCTGACATTGGCACAATCCTTGTCCATGACACTCGTGTTCATCCTGTTCGCCCTGCCCGGCGGCATCCAACTCCCCACAGGCGCGGCGGATTGGGCGTGGATGATCTATCTCGCCGTCCTGTGCGGCGCGGTGGCCCTGTTGGTGCAAACCTGGGCCCAGGGACATCTCGAAGCGAGCAAGGCTGCTGTCATCATGTGCTCCGAACCGCTGTGGGCCACATTCTTCGCCATTTTGTTCGGAGGCGAGCGCCCGACATGGCTGTTCGCTATCGGTGCGGCGGCCATTCTTTCAGCGATGTACCTCGTCATCCGGCCTCCGCGCACCCGATCTTCGACAGGGTGAAATTTCCTATGTGCACTTGGTATCTTAGTGCTATCATTGAATACGAAAAGGAGGTGCCATGACAGACATTCTTATTCGCAACATTCCAGAAGATACGCTCAACCGTATTGACACAATGGCGCGCAAGCAAAAGTTATCCCGCAGTGAGTATCTTCGTCGCTACTTAGATCATATCGCCGGTGTCGAAACATTGACCGCCTCCATGGATGATCTTCGCCGAGCCGCCAATGCGGCACAGGATCTTCTCGATCCTCAGATCAAGGAACGGACATGGCAATAGTTCAATGGCTGATCGACAAATCAGCGTATCTTCGCCTTCCTGCAGCTTGTGACCCCGAGATTTGGCTGGACCGGATCAACCGCGGTCGTGTGCATATCTGCACCATGACGCGGCTGGAACTCGGCACCGCCTACCGGTCGGCACGTCACGCACGCACTGAACTGGCATCCCCGCCATTGTCCCTGATGCCCATCGAATACCTCACCCTCGCAGCGGAGAACCGCGCGATGGAGGTCCAACTTCTTCTTGCGGAGCACGGTCAGCATCAAGCTGTCTCCCTGCCCGCCCTGCTCCTCGCAGCAACAGCGGAGACCAATGGTCTCATCGTTCTCCACATCGACAAAGACTTTGAAATTATCGCCGAGGTGACCGGACAACCCCTGGAGCGTCTCGTCACCGTGTGACCTCGAGGTCCCAGGCATTGGTGGCGGTGATGCTGACCCCGCGAGGCCCTGTACGACGCGTTCTGCCCTGGACAAGCATGAGTTTCGATGTGAACAGATCCACCCCCCTCCACTGAGCTCGGCGTCAAGTTGATGTGACAGATCGGGTTTGCTGCCGGGTGCCGACGGGATGACGCCGTCGGGCACCGACGGGAGGGACGGGATCGATCACGTCGAAGGGCAGGGTTTCCTGGTCCGGGGTGGATTGGCGCCGGGCGGCGACCGCGGACAGGTGACGAAGATGGGCGATGATGTCGCCGCGGGACCGGTCGGGCACGAGGGAGTCGAAGGCGCCGACTGTTCCACGATCTGGGGAGAGTGCTGGACGATCCAGGTCCACCAGCGGTTGCGGTCCACCCAGGGCACGGGCCTGCCCACCACCTGGTACCGGCGGGCGCGCCACACCACCTGGAGGGGCATCCCCGATGCGCCGACCAGGA
>JGI24699J35502_11133802_pt1 | contig 15866 bp, 15 predicted proteins | sample TergutMp193P4_FD_35502 | JGI IMG/M metagenome (IMG submission 35502) | reverse complement strand
GGTTGAGCTTGCCCTGCTGTGCGTTCCGGCTGAGGCGGCGCAGGCTGCCGCGACGCAGTGCGTTGCCGCGGGCGTCCGGGGCATTTTGAACTTTGCGCCCGTGGCGCTGAAACTGCCGCCGGAAGTTGCCGTGCGCAATGTGTATGTTGTTGATGAGTTAAGAAGTTTATCGATAAAGATGAAAAACTAACAGGAAGGAGAGGTTTCCTGACAATTTTCAATTGTCAGGAAATTCCGATTATAAATTTTTTAAGGAGTACCAGTATGAAGCGTGTGTACAATTTTTCTCCCGGACCCTCGGCGCTGCCGCTGCCGGTTCTGGAAAAAGCCGCGGCGGAAATGTGCGATGCCAACGGTTCGGGTCAGTCGGTAATGGAGATGAGCCATCGCTCCAAGGACTTTAAGCCCATCATCGAAAAGACCGAGGCCCTTTTGCGGGAACTGATGGGGATCCCCGAAAATTACAAGGTGCTGTTTTTGCAGGGCGGGGCGTCGCTGCAATTCGCGATGATACCCCTCAACCTCGCCGCCGGGGAAAACGGCCCCAGCGGGAAGAAAGCGGTCTTTGTCGATACCGGCGTCTGGGCGGACAAGGCCGCGAAGGAAGCGGCGAAGTTCGCCGTGGTAGATGTGCGGGCAAGCTCCAAGGATAAGGCTTACACTTATATTCCCGCCGCTCCCGCCGCCGCGCCCGGCGACGCGTATTATCACATAACGCTGAACAATACCATTGTCGGCACCAAGTGGGCGGATATTCCCGACACGGGCGATATTCCGCTGGTGTCGGATGTTTCAAGCTGTATCCTCTCTGAGCCGCTGGATGTTTCCCGGTTTGGCCTGCTTTACGCGGGCGCTCAGAAAAATCTGGGGCCGGCGGGAGTCACGGTGGTTATTATCCGCGAAGACCTTATCGGCCACGCTCCCTCAAAAACGCCGATCATGCTCCGCTACGAAACCCACGCGGAAGAAAAATCGCTGTACAACACGCCGCCCTGCTATTCCATTTATATAATGGGGCTGGTGCTTGAGTGGCTGAAAAATTTGGGCGGAGTGCCCGCCATCGGCAAACTCAACCGGGAAAAGGCCGGGCTGTTTTATCAGTACCTTGAAAACTCAAAGCTGTTCTATTCGCCGGTCGATAAACGCTTCCGCAGTTTGATGAACATTCCATTCGTCACGAGAATCGAAGACGCGGATAAGAAGGCGGAAATAGAAACCCGTTTTGTCAAGGAAGCGGCGGCGATCGGTCTCATAAACCTTGCCGGGCATCGCCTGGTCGGCGGCATGAGGGCGAGCATTTACAACGCCATGCCCATTGACGGCGTGCAGGCGTTGATTAAATTTATGGAACAATTTGAGAAAGGAGTGTAGCCATGTATCGTATCAGAACAATGAATAAAATTTCCCCGTTGGGGCTGGAGCTGTTTCCCCGCGACCAATACGAAATCGCCAGCGAGATACCCAACCCCGACGCGATACTGGTGCGCAGCGCCGATCTGCACAATATTGAGATTCCCGATTCCGTGCTGGCGATTGCCCGCGCGGGCGCGGGGGTCAACAATATCCCCATCCCCCGGTGCAGCGACCGGGGCATAGTGGTGTTTAACACCCCCGGCGGGAACGCCAACGCGGTCAAAGAGCTGGCGATTGCCTCCATGTTGATCTCCTCGCGGAACGTTGTCGGCGGCATTAACTGGGCCGCCTCAATCGCGGACAAAGCCGACCAGGTTCCCGATCTGGTGGAAAAAGAAAAGTCCAAATTCGAGGGGCCTGAATTAATCGGCAAAACCCTCGGCGTGGTCGGCCTGGGGGCTATCGGCGTCATGGTGGCAAATGACGCAATAGCGATGGGCATGAGCGTCATCGGCTACGATCCCTACATCTCCGTTGAAGCCGCGTGGAACCTCTCCCCTGACGTTGCCCGCGCCGACACGCTGGAGAGCCTTCTCTCCAAAGCCGACTATATTTCCCTGCACATTCCCCTGAGCGAAGGCACCAAAGGTCTGTTAAACGCGGAAAAATTCCGCTTTATGAAGAAGGGGGCGCGGATTATCAACCTGGCGCGGGGCGCTCTGGTGAATGAAGGGGACATAATCGAGGCGCTGAATACCGATAGACTTGCCGCTTATGTGACGGACTTTCCCTCGGCGGAACTGCTTGCCTGCAAAAAGACGATCTGCATTCCCCATCTGGGCGCTTCTACCCCCGAAGCGGAGGATAACTGCGCGATCATGGCGGTAAAGCAGTTGATGGATTATCTGGAAAACGGAGGAATTCGCAATTCGGTCAATTTTCCCCGCTGCCGGCTGGATATGAGCGCTCCGTACCGCCTGCTGGTATCAAACCGCAATATTCCCAACATGGTCGGGCAGATTACCACCATACTTGCCGCCGCGAACATCAACATAGCCGATCTTATCAACCATCATCGCGATGAATTTGCCTACAATATCATTGATACCGAGCAAAAACTCCCCGAATCGGCGCTTGAACAGCTTAAACAGATCAACGGCATTATCCGGGTCAGGTCGGTTGAAAACAGCGCAAAAAAATGATATATTGGGAGTAGACAGGGGGAAATTTGCATTATAGGAAGTTTGAACACACATTACCGTTGTTTTTCGGTTGTTTGGGTTCTCTGATTATTTGCGCCGGCTTGATGATGTGGCAGCCTGAGCGGTTCTTTAGCCGCGGGGAAGATCACGAGCGTTCCTATGAAGCTGCGGAGCATTCCGCCGGGATGGATAATAAATACTTTTTTACCCGCAGCATACCGGAACGCCGGGACCTCATTCTGGAAGTGTACCGGGATCCGGCGTCGCGCGGGCGGGTAATTGAATTTTTTGCCGACATCTGCGCCTCCCGGGAAATAGCCGAGGTGATTCTTTCCAGCGCAGAAATGTACAATATTTCTCCGGCGCTTGCCGTTGCCCTGGCATGGGAAGAAAGCCGCCTTGATCCCCGCGCGGTAAATACCAAAAACCGCGATCACAGCATAGACCGGGGGCTTTTTCAGTTAAATGATCGTTCTTTTCCCCGTTTGGGGGTACAGGCTTTTTTTAATCCCTGGGTGAACGCCCGGTACGGCATGAACCACCTGCGTTATTGCCTGGACACCGGCGGTTCGGAAATTGCCGCGCTGGCAATGTACAACGCCGGAGCGGGACGGGTGAATTCGTCCGGTACGCCCAGGACAACGCTTGATTACATCAGCCGGATAATCAATAACCGGACGGAAATTGATACCCTGTTTCAGGATCGGGAAACCCAATTTCAGGAACAGCTTGACGCTTTTGGCGAGCTTGTCGAAGGGCAGCCGGAGCGCCCGCGCCTTGTCCCTCTTATCCCGCTGGCGGGAAGATGACAACCATGTTTAAGCCGTCATTGGAAGAAGCAAAACGCATTGCCGAATCGGGGCTTTACCGGGTGATTCCGCTCAGTACGGATCTGTACGCCGATATGACAACGCCCATTGACGTATTAAAAAAACTGAAAAAGGTGAGCGGTCATTGTTTCATTTTGGAAAGCGCGGAAGATACCAAAAACTGGGGCAGATACACCTTTTTGGGATTTGCCCCTACGCTGGAGATTACCTGTCTGAACGGCGTAATGACTATAATTTCTACCAAGAAAAAAACCTTTGAAACCGATAATCCCAACCAGCACATTCAGGAAATTTTAGACCAGCATAAAAGCGTCAAGTTTGATTATCTGCCGCCCTTTACCGGCGGGCTGGTCGGCTACTTTGCCTACGATTACGCGAAATACGGCGAGCCGTCGTTGAAATTGGACGCGGTTGACGAAGAACGTTTTAACGATGTTGACCTGATGCTCTTTGACAAAGTGATCGCGTTTGACAACTACCGGCAGAAAGTTATTTTAATCGCCAACATAAAAACCGAAGACATTGAAACCGAATATAAAAATGGAGAATCGCAGCTTGAAAAAATGAAAGAGCTTATTAAAAGCGGACAACATGAGCATACCGCGCATGCCCGCGTAAAATCCGATTTTAAGGAGTTATTTACCCGGGAAGAATATTGCCGGATGGTAGAAAAGGCGAAAGACCACATTAAAGAAGGCGATATTTTTCAGGTGGTGCTGTCCAACCGCTTTGAAGCTCATTTTGAAGGGAGTATTTTAGACACCTACCGCGTACTGCGCACGATAAACCCCTCGCCGTATATGTTTTACTTTAGCGGCAGCAATTTGGAAATCGCCGGGGCGTCGCCTGAGACGCTGGTTAAGCTGCACAACGGCAAATTGTTCACTTTCCCGCTGGCGGGAACCCGTCCGCGGGGCGCGACCGACGAAGAGGACATTGCGCTGGAAAAAGAACTGCTCGCCGACGAAAAAGAACTTGCCGAACACAATATGTTAGTCGATCTGGGCCGCAACGATCTGGGCAAGATCAGCAAGTTCGGCACGGTCATCGTTGAAAAGTACAAGGCTATTCTGCGATTCTCCCACGTTATGCACATCGGCTCAACGGTGAGCGGCGAAATTTGCGAGGGCAAAACGGGGCTGGACGCGATTAACGCGGTGCTTCCCGCCGGCACGCTCTCCGGCGCGCCGAAGATACGCGCAATGCAAATTATAAACGAGCAGGAGCAGAACAAGCGCGGCATTTACGGCGGCGCAATCGGCTACCTTGATTTTACCGGCAACATGGACACCTGTATCGCCATCAGAATTGTGTACCGGAGAAACAACAAAGTGTTCATCCGCTCCGGCGCGGGAATTGTCGCCGACAGCAAGCCCGAGTCCGAATATCAGGAATGCGTGAACAAGTCCGCCGCCGTGATGAACGCGCTGAAAAACTCGGTTGGGGGGCTCCAATAGTGATACTCCTCATCGACAATTACGACAGTTTTTCCTATAACCTCTACCAGCTTATCGGCTCGATTGACCCCGACATACAAGTTGCGCGTAACGACGCGCTCACCGTAGACGACATCCAAAAACTCGCGCCCGGCCGCATCGTCATTTCCCCCGGCCCGGGCAAACCCTCCGACGCGGGCATCTGCATTGAGGCCGTCAAGCGGCTCCATGCGGCCATACCGATCATTGGCATCTGCCTCGGCCATCAGGCGATTTATGAAGCGTTCGGCGGCACGGTATCGTATGCGAGTAAACTGATGCACGGCAAATCGTCGGCGGTAACGGTTGACCGCGAAAACGCCCTGTTCAAGGGACTGCCGCCCGTCATACAAGCCGCGCGTTATCACTCGCTGGCGGGCATAAAATCAACCCTGCCCGATGCGCTCAAAATAACCGCCTGGACGGAAGACGGCGAGGTTATGGCGGTGTGCCACCAACAATACCCGGTATACGGCGTGCAGTTCCACCCCGAATCGATACTTACATCCAACGGCAGAACGATTATCGAGAATTTTCTGGCGAACTGACGTTACGCGATTCAATTCGCCTGTTTCGGTAGAAAAGACAAATATCAAACGATACCAATAAAAGATTGATAATGTACAAAACCAGCACTATATCATGGTTGTATACGATTTTATTGATTATGCCGAATATGTACCCGACACACAGGACAAACATAAACATGACGCTTTTGCCGGCGGTTGTGCGCGATTTCAATGATTTGTAAATATCAAGCGGCCATGAGGCGCCAAAACAGACTAACATTCCAGCTTCAAAAATACTCATATTTCCTCCATAAATTAATTAACCTTTATTTCCACTTCTCCCGCAAACCCGTCGTTGAACACCAACAGCCGCTGTTCCTCGCGCCGGTACTCAAAACGCAGCGGGGTGGTAATTTTTGTCCCCGGCCCGAACTGTTCTGCGGGAAGATAGATGATCGTCGGCGCGGTAATGGCGGCGTCCGCTTTATAACGGCAGCGGAAAATGCCCCGCTTGCGGTTCCATTTAATCGCTAACAGCCTGCCTGCGGTCGCCATGGGGTAGGGGCGCTTCCAGCCCGCGACGGCGCGTTCCTTCCCCTCTGAAAAAATTGAAAGGTCTTCCTCGTTCCAGCCGTCGCCGGCCGCATTGGTGTTGTCCGCCGTGTAATTCCAAATCGTTGAGTGGAGCAGGTTCGCGTCTACCGCGTTGTAATACATATCCAGCGCCGCTTCGTGCTGCGAGTAATCTCCGTCGGTAAAAGCGCGGCGGTTGTTGATGTCAAAGGCAAGACCAAATTCACCTAACAGGCAGGGCATATTGTTCATGTTCTCGCGAGCCCATTTGATTTCATTTGCCAGATGTTTGGTAAAGCTGGCCTGCACGTTTCTTTTACCCAGAATCAAACGGCCGTTTTCGGGGTTAACCGTAAACCATGACCGGAACTGTTTAACGTACAGGGAAAAACCGTCGTACCAGTGAAACGCGTTGACGGTATTGGGCGGGTCGTCTTTGTTCCAGACGGGATGCCTTGGAATGGCGGCGCCGAACGGCATCCCCTCAACAAAAAAGAAGGTATTTTCATCCGCCTCTTTCATCGACTCAATAAAACGAAGGGTAAAGGGCTTGTGGAAGTCATCCATAAAAATCACCGGCCGGCCGTTGCATTGCGTAAAATGATCCGCGCGGAGCAGGCGCGCCTCCCCGCCCTCGCCGGTCCAGACCCCGGCTTGTTTCCAGGGGCAGCAAAACCCTTCCTTAAAAAGTGAATGAGCGCCGGGGTTGAATCGTTCGGTTTTGGATGAACGCACGCCAATTTTATTGTACAGCGGCACTTCGACCGTATAGCCGGAAGCGGCGCGGATAACGTCCCAGGGGCTGGGCCGGGGGCCTACCGGCATGACGGAATTTTCCTCTCTGGTCAAATCGCTATGCCCGATAAAGCCGTTGTGCGGCTCATTCATGACGCCCCAGCCGACAATGGCGGTGCAGCTTTTCAGGCGGCGGTAGCAATGGCGGAAGGCGGCGATATAATGGCGCTGCAGCCAGTCCTGAACGTTCTCGCCGTCTATGTTTACGCCGTAAGCGTACGTTTTTCCGCCATAAAACAGGGTAAACATGGTGGCGGCGGCGTACCGGTTGTAGTTATTGGGCCAGATCATTTGGGGGTAGCGCTTCTGGTGGAACTCGGCGTAGCGCTGACGGGTCAGGGCGGCGCCCGTTGTATCGAGCTTGTCGAGGTCCATACCAAGCCGTTCCAGCGTCCAAGCGGGGGCTCCATCGCCCCCTGTCCACCTGCTCCACACATCCTGATGGGGGTCAATGAACACGGAAATGCCCTTTTCTGCGGCAATTAAGAGAATTTTCCGTAAATAAGCCAAAAAAGCCTCGTCATATTGCCCCGGACCGGCGTGTTCCAGGGCTTCCCAGGTGACAACGAGCCGTAAAAAGGTCAAACCGGCCTGTTTTAAGCGTTCAAAGTGGCTTTCCGCCTCGTCCAACGGGAAAGGACGCCCCTCAAAAGAGGCTTCTGCGGGGTTTTTAAGGGATTCGGGGCGCAAACCCCAGCCCGGCGGGCCAAACGGGTTCTTTGCTCCGCCCCCCAGATTGACCCCCCTCAAAATCAGGGATCTCCCCTCATTGTCCAGTATTTGACCATTGACAATACGCATTATCCGTTCCCCTGCTCAAAATAAAAAATATGCGATTTACGCATTTATAGGCTTGTATGATAGCAAATAATGAGGTATTATATAAGGAGTAATTTCTGGACAAGGGAGAGACGTTATGAGGAAGATAAATCTCTTACTGGTAGCTTTGATTGTTTCAATAGCTACATGTTCTCAATCAGGAGGAAGGAGGGCCAGTAATCGCGAGGCACTGGAAATAAAACATTCCATTTTCTTTGCCGACGGTACGCTGGATGAATACACCACCTCTCAGTGGGATTCTGCCTACACCCATGTTGAAAATCAGTCGCGATACTCAGCTTCAGGCGCGATGCTTGAGCAGGTAGAATTTACCTATAACGATGACAAAGGCTATATTACCACCAAGATCACCCGTGATGTTGAAAGCCGCTTGAGAAACCGCGTGGTGTATCAGTACAACCCCAAGGGACAGCTCTTTCGGGAGAGCCTGGTTGATAACAAAGGTAAAATAATTTCTACCTACGAGTATACTTACGACGCCAGGGGAAACCGGGTAAGCCGTATCATCAAGAACCGCGCGGGTGACAAGCTGGCGGAGACGGTCTATACGTTCGATAATCAGAGCAAGATGACCGCGTCGCAAACCAGAGACTTTATGGAAACCGGAATCAGTTCTACCGAATATCAGTATGATTCGCAGGGTAATCTTATCAGGCAGGTGGTAAAAAACAACGAGGGCAGGGCAACGGCAACCATCAATGCGGTATGGCAGGATGGAAACGAAGTAAGGAATGAAATGCTCGGAGCGGACGGTTCGGTTCAAATGCGCATTACTAACGAGTATGGCGCTAACGGCGAATTGGTTAAAAAGACAATCGAGAATTTCCAGGGAGCTTCAAAGCAAATAATGCAGTATGAATATACTTTCCGGCCTGCCCGCCGGCAAAGCTAGGGAGGGAAGGTAGAAAATGAAAAAGTTATTTATTTGTTTTATATTAATTTCCGTCGCAGCGGCAGCGGGTTTCTCCGCAACTGAAGAAGTGCAGGTGTATGAGTATCTCTATAACGCTTCGCCAACCCATTCCGGTCAGTTGGACATTTTGCAAAATATGGCGGAGTTCAGGCTCACCGGCGCGGGAGAATTTTACGCGAAGGCGTTGAGAAAACTGGTTTCCGAGTACGGAAACATTCGGGACGTTACCGAGAAGAATGCCGCCGCCGAACAGGCGATGCTGCTCTCGGCGCTGCTGGGCGCGGAAAAATATACCCAGGCTGCCGCAGACCTGTGGCTGGTTGTGGAAAGGTTTGCCGAGCCGCTGGTTAAATCCGAAGCTCTTATGGCGCTGGGTAAAATACGCGCAACCACCTATCTTCCGCAGGTAATTCGCGTATTGGAAAGCGCCAACGCCGCCCCCACCGCCGACCGTCTTAACGGTGAAAGAATTGCCTTTGGCGCGATCATCTCGCTGGAAAAATACCAGGATCCGTCCGGTTATCTTCCGGTATTCTTTTCGTCCATTGGCTGGTATTCGGAACGGATCAAAAGCCAGGCGGCTAAATCGCTGCCCTTTATTGCTCAGGATCCCAGCCCCTATATGTTGGATGTTGTTAAAGGTTCGGCATACAATTATGCCGCCAAATACGCCGCTTTACGCACTATTGAGGCAACCAAGGGGGTAGACAACAAGAAAAAGGTATCTGTCGCGGTAGCGGCGCTTGCCGAGGGCTGGAGAGCCTCTACCAGCGATGTGCAATTACGGTCAATTCTTGCCGATATGCGAAAAATGTCGATTGGCATGATCAACCGTTATAAGACCGATGATGAAACCATTTATCCGCTGCTGGAACGAAGCTATACCCAGGGAGTTGATACTCAGGAAAAGCTTTCGGCTATTGCGGCGCTCGCTTCTCAGGGAACCGACGAAGCCGCCAGGCGTTTGTCCAAGTTCCTTATGGATTTAAACGCCAAACGTGTGAGCGGCAACATCCGACCCGAGGACGAGCAGATGGTTCGCGCGATTATTCCCGCTATCGGACAAACAGGCAGCAACTTAGGCCGGCCGGCCCTCAGCGCGGTTGGGGCTTCAGACTGGACGCCCGCTGTGGTATCCCTCGCCAACAATGCGCTCAGACAACTGAATCGCTAAGAGATTTCTATGGAAAGATTAAACCCCCGTTTTTAACGGGGGTTTTTTTTAGGGGGTAATTAAGCTCAAGGCCGTTATTCAATGAGAGATTTTATCAGTTCTTCCGGGGTTTTCGCGGACAGAATTTCCTGGCGTTTTTCCGCGTTTTTGAAAAGCAGGCTAATCTCGGCAAGAAACTGCAGATGAGGGCCGGTCTTTTCTACCGGGGAAAGCGTCATAATGAAAATCCGGCACGGCTCATGATCCAGCGAATCAAAATCCACGGCTTTGTCCGAGATTCCGACGCAGGCGACCAGGTCCTGAATTGTGTTGCTCTTCCCGTGGGGGATGGCAATGCCGTGCTTCATTCCCGTGGACATTTTTTGTTCGCGATCCATTACCGCGCTCAAAGCCGATTTTCTGTCGGTAATTTTTCCCGCCGCTGCCAATATATCAAGCAGTTCGTTGATAATTTCGTCCTTGGTGGAACCCTTCAAATGAAGGTTTATGGTTTCCGCTGTAAGCACTGTCTTTAAGTTCATAATACTCTCACTGTACAGCCAAATTTCCCAAAAGTCAACTACCTAAAGGTAGTTGTTTGGGTAAGGTATTCGTCTCCGAACCTTCGGTTCGTCGCGTACAATCAAGCCTTATTTAAAGTAACTCTGGGCGTTTCCGAATGAAATATCCCGAACCATGCCGCCCAGCAGCTCAAAATCGCGGGGAATCTCGCCGTTTTCCGCCCAAGTCCCTAAAATATTGCAGAGTATGCGGCGGAAATATTCATGGCGCGGGTAGGAGAGGAAACTGCGCGAGTCGGTGAGCATCCCTATAAAGCGGGAGAGCAGACCGGTATTCCCCAACAGCCGCAGTTGAGCCTCCATACCGTCGAGGTGATCCATAAACCACCAGGCGGAGCCGAGCTGGATTTTGCCGGGGGTATCCTGCTGAAAACACGCCATAATCGTCGCCAGAGGGTACAGGTCTTTTGGGTTGAGGCTGTACAGTATCGTCTTGGGGAGCTTGCCCCGCGCGTTCAGCAGGTCCATCAGGCGGGCAAGTTTTTCCGCCGCCGGGTAATCGTGTACCGCGTCAAAGCCGGTATCGGGACCGAGCGCTTCCAGCGCGGCGGTGTTGTTGCCGCGCAGAGCGGCAATGTGCAGCTGCATGACCCAGCCCCGCTCTGCGTATTCCTGCCCCAGAAAATTGAGCAGAAACGTTTTCCACGCTTCATTTTTCATGGCGTCCGGTTTTTTCCCATCGAGCGCCTGGGCAAAAACATCCTTCATTTCACTTTCCCATTCGCCAAAGTTAATCTGTTCGGGGCGGGCGCAGAGCGGATCGCGGGAAGCGGTTTTATAGGGGACACTATCCAGGCCGTGGTCAGAAATGCGGCAGCCTGCCTCGTGGAAGAACGTAATACGCCCGCGTATTACACTTAAAAGGTCGTCAAGACGGGTTATGCTTTTGCCTGCCGCCGCGCCCAGTTTGGCAATATATTCGGCAAAATCGGGCTTTTCGATATTGAGAATACGGTCGGGCCTGAACGTCGGCAAAACTTTGGTTGGCGTTCCTCCCTGCGCTTTTATGGTGGCGTGCCATTCGAGGGTGTCTGCCGGATCGTCGGTGGTTCCCACGCCATAGACCTTAAATTTTTTGAAGATGCCAAATACCGAAAGCGCGGGATCGTTGGCGAGCTGTTCATTCGCCGCCTTCCAGATTGCCGGCGCGCTGCGCGGGTTAAGCGGGTCGGTTATGCCAAAGTAACGCTGCAGTTCAAGGTGAGTCCAGTGGTACAGCGGGTTGCCGATAAGCCGCGGAACCGTATCCGCCCAGGCAAGGAATTTATCGTAAGGCTCGCCGCCGCCGGTAATCAGCCGCTCGTCCACGCCGTTCGCCCGCATCGCCCGCCATTTGTAGTGGTCGCCACTTATAGTGGCGCCGCCGCCCAGCCACACCGCCGCCAGATCGGAAAAGCGGCGGTTTTCGGCAATTTCCCGCGGTATCAGGTGGCAGTGGTAATCAAAAATCGGCTCCCCCGCCGCCGCCTCGTGGTAGAGCTTCTCAGCCGTGGGCGTGGAAAGCAGAAAGTTTTTATCCATAAAGCGCTTCATCATTAAGTGATACTCTGGATTGCAAATGTTTGTCAAATGGGGTATGAATATACCAAATGATGACGCAGAAAACTACCGCGCATTGGGCCGATGAATGTGCGGAAAAAATAATCCGTGAGAAAGGGGGTCCGTCTACTGACGGGAAAGAACTCTACACGTGCGCGTCGGGGATTACCCCGTCGGGCACGGTGCATATCGGCAATTTTAGGGAAATTATTTCGGTGGATTTGGTTGCCCGCGCGCTGCGGGACATGGGGAAAAAAGTCCGCTTTATCTATTCATGGGACGATTACGACGTGTTCCGCAAGGTTCCCAAAAATATGCCCAAACAGGAGGAGCTTAAAAAGTACCTGCGCTTTCCCATCACCATGGTTCCCGATCCCTGGGAGCGGGACTCCAGTTATGCCCGCCATCACGAGGTTGATGTAGAAAACTCGCTCCCCATCGTGGGGATCAAGCCGGAGTTTTTGTATCAGGCGGAGCGGTATCGTTCCTCGCGTTATGCGCAAGGCATACGCACGGCGCTGGAAAAACGCGATGCGCTCAAAAACATCCTTGACAAATTCCGCGACGAAGAGCACAAGATTCAGGGCGAGTGGTGGCCGGTCAGCGTATTCTGCGAAAAGTGCAACAAAGACGAAACCAATGTTGACGGGTGGGACGGCGAATGGGGCGTCAGTTACCACTGCGACGCCTGCGGCTGCGCCGAAACGGTCGATATACGCAAATCCGGTGGGGTAAAACTCGGCTGGCGGATTGACTGGCCGATGCGCTGGGCATACGAAAAAGTTGACTTTGAGCCGGCGGGAAAAGATCACCACAGTCATGGGGGCAGTTTTGACACGGCCCGCGATGTCTGCAAAGAAGTGTACGATTGGGACGCGCCCGTTTCGTTCCGCTACGATTTTATCGGCATTAAAGGATCGGTAGGAAAAATCTCCAGCTCTTCCGGCGAGGTGGTGGACTTGGGCGATCTGCTCAAGGTGTACACGCCGGAACTGGTGCGCTACCTGTTTGCCGGAACCCGGCCTGATACGGAATTCACCATTTCGTTTGATCTGGACGTGATTAAAGTTTACGAAGACTACGACAAAACCGAGCGCATTGCGTGGAAGATGGAACCGGCAAAGAACGAATCAACGTACCGGTGGGAGCGCCGTATCTATGAACTTTCCCAGCCGGAAAAGGCCGCGGACACGCCGCCGTTTCAAATCGCGTTCCGTCACCTGTGCAGCCTTGTGCAGATTGCCGACGGCGATGTTGAAAAAATGCTGGAAGCGCTCAACCCCGCTCCCGCCCCGGAACAAATCCCCCCGCTGCGGGAAAGGGCGCTGTGCGCGCGGTACTGGGTAGAGAACTACGCCCCCGAAGAATTCCGCTTCCGGCTGCGGTCGGCGGGGGAAAGAGCCGCCCTTTCCGGCGCGGAAGAAGCCGCCTTGCGCCTGCTGCGTGACGAAGTAATCTCCCGCATCGAAACCTTCGCCGAAGACAAGCCCTGCGCCGAAGCGATTTACAGCGTCGCGCAAAAAGCCGGCCTCGAAACAAAGGCGTTGTTCCGCGCCGCGTATCAGGCGCTTATCGGCAAAGATCAGGGCCCCCGGCTGGCAAACTTTCTCAGATCAATTGATAAACAGCGCCTGTTGGACATTATGTCTTCGTATTAGGTTCTTCGTGTTTGGGAATTTTGTACAGCGTTATATGGTGGTCAAGCAGCTGCTTTTCAATTTCCGGCGGAATGTTATCATCGGTAAATACTCCGCTAACATTTTCCAGACGCACCAGCCCCAGCACTCCCTGATGATAAAATTTTTCCGAATCGGTCAGGACAAAAATATCGCGGGCGTTTTCCGCCAGGTCCATTACTGTCTGCGAGCGCAGATGATCCTTTCCGGTAAACCCAAAGCCCGGCATAAAACCGTCCGTGCCGACAAAGAATTTATCCGAAAAGAAAACTTCGCTGCATTTGCGCGTCATCGGCCCCACTACTACCTGGGTATCGGGCTGGTAGTAGCCGCCCAGCAGGATGATCTTGGTGCGGTCTGAGTTGCGGATAAAGTTGGCGATAAAAACCGAGTTGGTTATTATCGTTACATCTTTTTGTTCATTGGCGAGTTCTTCCGCGAGCAGGGCGCAGCAGGAGCCGGACTCGATCATCACCGTTTCCCCATCGTCAACCAGTGAGGCGGCCTTTATGGCGATTCGCTTTTTAACGTCATAGTTGAACGCCAGACGCTTGCCGATGTCGTTGGTAGGGTTCAGGCAGGCAAATCCATGCTCGCGGTGAACCAGTCCGCGTTCCTCAAGTATATCCAAATCTTTGCGCACTGTTACCTGGGAGACGCCCAACAGTTCCGCCAATGTACTCACTTCCGAACGTTGATGTCTTGACAGTAATTCCAGTATTTTAGTGTGTCTTTGAATTATCATCATAATGTTCCCTCCTTCGTATTGACCCTTACCTTAAAAATAAGAAAATTATAAAAATAGTCAAGAAAATTCGTTTTAAATACCATATTTTTTTGTTGTGGAAAACTCTCCTAAACAAACCCCGCCGGGGGCTTGCCACCTTTCGCTTACCTGTATACACTCCCTTTGGTATGTTGTTGTCTTTTGGCTTTATATCCATTCGGTGGATATGGGTAGCTTTGGTCATTATTTTTGCCCTTATCGAGGTATTTACCCTGGGGTTGACCACGGTCTGGTTTGCCATTGCCGCCTTAATCATGGTATTTCTGTCTTTTTTAAATATACCCCTGTCGGCTCAGATTTTAATCTTTCTGGCCATATCCGCCCTGCTGTTGATTTTTACCCGTCCGCTGGCAATAAAAAAGTTCAAAATGGGTAAGGAAAAGACCAATGTTGACAGCCTGATCGGGAAGTATGTGCTGGTAACCAAAAAAATCAGCGAATTTGAAAAGGGCGAGGTAAAAGTTAACGGTCTGTTTTGGACTGCCCGCTCTGATGGCAATACAGAAATAGCTGAAGGAACCAAGTGTGAAGTACTGCGGATCGAGGGCGTCCATCTTATCGTTCGCCCATTATCGGAGGAGGAGAATCATGACTAGTGTACTTATCGTTCTGGCGGCGTTTATTCTGGCGCTGATTATCGGCAATATCAGAATCGTCGCCCAGTCAAACGCCTTTGTGCTTGAGCGGCTGGGGGCATACAGCGCCACCTGGAGTACGGGCATCCATGTAAAAGTGCCCTTTATCGACCGCATTGCCAGCAGAGTCTCCCTCAAGGAACAGGTGGCGGATTTTGACCCCCAGCCGGTTATCACCAAGGATAACGTGACCATGATGATTGACACGGTGATCTATATGCAGGTTACTGATCCCAAGCTGTACACCTACGGCGTCATAAGCCCCATGAGCGCGATTGAAAATCTGACCAGCACCACGCTGAGGAACATTATTGGCGAACTGGAGCTTGACGAGACCCTCACCAGCCGCGACATGATCAACAACCGTATGCGTATGGTGCTGGACGAGGCGACCGACCCTTGGGGGATCAAGGTGAACCGCGTTGAGGTTAAGAACATCGCCCCGCCCAAGAGCATTCAGGAGGCGATGGAAAAGCAGATGCGCGCCGAGCGGGAACGCCGCGAATCGATACTGAAAGCCGAGGGTGAAAAGCAGTCGGCGATTCTCGTTGCCGAGGGGCAAAAAGCGTCCGCTATCCTCAAGGCCGAGGCGGATAAAGCCGCGGTGATTTTACAGGCGGAAGCGGCGAAAGAGGCGGCAATCCGCGAGGCGGAAGGCGAGGCTCAGGCTATCCTCAGTGTGCAGAAAGCGACCGCGGACGGCCTGAACATGATCAAGTCGGTCAACGCCGACGAAGCCCTTATCAAGCTCAAAAGCCTCGAAGCGTTGCAAAAAGTCGCCGACGGCCAGGCAACCAAGATCATCATCCCCTCGGATATTCAGAATTTGGCGGGGCTGGTCACGAGCGTTACGGAGCTGGCGCGGAAGTAGCTGCCGGAGGGGCAGACAGCGGTTCAAGCCCAAATTCTTCTCGACAAAAGCCTTTTAAGGGATTACTATTAAAGTATGCAGCAGGCTTCCCTGGTTCAAAAACAGCAGCTTGGGGTTAAAATGTCCCCGCAGAT
>JGI24699J35502_11133803_pt1 | contig 15912 bp, 13 predicted proteins | sample TergutMp193P4_FD_35502 | JGI IMG/M metagenome (IMG submission 35502) | reverse complement strand
GTGGCGCCCGCCCAAGGGTTCGCAAAAGCATCGGCGGGCGACCAGGGCCCGCACGTCAGTCAAGGCGACCGACCGCTTGGTGGCGCAGTTGGAGGCGAAGGCCGTCGCGGTGCCAATTCCGCCGCTGGCGTTGAGCTTCCCACCGCTACCTAAGCATGTGCCCGGCACCGGCTCTGCCGACCGGCAGTTGGTAACAGTAATTAATCCGATTGTTTTAGGCAATATCCCAAAGCAGGCAATACCAACTGCAAAACCAAATATTCGCCTTTCGCTCCCAAATACGAACCTCTCTATCGCTGCTGGCGGTAAATTATTAGTTACCGGCCCAAATGGCGCCGGAAAGTCAACGCTATTGGCAGTAATAGCTGGCCAGATGCCGTTGGCTGGTGGGGAACGAATAGCGGTGAATGGGTTGCGCATCGGATATCTTGGCCAAGATGACGCCCCCTATCTACCGGAGATAACCGGCTTTCAAGCTATAGAACGTCAAGTATTAACGATGCTCTCGCGCGAGGAACTAGACCCTGCATATGTTTTTCCCGTCGCCAGCTTTGGCTTACTCACCGAGGCAGAACTCGACCGGCCAATAACCGAGTTATCGGCGGGGCAACAACGCCGCTTCGCTTTAGCGCAAATCCTCGTAACCGCCCCGCAGTTGCTTATTCTTGATGAACCCACAAATCATCTCAGCATTGATTTAGTAGCTGAATTGACGACAGCCCTTAGAAAAACTGACGCTGCCATCGTGGTAGCCACTCATGACCGGCGGCTGATATCCGACCTCGCTGATTGGCCAACAATCAACCTGAGTGCTGGAACTGACCACTAAAGCTAATGCCAAACCGCAATCATCCTTGGGGATGATATCGGGGCGGGCGGCAATATCGGCCCACAGGTGGACGACGCCATAACCGCCGCTGAGTAGCGTTATGGGTATGGAAAACAAGAAAACCAGTTACACCCCTTGGATCGTCGCCGCCCTAGTGCTGGCCCTAGCAACCGCTGGATTCTTTGTCGCTAAGCGGTATTACGATAACCATTATGTGGCCACCGGTTCCTTCTACACCATGGTACCAGTGGACTTTGATGTAACGCCGCAAATGCTTTATGACCACAATGGTAAGCCAGTTGATATCAATGGCGTTATCTATCAGATGACGGCTTTCAACGAGCAAGGCGATTCGGCACCCGTGGAGTTCACTGTGCAAGAGGGCCGTAACTTTTATCAGCCCGGCACCTTCATGTCCGTGCAGATAAGTGGTAGCGGCACTGTATTGGGACAACGCGCAATCGCGGAAAGCGAAGTACCGGCTGCTGCCCGGGTGCTTATTGGCTAACAGGTAATCAGCTAATCTCAATTTCGCAGCCCCGCGTGGACTTTCTGGAAAGAAAGTAAACGCGGGGCTTTTGATTTCCAGACGCTACGACTACTAATTTCTGGGTGGTACGATTAGGAATATGGTAGCTAATGAGGCCGAATGGACGCGAGAGTTTGCCCGCTCCACAGTGCGGGACGCGCTCGCCCTAACAATTGACGATGCCACTCCAGGCTTAATTGAGCGGCTTGCCAACGACCCAAAGGCTTACGAACAGCTAATCGCGGTCACTCATCTCATCGCCGAAGAAGCAGAGCAGTTACTCAAAGAGACCGTCATTTCGGCGCGGCACGCGGGCCTGAGTTGGGAGCGCGTTGGCGAGGCGGCGGGCATGGAGCGCCAAGCAGCCCAACAACGTTTTGGCCCGAAGCACCGGGAGCCGGAGGCGCCGAAAGATGAGCGGGTCCAAGCCGGAGGCATCCAGCATGAAGCACAGCCAGCGTATCCGCCGCAGCCAGCGTATCCACCGCAGTCGCAGTATCCGCCGCAGTTGCCGCTTCCGCTGCAACCGCCGTATCCGCCGCTCGGCACCCGCGCGGTCATCGAGGAAGGTTGGGACGACAACAAGGTAGTGTTCAACCGGGCGGGCCAATACGGTTGGCACGCGGTTTCATTTTCCGGCAGCACCTGGACAATCGTCTTTGACAACCAACAATGGGAATTCGAATCCACAACCGGGAAAGAGCCCAAAGGCTTCGGCTGGGAACGGATCGGTCGGTACGCATTTACGGTCTATTGGACGCGTCCCACTGGCCGCCCCATCCTGCCCGGCAACCCCGATCCCAGCGCGTTCACCTCCGAAAAGAAGTTGCGCAAGGCGCTGAGCCGCGCTGGCCATACGGGGTTCACGGGCTCCGGCGGTGGCGGCAAGTCCGAGGTGGTCGCCTCAATTATGGATTGGGCGGATGCCGTGCTGGGCGATGTGTTTGAATAGCTCAGCGCTTACGAATTGGCAGTGCGTTGCATTTGGATTAGATGCGTATGTAAATGCGTAACCGTGCGCAGGGTATTTTCGGCTGCTCGGGTATAACTGGAGTAACCCTTTTTGTCATATTGGCGCAACGCCCGGAAAAAGTCTTTGCGTTCAGCCTTGGTGAAATCAGCAAATCTAGTCAGATGCCGCAACGGCACAATCATCAAATGGTTAGGCACGCTTTGACCTTCCCAGTTGTTATATGGGAATAGATTGCGGATGACGCGCATCGTCGGCAAATCCAAAACCGTTATTTCCGATAAGTCTTCGCTGCAAAACTGACAGACAACTCCGTCCGCTGCTAATTGCGCGCGATATTCCAGATATCGCTGTTGCACAACCGGATGCCGCCTACCCATGCCAAAAGCTTAATGGCTGATGATTGCCGATGCAGATGGGCAGGCGGTGACCAATACCGTAACGATTGGCGGTTAGCGATAGCTAAGCGCTAGAAAGCAAGTTGAGAACTTTTTGCTTGCCGGGCGGCCTCTGCGATACCGCCCCAACCTTGAGCAGCGCGGCGGTGTCGGATTTCCTTAATTGCATACAGCAACATAAGCAGCAGCGCGGCGATAACCACAAATGTAATAATGGTGGTGGCGGTTTGTTGCCCTGTCCAATAATGGGTCGGATTAGGCGTTAGGAACTCTACCCCAGCCAGCCTGGCCTCGGTGGCTGAGATAACCCAAGCGTCATTAGCGCGCTGTTGGAGCATTATGGTTATCGTGAATGTTAAGAATCCGCTTACAATGGCAACTCCGGCGGCAATAGCCAGGCTGAGTTTTGTTTTCCAGAAAGGGATATGCACCGGGCGTTGTGCTTCATTAGTGTTTGGTGTGCGTAATGCGAAACCGTACATGATTAAAGGTTCTCCATCCTAGTTTGTAACTGCTGGCGGCTTTGAGTGGGAAGAGCCTTAAAAGAGCCAACTCAAAACCGTGGATGATTTATAGTACGCAATTGGCGGCGCGGATGGCCCTCGTTGGCCGCCTATGCGGGGTGGTTTGGCGCATTTTGTCCTGGCTGAGGTGCCGACAGTTTTGCCGGAAATCGCCAGCCGTGAGGTACGATTGTCGGCATGGGATTGACGCCGGTGGCAGTTTTTGGGGCAAAGGGGCGCATGGGTGCTCAGACGTGCGAGGCGGTGACCGGCGCGGCTGACCTAGAATTGGTGGCTGCCCTAGATATTGGCGATACGGTGGCGGACGCCGCCGCTGCTGGCGCCCAGGTTTTGGTGGATTTTACGGCGCCTGCCGTTACCGAGGCAAACGTGCATGAGGCGCTTGATGCCGGGCTGAGCGTGGTGGTGGGTACTACTGGCTGGAATAGCGACTCATTGGGGCGGGTCGCAAAGCATTTAGCCGATTTGAACGCTGGCCGCGCTGCCGATAAGCAGTTGGGCGTATTGGTGGCGCCTAACTTTGCGATGTCGGCGGTGCTGGCGATGAAGTTCGCTGCCATCGCGGCGCCACTCTTTGAGTCCGTCGAAATCGTTGAGCTGCATCACCCGGACAAATTGGATGCGCCATCAGGCACGGCGATGAAAACTGCCGCTGGCGTCGCTGCCGCTCGCGCAGCCGCTGGCGTCGGTAACCCGCCCGATGCCACGGAATCCGGCCACGAAGCCCGTGGTATGGCGGTGGACGGCATCCCCGTACATGCCGTGCGGCTGCGCGGGTTGGTCGCCCATGAGGAGGTGCTGTTCGGCAACCCTGGGGAGCAGTTAACCATCCGCACCGACTGCTTTGACCGCATTTCATTTATGCCCGGCGTGCTGCTCGGCATCCGCGAAGTTTTGCGTCATCCCGGCCTCACAGTTGGGCTGGAAAACTACCTACCAGGGCTGACGTAACCTCACGCGTGGGCGTTTTGGCGTTGCTCAGCGGCGGCTCTTTGTTGCGCACAGGCGGCTGCGAAAACCGCTGAGTATGGCCGATTTATCCGGTAACTTAGGTGTCCTGTGCGTGATCCAGCGCCCAGACTAGTGATGCTAGAAGTACATCCCAGCGGTATCGCTGGAAAATGCTTTTTTGGTGAAATATTGAATACCCTTGTGGCCGACGCACTAACTGTCGGAAATGAAAACAAAGAAATTTACATGGAATCTGCTGTCCGCAATTCAGACTTCACTACGAACAAGTCCGATGTTGTGCATGAGGCAGAGTCAATCTTACTGGTAGCAGACGCTGCCAAATCGGGCAGCATCGAATCTGAGACAAAAGAGCCTGATGCCCTTGACCGGGCAATAACTACTAAGTGGCTATTGAAGTTCTCGCTCCCTACCATTTTGGCGACTTTGGTTATGAACGCCTTTGGCATGGTAGATGGCGTATTCGCTGCCCGGCTTATCAACCCGGTCGCTTTTGCGGCCACCGGCATGGTCTGGCCGTTCATCTCGTTGGCAATGGCCGTGGGCTTTATGCTTTCAATGGGCGGTTCGGCGGTAGTGGCCAAAAAACTTGGCGAGGGTAAAGTCAAAGAGGCTCGTGCCGACTTTACCACGCTCACGCTAGTCACCTTTATTGTGTCCGTCGTATTGGCAGTTTGGGGCTTATTGTTCCCGGAAACCCTAATGAATATTTTGGGCGTGGATGAAATAGTCCGCCCAATGGCTGCCCAATATCTGCAACCGCTTTTGATAATGTTGCCTTTTGCGATGGTTGGGTTCTACATCCAGCAGTTCTTTATTACCGATGGCAAGCCGTCGCTTGGGTTTATCCTAACCCTGGCCGGTGGGTTGGTAAGCGTTGGCCTGAACTTCTTGCTGATTTGGCATTTGGGCTGGGAACTGCGCGGCGCCGCTATTGCAACTGGCTTGGGACAATCTATCCCGGCGTTAGTGGGCGTCATCTACTTTATGCGAAATCGTAACGGGCTACTGCGCTTTGGGCGGCCTACTTGGGACCTGAAAATGCTTGGCCATGCGTCTTTGAATGGCGCTTCCGAAATGGTTACGATGTTGGCTGCGTCTATCACCTTTGTGGTGATGAACAATATCCTCATTCGGTTAGTCGGATATGAGGGTGTGGCTGCGGTTTCGATTATGATGGTGGGTCAGATGTTAGTGGCCTCTACGTTCTTGGGTTATGCCTGGGGTATTGCGCCGATTATCGGCTACAACTATGGCAAACAAGACCGCGAGCGGCTCCAGCGCTTATTCAAGCGCAGCATTGGTATCATCATGGCCGGGGTAGTGTTAAGCATTATCGTGGGCTGGTTCTTAGCCTCGCCGCTAACGATGATTTATGTGCCGCGCAGCACCAACATTTATCAAATGGCGGTAGTCGCTTTCCGGTTCGGCTTAATCGGGTTCCTGTTTATGGGGATTAACGTCTTTGCGTCCACGATGTTTACTGCCTTAAGCAACGGCATCGTGTCTGGGCTATTAGCCTTATTGCGGACGCTGGTGTTTATCCTGTTTATGCTGTCTTTATTGCCTGCTATTTTGGATGTCAATGGCGTCTGGTTGGCCTTGCCCGCCGCCGAGTTATTGGCCTTTGGCACCACGCTATTCTTCTTCTGGAAAATGCGCGCCAAATACGGCTACTACTAGTATGTTGGCCGCTCGCCCTACAGGCGATTGCAGTAACAACGGTGGCCACTCGTTCACAGATGCGGGTGGCCACTTTTCTTTATCTGATATGCTCGTGGGGATAAGGGGACGGCTATGAAAATGAATAAGCATTCGAAAAACTGCCAGAGCCTGTGCATTTTCGCGTTACTAGCAGTTGGTTTGAGCATAACGTCATCAGCGTGTATGGCATCCGATAACGACGCAGCTAACGACGTAGCCGATTCGGCGCAACAGCAAGCATCGGAATGGCAACTCGGCCCGCTTGATGAGTATATGTTCGCCATCACCGGCACCCAACCAAATCCCACAGCGGAACAAAGCCGAGCGGTTATGATAAGAGATGACCGCATCAGGGAGGAATTAGTTGCGGCTTGTATGGCCGAGCAGGGTTTTACCTATATCCCGAACTTGCCGGAAATAATTATCATGCCTGCTATTCAAAATGCGGACGCCTTGGAATGGGGTACTAGAGAGTTCGTGGCGCAAGCGGGTTTCGGCATCAGCGTGCGTCCGCCCGCGTCCGGCTTAGGTGGGGTAGGGCCGGCGATGACGCCCGACCCGAATGAAGCGTTGCGCGCGGCTATGTCGGCATCCGAGCGGGCGGCTTGGGAGGAAGCGCTCTGGGGTGGGGAGCCGACTGCCTTCGGGGCGGGCTGTAGCGGCCTGGCATGGCAACAGATGCAGCAGCCCGATGGTTTTGCCGCTATTGCGGCCGAGGTTGAGAGCTTCCGGCTGCGGCTGCAACATGGAACTGCGCCGGAGATTGCCGGGCTCAATGCCGAGTGGGCGGCGTGCATGACCGAGGCTGGCTTCACCTCGCTTCCAGTACCGCGAGGGCTCGTAATGGCGTTGAACCTGGAGTTTCAAGCGCTACAAGGCTGGGTTATTGAAGAAAACGAGTTCGGCAATACGCAACTGAGCCGCCCGCCCGGCGCCACCGACCCAACCCCACAGCAATTAGCCGCCTTCACCGAGCGCGAAATTGCCATTGCCGTTACCGATTACGATTGCCGGGCGCAGATATCATACGAACAACGCTTTAACCAGATTGATATTGAATTGCAACAAGAGTTTGTCGCCCAATTCCGCAATGAATTAGCCGCGTGGCGCGAATTCGCCGAAGCCCGCTTTGCCGGTGGGTGACAGTTCACGGCTAGTGCGACGCTAGTGCGACTCTAGTGCGATGCTAGTACGAGGTTAGCGCGGACCAAGAGAGGGGTATGGTGGCGAGCGACCATTAGCATCGGCGAGGCATCCGGGGAAACATCAGGGGACATTAGCTGGCAGCCAGAAGTCCCGCGCCGCCTGAGGTATGGGCTAATCTAGTGGGCATGGTGCTTAACGCGAATCCGGCGCGGCCTTTTGGGGCAGTTTTGACGGCAATGGTAACCCCATTTCACGGCGATGACGGCGAGGCGATTGACCTTGACGCCGCCCGCAACCTAGCCACTTGGTTGGTTGACCAGGGCTGCGATGGGATTCTGGTGAACGGCACCACGGGCGAGTCGCCCACCACCAATAGCAGCGAAAAGGCTGAGCTTGTGGCCGCCGTTGTGGATGCAGTTGGCGACCGGGTGGCCGTGCTGGCTGGCGCCGGTTCTAACCACACCGCCCACGCCGCTCGGATGGCCGCGCAGGCTGCCGAGGCCGGTGCCGACGGCATCCTGGTAGTCACGCCCTATTATTCCAGGCCATCCCAAAAGGGCGTGGTCAATCACATCGTTGAGGTGGCCGAAGCTGGCGCCCTGCCCACCATGATTTACGACGTGCCGGGACGCACCGGCGTGCGCGTCGCCGCCGATTCTTACCGCCAACTGGCTGACCATCCACTCATCGTCGCCACTAAGGATGCCAGCGGGGATGTGGGTGCGGCTGCTGGGTTAGCTGGCGAAACCGACCTGATTTGGTATTCCGGCGACGACATGTTGCTATTACCCTTCTTAGCGCAAGGTGGGGCGGGCGTTATTTCCGTGGCCACCCACGCCGTCGCCTGCCAGTTTGCGCAGGTGGTGGCCGCTTGGGACCGCGGCGACCACGCTGAGGCCTTACGGATTTTCCGCCAAACTATCCCAGTCATTCAGGCGATTAACGGCGCAGGGATGCAAGCCGTCATGGCCAAGGCGGCCTCGCAACTGCTGGGCGCCATTCCGTCGCGCGAGGTGCGCGCGCCGCTAGTTACCGCCGATGACGCCGAGGTGGCCGCCGTTCGCACTGCGTTGGTTAACGATGGCCTTTTGGTGGGTTAAGCCTTGTGTTGGCCAAGCCATTGTTGGGTTTAGCCTTTAGCGGGTTAAGCCTGCTGGCGGGTTTAGCTAATGAAAACTACCACAAATTGGAAAGCATAAACTAAGTGAGTCAAAAAGACCTTATCGAAACTAAGCTAGGCGAGCTCGGTGCCCCGCCACCTTTAGCTCCCGGCGTCTTACGCGTTATTCCCCTGGGCGGGTTGGGCGAAATTGGCCGCAATATGGCAGTGCTGGAGTACGCTGGCAAATTGCTGATTATTGATTGCGGCGTGCTATTCCCAGAGGATAGGCAATTAGGCATTGACTTAATTTTACCCGACTTCACTTATTTGCAAGACCGGCTCGATGACATTGAAGCCATCATCTTAACGCACGGCCACGAAGACCATATTGGCGGAGTGCCGTATTTGCTGCGGTTAAAGCCCGATATTCCGCTAATCGGCTCCACACTGACCTTGGCATTTGTGGAGGCGAAGTTAAAAGAGTTCCGCATTACCCCATATTCTTTGACGGTCAAAGAGGGTGATGTCGAGAAAATTGGGCCGTTCACTTGTGAGTTTGTGGCTGTCAATCATTCAATTCCAGATGCCTTAGCGGTTGCCGTCCACACCGAGGCTGGCACCGTGCTCCATACCGGCGATTTTAAGATGGATCAGTTACCGCTTGATTCCCGGATAACGGATTTGCGGCACTTAGCGAAATTGGGCGAACGCGGCATTGATTTGCTAATGATTGACTCCACTAACGCCGAAGTGCCGGGCTTTGTCACCTCGGAAGCCGAAATTGGGCCGGTAATTGATAGCGTATTCGCTGCCGCCGATGGCCGGATTGTCGTGGCATCCTTCGCATCCCACGTGCACCGGGTACAACAAGTGCTGGATGCCGCTGCCGCCCATAATCGAAAAGTAGTATTTGTGGGCCGTTCCATGATTCGCAATATGGGCATCGCAAGCGACCTCGGATATTTAACGGTGCCCGATGGAGTGCTAATTGACCTAAAGAACATTGGCGATTATCGCGACGACGAATTAGTCTTTATGAGCACCGGTTCGCAAGGCGAGCCGATGGCGGCCTTAAGCCGAATGGCAAATGGCGAGCATAAAGTTGCGGTAAGCGCTGGTGACACCGTTATTTTGGCGTCTTCGCTTATCCCAGGCAATGAGAACTCCGTGTTTCGCGTCATAAACGGCTTAACGCGATTAGGTGCGCGCGTCGTTCATAGCGGCAATGCGAAAGTCCATGTGTCTGGCCATAGCGCCGCTGGCGAATTGCTATATTGCTTCAACATCCTGCAACCAAAGAATGTGTTACCAGTGCACGGCGAGTATCGGCATCTCGTAGCAAATGGGGCATTGGCCGTCAAAGCTGGGGTGCCAGCGGAGCGCGTCATAATTGCCGAAGATGGATATGTAATTGATTTGCACGATGGCGTTGCTAGCGTAGTTGGCCGGGTATCTTGTGACCACATTTATGTGGATGGCTCAACGGTTGGGGAAACTACCGAAGCCGAATTGGATCAACGTCGCACGCTTGGCGAAGAGGGGTTAGTTTCGGTAATTGCAGTAGTGGATATTCCGAACCGAAAAATTGTCGGCCAACCTCGCATCGAAACTCGCGGCATCGGCGAGGATGATAAGGTATTTGCCGAGCTTTATCCAGAGGTCATTAAGGGCTTAGAAAAGGCGTTGGCTGAGGATGCCACCGAATTACCCCAGTTAGAGCGGGCAGTTCGCCGGGCCACCGGGTCCTGGGTGGCGCGCCGTTTGCGGCGCAAACCGATGATTATTCCGCTGGTCATTAGCGCCTAACCGTCGCTGCTAGCGCCTGCTTACCCTTACCTTAGGCGTAGTTATTTGGCTTGGCTGGGTGTTGCTGGGCTGGCTGCTGATGCTTGGGGATTACAAATGCCGCATATCGGATGGCGCGGGAGTGTCCGCGTGCCAACTAGGAAACTTCGGACAAGTTTACTAATCTGGGGGCATGGCAAGACGAGCGTCTGCAGGGGCTGAGTCCACCCCAATTCGGGCAAAAAAGCCACGAGGTGGGGGGGCGAGTGGCGCGCGCAGCCAAAGTGCCGGGTGGACGGTTGATGCTACGACAAACACCAGCGGGCGGCGTGCTCGGCGCAGTGCCGGGAGGTCGGCCCCAGCGCCAACGTTGGCGGCACCACCAGTCGCCGCTGTGCCACGGAAAAAAGCTTGGCCGGTACGAGCAATTAGCGCGGTCTGGTTAGGCATTGCCCACGGCATCGGCGGGTTAGTGCGCCGCATTTCGCGCAGTGCAGCCGACCTTGACCCGGCCCACCGCCGCGACGGGATAGCGCTGCTGCTCATCTCATTCGCAGTTGTGATTGCGGCACATGTTTGGTTTGGGTTGAGTGGCTTTGTTGGCGAATCTGTGTTTTTTGTGATTGGCGGCCTATTTGGGTTAGTGGGCTTGTCGGTGCCAGCCATTTTAGGTTGGTTGGCCGTGCGCGTTATTCGGCATCCCGATAAACCCGGTGAAAACTCGCGCATCTCCATTGGTTTTGCGTTGTTGGCGATAACTGTATGTGCGCTATTCGCAATTCGCCAAGGCTTGCCCACTTTGCGAGATGGTTTGGCCACGTTGCAAGCCGCTGGTGGCTTATTCGGTTTTATCTTTGCCAACCCCGTAGTTGCGGGCGTCGGGGTGCCAGTGGCCGTCATCTTATTCGTCTTATTAGGCTTATTCTCGCTAATGGTGATTACGGCAACGCCAGTTCGCCGTATTCCTGAACGGTTTAGCGATGCCATTACTTACCTATTCGCCAGCGACGCGAATTATGAACGCGCCAAAGCCCATCGAATTGCCCTAAAAGCGGCGAAACATCAGCAAAAGGCGGCACTTTTAACCGGCAGTTTCCCAATTACTGGCGAATTAGCCTATGCGGGCATTCCGACGGGTAGCATCGCGGGCAGCGCGGCGGCATTTCCGGCTGGGATACCCCCTTATGAAACCCCCATTCTAGAGCCAACTATTCGCGCGCCTTTCCACGAATTCGCTGGCTCCCCAACTTTGCCTGAGCTGGAACCAAGTGGTCCTAGCCAGGGCAGGTGGCCGTTCCAACCGCCAACACCATTTCCGGCTCAACCGACAACTTCTGAGGCGGTTCCGCCAGTAGGGGCGTCGGCAGTTAAGCCTGCCAGGCGCATCCAGCGGCCACAACCAGGGTTTGGCGAGCCCGCGCCCGAATCGGGCCCGCTCGTCAGCAGTCATGGCCTGGCCGCCTATATTGATGTAGTTCCAGATGACGTTGCCGCCGGTGCGGGCTCCACCCAACCCAGGCTACCCGACGACTTCCACTTCGACGTGAGCAGCCATCGGCCTTCGCCTGCTACCGACGTCACAGAGCAAATTCCCAAACTCGGTAACCAAGCCAACGGCCAGCCGGGGACGCCTCGAAAATCTGCGAAACTCAGTCAACCAACACCAGCGGAATTAACTGCGCTGGCTGGCGCGGGTGACGCTGCCTACCAACTACCGGCCCCAACAATTCTGGAACCCGGCAAACCGCATAAGCAACGGTCAGCGGCAAATGATCGAGTAGTAGCGGCATTGGCAAGCGTATTTGAAGAACATAATGTGGATGCAACCGTTACTGGCTTTACTCGTGGGCCATCGGTAACTCGATATGTTGTCGAAAAAGGTAAAGGTACCAACGTAAATGCGGTTACCAGTTTGGAAAAGAATATCGCATATGCCATGGGTTCAGCGGAAATCCGCATCCTCGCCCCGGTGCCGGGCAAACAGGCTATCGGCATCGAAATACCCAATATGGATCGGGAAGTTGTGGCGCTTGGCGATGTACTGCAGTCTGCCGCCGCTGCCAAGAGTACGCATCCATTAACAATTGGCTTGGGCAAAGATGTTGAGGGCGGTTTTGTGGTGGCCAATTTGGCCAAAATGCCACACCTATTAGTCGCAGGCGCAACTGGCTCCGGTAAGTCCAGCTTTATTAACTCAATGATTGTGTCCATTCTAATGCGGGCAACTCCCGAGCAAGTCCGCTTAGTTATGGTTGACCCTAAGCGGGTTGAATTAACAGTTTATGATGGCATCCCGCATTTGATTACTCCGATTATCACCGACCCGCGCAAGGCCGCTGAGGCGCTGGAATGGGTGGTAAAAGAGATGGATTTGCGTTATGACGATTTATCATTCTTTGGCTATAAGCATATTGATGATTTCAACGCGGCGGTGCGGGCCGGTAAGGTGCAAGTACCGCCAGGCTCCGAACGGAAACTAGCGCCTTACCCATATTTGGTAGTGGTGGTAGATGAATTAGCAGACCTGATGATGGTGGCGCCAAAAGACGTGGAATCTTCCATTCAGCGCATCACTCAGTTAGCCCGGGCTGCGGGCATCCATCTAGTATTAGCCACCCAACGCCCACAGGTGAGTGTGGTCACCGGGTTAATCAAGGCTAATATTCCATCCCGGTTGGCATTCGCCACTACTTCAATTCAAGACTCGCGCACTATTTTGGATTACGGTGGCGCCGAAAGGTTAATCGGCCAAGGCGACGCTTTGTTTATCCCGCAAGGCGAAAACAAACCCCTGCGCACGCAGGGCGCTTGGGTGAGCGAAAAGGAAATTCACGAAGTCGTCGCCCATGTAAAGAAACAACGGAAACCAGCGTACCGCGAAGATGTCACTGCCGAGGCAAAGGTTAAGGAACAGATTGCCGAAGATATTGGGGATGACCTTGACGTATTGTTGCAGGCTGCCGAGTTGGTTATCTCCAGCCAATTTGGTTCTACTTCGATGTTGCAGCGCAAACTGCGGGTCGGGTTTGCCAAGGCGGGCCGTCTCATGGACCTAATGGAATCGCGCGGCATCGTGGGGCCGTCCGAGGGGTCGAAAGCCCGCGAGGTCTTGGTGCAGCCCGAGGGCGTCAGCCAAGCGCTGGCCATGCTGCGCGGCGAACCGGACGGCGAGGCTGCGGCATTTGACCAGGATGCCGCCGAATACCACGACGACTTTGAGTATCCGGGCGACTAGTCACTATGGGTACAACTCGCCTAACACCGCACATGATAGGGTGGCAATGTGGTTTATCAACCAAACTCTGAGCTAGTTGCGGGTGCCCCAGCTGCTCCCGTCTCACCATGGAATATCGCCAATATCATCACGATGATTCGCATTGTGCTAGTGCCTATTTTCGCCTGGGCGCTGTTGGCTGCCGGTTGGCTGCCGATTCGTTCCTTGACGTTACGCTGGATAGCTGCCGGTATCTTTGTGCTTGCCGCTTTGAGCGATAAGCTAGACGGCCACTTGGCGCGCAGCCGGGGGCTTATCACCGACCTTGGTAAACTGCTTGACCCCATCGCCGACAAGGCGTTAACCGGGGTCGCATTCGTTTTGCTTGCTTTCCCTTTGCGCGAAATCCCCTGGGTTATCCCGGCTGCTATTCTCATCCGTGAATGGGGCATTACGTTCATGCGCATGCGGTTAAGGCGCTACACCGTTTTGCCAGCTGGGCGCGGGGGCAAGGCCAAAACGTTCCTACAAGCAATCGCGATTGGCTTGTTGCTGATGCCATTAGAGCGATTACCGCATTGGGTAATGATTGTGGCCTACACTTTCTTAGCCGCTGCGTTAGTGCTGACCATTTTGACTGGTATTGACTATGCGCTCAACGGCTGGGACTTGTGGAAGGCTGCCAAAGCGCGCAAGGCGGCTTGATTCACCTGCATCGGCAAGTCCGCTGGCCAAGCTGGTACTGATGCAACGGCCAGTTCCGTGGCCTTAAACGTTGCATTCAGTGTCGTCAAATTATGCGCAATGGAACAATCTAGCCGCGTATTACGTTACATAGCTATGATGACGGTCAGATTAAGATACCAATCGCAATTTTTCGGCTCACAGCACAAAGCAACCAGATACAATTTTGCTACTCATCGAAGCCTGCGCGCATTTGCCGGGCTAAACGGTCGAGTAAGAGATGGAGGTGCATTGACATGGTAGTGTTGCGCAACGAATTCGGCGGCGTCTTGCGAGACGTGCGCCTACGCCAAGGCAGAACTCTGCGCGAAGTTTCCAAAGATGCCAAAGTCTCGCTCGGCTATTTAAGTGAAATCGAACGCGGCCAAAAAGAGGCCTCTAGTGAATTGCTCTTTTCTATTTGTGAAGCGTTGAAATTGCCACTGTCTGAGGTTTTGGCTGAAGTTACCGAACGAGTTTCGCAGGCCGAACAAATGACGATACCCGATACTATCCCTGCCGATTTTTATGCCGGGATGCTTTCCAATAGCGCATCGCTGCGAAACGCCAATCATGTGCCGCTGCATAACCGGACGCGCGTCTTGGGGAACCGGCAACATAGCTCGCTACGCACATCGCACGCCCGCGAACTCGCCACCGTCGGCTAAGCCTGTTGGTTAAGCCCGTCGGCTAAGCCCATTGGCTAAGCCCGTTGGCAGGTGGGGCACCAGAACACCACCCGGTCAAAGGCGCCTTGATCTGGCGATTTGTCAGGCCCAGATAGCGCGGAAACTTTAATAGGCGTAGTGCCGCATCGGACACAAAATCGTTTATGCTTCCCATGCACCCGCCTGGGCACGGCACCCAGCGAGCTCTTCCGGCTAATGGCGACCGCGCGGACTAGTTGCCGATGAGCGCTAACTAGCAAATCCGTCTGTTGAGTTTGCGATAGCTCAGATACTAACGTCCACGGATATATTTGTTGCACCCATAAAGATTCCGCCAGCCAAATAGTACCGATGCCAGCCACCACGCTTTGCTCCAGCAGGGCGGCACAAATGGGCCAGTTATGAAGTTTGGCAAGATTGGCGACGCCGATGGGAGCGCCGGTTTCTTCAAAGTCGGGCGCCAATATCTCTGGGCCCAGCCGTCGCAAAAGACGCTTTTCATCGGCGGTGTCAAGTAAATCCAACATACCAAGTTCTTTGCCCAGCGCAGTCCAGCTTTCAGTGGCTAACACCGCCCTAATATCAAAACCGCGCCCAGCAGCTGCCGGCGTATTGGTTCTAACTAACCGGAATAACCCTTCCATCCGTAAATGCACATGGAGCGTGCGGTTATCGTCAAACCGCAGTAATAGATGTTTCCCATAAGATACGGCATCGATTAATTGGCGGCCAACCAAGTTATGACTAGCAATAGTAGGCCACCGCAATTCCGCGCGAATTAGTGGTTGGCCAATTAGGGCATCGCCTAACCGAAGCGCGGTCAGTCTCAAATAATCTGCTTCTGGCATGCACAATTCACCTAGGCTTGGTGGTGGCTTGGTATTTGCGGTATTCCGGCTTATCCGGTTTTGTGGAGAGTTTGCCAACTTTTAGGCCGCTGGGCGTCACAATGAATCCGGCTTCCAAAAGGGCCAGCGCGGCGGGTGTCTTGTCCCGGACAGCAGTAAGCGCCGAGTCGCTGTCAATCTTGGCGATGGTGACCTTACCCAGCTTGCCGTCCCGCGCCGCTTGGACTAACGTCGCGGCAGCGGTCGCAAGCATCGGCATCGGGCCATCGGCATCGGGCAGGGAATTCGCACCTTGGCCAGCGGCTGCGGTAAAAGTCACCAAACTGCGCCCACCGCGTTCTAGGTACAGCACCAGTTCGCCATTGACCAGCGCGACGACGGCTCCTGCTTTGCGACCGGGGCGGTGCCCGCTGCCATCCGACGTACTCGGCCAGGGCAAGGCGGCGCCGTAAGGGTTCGCCGAGTCGGTGGCGGCCAGCAATAATGGGCCAGCAAGCGTGCGG
>JGI24699J35502_11133804_pt1 | contig 15946 bp, 18 predicted proteins | sample TergutMp193P4_FD_35502 | JGI IMG/M metagenome (IMG submission 35502) | reverse complement strand
ATATGTACGCTTCGAACGAGTGACAAGCGTACATATGGCGACACTCGACGATGGGATTGAATGGATATTTGCCTGTCGATGCCATTCTGGACACTGGCGCCATCCTCGAACACCAAACTGACCCAGACGTCTTGTCTGGGTCAGGTGTTCGGATAAGCGAACCTTGGTGGAGCATAGGGGACTCGAACCCCTGACTTCGACCTTGCAAAGGTCGCACTCTACCAGCTGAGTTAATGCCCCGTACCCACAACAGAACATCATCCAACCTAAGAAAATCGCTCACAATCTCAGGCCGGGGTTCTGCGGCGGGCATTGGAGAGTATACCTCAGGAGTCGCGGATGGACGATTACGAGGTTTCTTTATCGCTATATGGACACTTCCGACATGGACACTTCGACACCGTACGCGGCGGGTATCCGCACTCCTGAAAGTAGTTTCACAGGGTGGGCACCTGGTTGAGGACCTCATCCCAGGATTGTTCGCTCTTCTTGTGAGTCAGCAGGTACACCACAGCGCCGATTCCGAGGAGCACGACCAACACGTACATAAATTTCTTCATGGTGTCCATTTTCCCATGGCCCGGACAAACCCACAACCAGTACACTAGCAATAGTTAGTGATATATTCATGCACTAATTCGATAGATTTCCCGTACACTAGATGGGTGCAGGTTTTGAATTCGCTCAGGGCAGAGGGGGCCAGTCGGACCGACTGGCTCTTCAATACGTCCCTGGCGGCAACGGGGATTTTCCTCATTCATGTGCCTTTCATGGTCGTGCTGATCCTGCTTGTGCCCTCAGTGGGTCCCAATCAGGCCATCCTCGCCGGGGTGCTTGGCGTTCTCGTCTTCCTGTCCGTCATCATCCGCCGCCATTATCCCATACTATTTTTCCTTGTCGTCATGGTTTTGATGCTGGTGCAGATGCTGCTGCTCGGCTTTCCCACCATCTCGTGGGTCGTCATACCTGTCGCTGTGTACGACGTGGCCCGCCGTACCTCCTTGCGGATCGCGCGTTCCGGTCTGGTGATAGCGCTCGTCGTGGCTTTGATCTGGCCCTTCCGGTGGATGATGACGTCGATGACGACCGATCCCAATCTGCGTACGCTCATGGTCCTTGTCGGCGCGGCCGCGATCGGGGCGATGACCACCGCGTACTCCATCGGGCGCAGCGGCCACGATGTGGAAGAGGCGCAGGTCCGCCAGGAAATCGCGGAAAAGGACGCGGCGCGGCTGCAAATCGCTGAACAAACCGCACGTCAACGCAGCCTTGAAACAGAAATCCGTACGAACATCGCCCGGGAATTGCACGACGTTGTCGCCCACTCCATCTCAGTGATGGTGGTCCAGGCCGAAGGGGGTCTGGCACAGGTCTCGCGCTCACCCGCCATCGCTCAGGAGGCGCTGACCACGATCTCCGAGACCGGACGCGAAGCCCTTCAGGAGATGCGCCACATCGTACGTACGCTGCGCTCCGACAAGGACGTCGTCGACGTGACATCCGCACCACGGCTGGCGGATCTACCCGCTCTGGTCGAAAAAGCGCAGGCAACATTGGTCGTGAATGGTATCCAGCATTCGGCGACACCGACCATCGAGATGACGATCTACCGGATCGTCCAGGAAGCCCTCACCAATTCGCTCAAACATGCCGGACCCGACGCGGACCCCCGCGTCCTGCTATCATGGCGCAGTGACTACGTTTTGGTGCGCGTCACCAACAGACTCACGGACATCCCTCCCATCGACGACCAACCCGGCACCGGACTGATCGGCATGGCCGAACGAGTTCACGCCCTTGACGGCACATTGACGGTGGGCCCGAATCAGACAGGAGGATTCGAAGTATGCGCTCAGATCCCGCTCCCGACCGATCACTGACATCTGACCGGACGCAACAAATGTCCCATCCCATCCGGGTGGCTCTCGTTGACGACCAGGTCCTTGTCAGAAGTGGTTTTCGGATGATGATCGAAGCTGAATCGGACATTGTCGTGGTCGGAGAGGCGAGCGACGGACAAGAAGCACTCTCCTTGCTGCGCGATGTCGCCGTCGACGTGATCCTCATGGACGTACGGATGCCCGGCATCGACGGGATCGAGACGACACGCCGAATCATCTCCGGGGGGTACCCGGCGAAAATCATCATTCTCACCACCTTTGATCTGGACGATTACGTGTACGAAGCCCTTCGCGCCGGCGCCAGCGGATTCCTCCTCAAAGACGCGCGTGCGACGGAACTGGTGGACGCCATCCGTGCGGTGAATTCCGGAGAAGCCATCATGGCGCCATCCACCACGAAAAGACTCCTGTCCAACCTCGTACCCGGACCTGACAAGTCACACCCGGATCCCAGGCGACAACTCCTCACCGATCGGGAGACCGACGTCCTCATCCAGATCGCCCAAGGTTGGAACAACACCGAGATCGCCCAGAATCTGCATCTGGCCGAAGGTACGATCAAGACGCACATTTCTCGTTTGCTCTTCAAACTTCAGGCACGCGACCGCGTCGGACTGGTCCTGGCCGCGTACGACATGGGCCTAGTCGACAGGTGATTCAGATCGACAGGTGATTCAGGGCTTGACTTGTCCCGCCAACGTACGGTTCAGGAAATCCCTCAGATCACCGGTCTCGCCGTCCTTGCCTCCTCGTCCCACCACCAGGGGCGGCGGACTGGATTCAAGCCTGACTCCACGGAACCTGGCCATCAAACCACCGGGAACCGTGAGTTGGTAATACCTGCCGTCCTCGCCGATCGCCGCGGAATGGTCATTGCGGATGTACCATCCACGAACATTTGTCTTCACACTGGCCCCATCGAGGGTACGAGCCCGCAACTCGACAGTCGGAAGTCCAACCTTGTGAGCCTGTCCCACAAATTCGTCCACGAGTTTTTGCGCTTGTTCCGACTCGTACATGGCTGTGGATGCCAAAAGCTCTGCTCGGATCCGAGCCGCGTCATCACGTTCGGCCCTGCGTACGCCGTCCATCATCGTCTCCTTTTGTGGCCACATCAATATTCTCACTCTTTACCTGTTTTCGAACTCATCACCTCCCTCAAAATAGTCATTGTCTGGGGAAGCAAATCGATCCCCAGGTTGCGGGCATTGCGGGTGATCCACGAAACGAGCCGATCTGTTTCCAGCTTGTTTCCCGCATTGTGCTCGATCAGTACCTTGACGCCCAGCAACAATTCATCCTCGGGTGCGGCGACCAGAGCCCGGTTGGCCGCCCACCGGGCACGATCGATGTCCCCCTGGTTCAGACATCTGTTCGCAGTCACGACGCCGATATCGCGGATGACCGACATCATGTCGGTCCTGATCTCCTCAGCCCAGTGCCACTGGCCCGGCGAAGCATCCGCCAGGGGCGCCCCGCGTACCAATTCCAGAGCCTCCATCAACTTGTCCGTCTCGACCTCTTCGACCCCGCTCGAGACCAATTGGCGCATCCCACGCCAGTCCGAACTCACGCCCGCATGCAGCCAGATTCGTCCGGAATAGGCCTCTGGCAAGTACGAATTCCCATCCCTGTCCTGGCCCAGCCAGCCTCGAAGCCTGCTCATGTTGGACCGTCTCGTACCTTCGGCAACCATCAAACCCTGTGACATCGCGGAGGCAGTCGTCCCCGGGTGTTCAAGCAACCACGCGCAGTATTCCATGCATGCTCGTTCGGCGCGGGTCGGCACAACACCTTGGGCGTTGTCGAGGTGTATTGGCCCGAGCAATTTCAGAATCGGATGATTGACCATGTCGGATTCCCTTTCGATTGAGGGTAGGACAGAAGTGTGGGCCCCGGATACGGACCACCAGGCAGGTGTTGTATTGTCGCTTGCTGAAGTTTGCAAAAGATCGGTCAGAGCCGGACTCGTCTCAAGCAAGCATGGATGAATGGCTATGTGTCCGGGATCGAGGACCGAATTCGGCGATCCCACCAAGAGCCGGCCGCACAACGTGTCATCATCGTTTTTATAGGGGCGCCCAGCCATCGGGACCAGGACGGCCACCCCGATATCCGGTCCCTGGAGAGCCTCGGCCACGTCGATGAACTGAGATTCGTCGATGGGGTCGAGGAAAACGTAGATGACAGGACGCCATGCCTCGCCGAAATTCGGATCGGCACGCAGTGTCTCCCACTCCTGCCCTCCGAGGAAGATACGCCTGGCCGTCAGAGTCTGACGCAGGGACTCGATCATCTCGGAATAGTCCTGATGGAGATCGACGTCGTCAAATGTCTCAAAAAGATGAGAGGCGTCTTGCACGTGAAGGTCCATCTCGGACTCCTCAACAGCTATGTTCATGGTGATTCCACGCATCACGGCGCCGAGACTGGCCTCCTCTCCGCAAACAAGGAATGGTTTGGACCCATGCACATCGGCGAACACCGGTTCCGCGTCATCATCCTCGCCCACGCACACCTGTGCCCCGTTGTGAGGGATCCACCACATGTCCGTACCATCATGGGAAACTCCCACAATTCCCGCTGTCGACTTGGAATTTTGGACGAGGGAAGCAACACGGTCCTTGCTCGATGCGACAACACCCAATGCTGTCTCCAATTCCTGGCCCTCATCACCGGGATGCAGGATGCGACGACCCACGGGACGGGCTCTCAATTGCCCCAACCGACGCCGGCTCAGCATGAGAAGCACCCCTCCGGCCAGTACGGCCGTGGCGCCGGCCACCTGGCGCAGAGTTGAGTTGTCCACGTCCGTACTCGACTCGTCCACATCCTGGGGCGCCATTGTCGGCTCGGGGCCAGCCGACTCGGATCCCAGTGAGATCCAGCCCGTTGGCTGAGGCTCATCCGACTGATCGTCGGGTACGTTGACCTCTTCGGGCGTGACTGATGTGCCATCGTCAACATCAGGCAACGGTTGTGGTACAGAATCTGGGGCTTGAGAAGCTGTTTCATCGTCGGGAATCACGAGTCGCCATCCGGGCTGAATCAGATTTGGATCGACGATCAATGGCTGATTGGCCTCGGCGATCTGCGACCATTGCGTACCGTCCCCAAGGTGTTCCTCGGCGATCGACCACAAGGACTCTCCGGGCTCGACAACAACAACATCTGTCGTATCCCCTTGATCTTTATCAGATTCGACCGTCTCTTGAGGTGGTATTCGCAAGCTCCACCCCACACGGATCAGATCCGACGTGCTGTGGACGACATCCTCGTTCTCTTCCGCGATCATCGTCCACAACCGGCCGTCTCCGTACATCTTCTCGGCGATCGACCACAGGGAATCCCCGGGAGCCACGACATAGATCTCGTCCGTGACGGGCTCGGCGACCACGTTCAGCGGTTGTGCGGTTTGTTCGGTGTCCGCGATGTACTCGAGCAGCGGATCCGGTACGAAACCAGCGTCGGCCGAGGCTGCGATGGGCGCAGGGCTTTGAGTCACCCCGGCGATCGTGGGTTGGAGGTTTCCACCCACAATGGCCACGGCGAAAATAGCCGCCACAAGGGGGCGCACCAGCAAACGCGCCCACAGTACGGGACCACCGCGCTTCTCGATCGCATGACGCCCGGGTTGCCGTCGACGGGTGAAATCGAGAATTTCCCAGATGATCGCACATGCGAGAATCACCCAGAAAATGGCCCCCAACACCGTGAGGACAGCCAGGACGAAGTGTCCGTCGTCCGGAACCAGGAACAGCGAGGGATCCTGGATCAGGGCTTGCACCTCAAACCACGCACCCCACGCGACGATGACCCAGGGCACGGCAAAAAGCAGGATGACAAGCACAAAGGCGGATGCGAACGCGCGAAGTACCTTCATGCTGCCCTCCCTAACAGATCGATGCGGATTGTGTGCATCCATGGCTCTCCTTTCTCCACAGTTCTACTATGGAGAGATTTGGAGACCATTTGTCACTTATCCACAGAAAATTTTGAAATAAAAAAGTTATCCACAGATTTACTTTTTTTTAGCACATTTGGGGAACTGCCTGCAATAGTCCTAGGTATGAAGATTTTTACCCACACGAATCACACCCGTGAAAATCCGGCCCGGGGTCCTTGATCCAACCGGTGATCCGACACGGGGCGGCTTTTGGTGCCTTCGCTCATCTTTCGTGGGAAAATAGATGGTCTCAGGCTGTAAGGAAGGCAGACCAATGTCCACACATGACCTTGTCATCATCGGTTCAGGACCAGCTGGGTACACAGCTGCGATCTACGCTGGACGCGCTGGATTGAAACCTCTGGTCGTGACAGGCACCCTTTCGGCTGGGGGTGCGCTCATGACCACAACCGAGGTGGAGAACTTTCCGGGCTTCCCTGAAGGGATTCAGGGACCTGATCTGATGGACAAGATGCATGACCAGGCTGAAAAGTTTGGCGCTGTGCTCGTGTCTGAGGATGCGATGTCGATGGATCTTTCCGGGCCCGTCAAACGCATCATCGACTCCGACGACAACGAGTACGAGGCGTCTGCTGTCATTTTGGCTATGGGGTCTGACTACCGCAAACTCGGAATCGCAGATGAGACCCGTCTATCTGGACGAGGTGTGTCGTGGTGTGCGACCTGTGATGGGTTCTTCTTCCGCGGCAAGAATGTCGCCGTCATCGGAGGTGGCGATTCTGCCTTGGAAGAAGCTACTTTCCTGACTCGTTTCGCGTCGTCGGTGACGATCGTCCACCGCCGTGACGAGCTGCGTGGTTCTGCGATCATGCAGGAGAGGGCCCGTTCCAATCCGAAGATTCGTTTCGAGTGGAATGCGACCGTGGCTGCCATCGAGGGAGAAACTTCAGTGACAGGCCTGGTGTTAGCTGACACCCGTACGGGAGAGCGTCACCGGTTGGGCGTCGACGGTGTCTTCGTCGCCATCGGTCACGAACCCAGAAGTGAGCTCGTCGCTGGACAGGTGGAACTAGACCAGGCCCGATATGTGATCGTCGCAGAACCTGGGACCGCCACTAATCTGCCTGGTGTTTTCGCTTGCGGAGACCTGGTCGACCATTACTACAGGCAAGCCATCACCGCTGCCGGATCGGGATGCCGGGCCGCGTTGGACGCCGAACGCTTCCTCGTCAGTTAACTGACGTCGTCATTCACAGCAAAAGGAGAACTATGTCAACTCTCATTCCTGTCACGGACGCCACCTTTGATTCGCAGGTATTGGGTTGTACCCAACCTGTCGTGGTGGACTACTGGGCGGACTGGTGTGCGCCGTGCCGCCAGCTCACCCCGATCCTCGAGGAACTGGCTGGAAAGTACGAGGGCGAGATCAAGTTCGTGTCGGTGAACACTGACCAGAACACGAAAATCGCCGCCGACCAGGACATTCGTGCCATGCCGACCCTTCAGTTCTATGCCGATGGGCAGCTGAAGGACGTCATCGTGGGGTCTGTGACAAAGATGAAGTTGCGTCAGGCTCTCGAGGCTTTGATCTGACAGATCCGGGCCGATGGGCTCAGGACAAGGTCTCGGACACTGCTGACTGTGCGGTACGGCTGGCGGTTTGCCCCTTCAGGGCGAAACTTGGGTACGGATGCCACGCCAGGGCTTTGTGCACCCATGCGACCATGGAGGACAGATCGAGGCGGTAGCGCCCCAGTGGGTACCGCATGGGCTGAAAACCCATCCTCACCAACCATGCCGGGCTGGGAGTCAGTGCAGTAGTTGTTCCCGGGGTTGTTTGCGCCTCAATACTGGACACCTGGTTACGCAACCGTCTGCCGAGACCCGTACACAGTCGTTTGCTGATGCCGATGCCCTGTCCGTAGTCGAATGGAACCCGGGAGCCGATTTGTACCAGGATCAGTCCTGCCGTGCCCTCATCGAGGCCTGCGGCTGAAAGCGGATGGGCGCGCGGGATCACTGGGGAGACGAGGGCCACACCTGCCCACGAGTCGTTCCGGCGTACTCCCACGCCAGAAAAACCCCATTGCTTCATGGCTGCTTGTGCGACGGCCTGTTTGTCGTCGGCTGACAGCACCTCGTCGGGGATCTCGAGCGCCATCACATCCGTGGGCGTCAAGGTGACGGCCGGACCCTCTTGAATCCGGTTTTCCATGTCCATCATGCGTGCCATACAAGCATCGTACGTCTTTTTCGGGCAAAGTGGTTGTATGAATATGCCCGAAAAGAGAGTGGAAACTCGCATCGACCACTATGTCGATGTGTACGCGGATCGCACCAACGGCCTCAAGGCTTCGGCGGTACGAGCTCTCTTCGCGGTTGCAAACCGGCCTGAAATCGTGTCATTGGCAGGTGGGATGCCCAACATTGCCGATTTGCCGCTGGATGTGATCGGATCGGTGATCGGTGACCTCATCAAGGAAAATGGCCCCCAGATCATGAACTACGGCAGCGCACAGGGCGAAGACAAGATCAGGGAACAAATCTGTGAGGTGATGTCGCTGGAACAGATCGAAGCGTCCCCTGACGACCTGGTCATCTCCTGTGGTTCCCAACAAGGATTAGACCTTGTCACACGGACGTTCGTCAACCCCGGAGATGTCGTGCTGGCCGAGGCTCCCAGCTATGTGGGCGCTTTGGGGACCTTCACCTCCTATCAGGCCCAGGTCGTCCATGTGGCCATGGACGAGGACGGGATCATTCCCGAAGCGTTCCGCGGAGCCGTCGTCGCAACCCGGTCGGCGGGACGAACGGTGAAGTTCCTCTACACGATCCCGAATTTCAACAACCCATCTGGGATGTTGCTCTCCGTCGAGAGGCGCCAGGAGTTGCTCGCCGCCGCAAAAGAACTGGACGTGCTCATTGTCGAGGACAATCCCTATGGGTTGTTGGGAATCGATGTGCCTCCGCAACCGGCGATCAGGTCCATGGACGGTGATCAGGTGATCTACCTCGGATCGTTCTCGAAAACTTTCGCCCCGGGATTCCGTGTTGGATGGGTGTTGGCCCCACCTGCCATAGTCAAGAAACTCGTCTTAGCCCAGGAGGCGGCGACCCTGTGCCCGCCGGTTTTCTCCCAGTTCGCCATCTCGGCCTATCTGTCGAACTGGGATTGGCGCGCGCAAATAGAACAGTTCCGATCCATGTACCGTCTGCGCAGGGATTCCATGTTGAGGGGGCTCGACGACCATATGCCGCCTGGTACGACATGGACCCATCCCAAGGGTGGTTTCTTCGTGTGGCTGACATTGCCGGAGGGTTTCGATTCCGAACAGATGCAAGGAAGGGCGACCTCGCACAGGGTGGCGTACGTTCCTGGCACCGCTTTTTACGCCGACGGACTGGGTTCGCGCAACATTCGATTGAGTTATTGTTTCCCGACACCCGAACGGATTTACGAGGGTACCAGACGCCTGGGCGACGTGTTGACAGAGGAAATCGAGTTGAGATCCGCGTTCGGCATGGTCGATCCGCGTCTGGTCATTGAGGGCGGTGACCGGCCATGAGTAGGGCTCATCGGCACAATATCTACGCATTTGCTTCACGTGGAACCAAAATCCATCTCCCAACCTCGTACCTTTGGAGGATCTCATGGCACAAGAAGTAATCGTTGTATCGGGTGGACTGTCTCATGAACGGGAGGTGTCGGTCCAGTCCGGGCATCGTGTGGCCAAGGAACTGACCCGCGCCGGATTCTCCGTCACATCCTCTGACTTCCTGCCCTCGCTCGTCGATTTGATAGCATCGCTGGATCACCCGGTCGTGTTCCCCATGCTCCACGGCGGGGCCGGGGAAGACGGTGCCGTACGGGAGGTCCTGGAGTTGATCGGCGTGCCGTACGTCGGCACCACCGCTGTCTCGTGCCGGGCAAGTTTCGACAAAGCGCTGTCCGTCCCACGTGTGGCCCACGCGGGATTGACCGTGCCCGCACGGGTGGTCCTCTCCCAGGACATGTTCCGCGACCTGGGCGCTACAGCCCTATTACCCCTGATCAAAGACCGATTGGGGCTGCCATTGTTCGTTAAGCCGACATCGTCGGGCTCCGCCCTGGGTGCGTCTCGGGTCAATCGGATCGAGGACCTTCCGACGGCATTGGTCAATGCCTATAGCTATGGGCGTGTTGTGGTTGTGGAGGAGTTCATCGCCGGTATGGAGATCGCCGTGCCCGTCTTCGACCTCGGGAGTGGACCGACCGCGTACCCGCCTGTTGAGATCCGTCCCGAATCCGGGGTGTACGACTTCGCGGCCCGCTATATCGCGGGTGCGACGACGTACGTCTGCCCGGCCGAACTGGACGAGACGACCATTGATGCTTGCAAAGACATGGCTGTGCGGGCTCACACGACCTTGGGGCTTCGGGACTTTTCGAGGGCTGACATCATCGTACGCGATGGACAACCAGTCTTCATAGAGTCGAGCGTGGCACCGGGGATGACGGAAACATCGTTGGTACCGTTGTCGCTGGAAACCGAGGGGGAGAACCTGCCGGACGTGCTGGGAGAGTTGGTACGGATAGCCGCCGACAGAGAATAGTCAATAAGTAGATAAAAGTCTTTATATATCTATTGCTATAGTCATCATTGTTCTCGTACGCCCGTGAGGAGAACCTTGTGGGTGGCAGCATCCACCGCGGCGACGATACCGTCATTGACAAGGCGAAACGGCTCCCACTTCAAATCAGCGAGGACGCATCCCGCTGCACGGCACAACCCGATCCTCCCCAGGAAGTGTCACTACATATATATGTCGATATAGTTACCTATCTATAGATATATTTACTAATCTATAGATGGGTCGATAATGTCGAGAATTCTGTCCAGATCTTCCTCGCCGGAGAATTCGATGGTGATCTTGCCCCGATGGGCTCCCATGGTGACGCTGACGCGAGTATCGTACTTGTCGGACAATGCGGCTGCGATTGTCGCAGCCCGTGGATTCTCTATCTTTTCCCTTGTCACCCTGTGTACGGGCTGAGGGGGAAGATCCTGGCTGAGGGCGACAGCTTCCTCTGTCGCCCGTACCGACATCCCCTCGGCCACGATCTTTTGAGCCAGTTTCTCCATCGAATCCGGGTCGTTCAATCCCAGAAGCGCGCGTGCATGACCCGCGCTCAAGACCCCTGCGGCGACTCTCTTCTGGACGGGCAGAGGCAGTTTGAGCAATCGGATCGTGTTGGAGATCTGGGGCCGGGACTTTTTGATCCTCGTCGCCAATTCCTCCTGAGTACACCCGAAGTCTGTCAACAACTGTTGATAAGCGGCGGCTTCTTCAAGGGGATTCAACTGAACCCGATGGATATTCTCCAACAGGGCGTCCCGGAGTAGATCCTCTTCTTCGGTGGGGCGGATGATAGCGGGGATCGTGTCCAGTCCGGCTTCCCGTACAGCACGCAGACGCCTCTCCCCCATCACCAACTCATAGCGTCCGGCCGACAATGGGCGGACGACAATGGGCTGTAACAACCCGACTTCTTTGATAGATTCAGCCAGTTCACTCAACTGGTCGGGATCGAACACCGTACGCGGCTGCTGCGGGTTGGCGCTGATCGAGTCGACTGGGATCTCACGGAAATGGGCTCCCTTCGGCATCGGCTCAGTTCCCACAGGCAGCGTGTCATCGACTGTCGTATTCTGGAAGAGTTCCCCCAGTCCGCGTCCCAAACCAGTGGGTTGCTTCTGTTGTTTCTTACCCGCCATCATGTCTCCTTAAGCACGATTCGCAATCTCAGCTGCCGCTTGGAGGTACGCCTGACCTCCGGCTGATCCCCGATGGTACGTGATCACCGTCTGCCCGTAGCTCGGCGCCTCGGAGACACGTACTGAACGAGGGATGACAGTCTTCAGGGTTTCCCTCGGGAAATGGGTACGAACTTCGTCCGCGACCTGCGACGACAGTCGCGTACGGCCATCGTACATCGTCAAAAGGACGGTCGAGAGACGTAAGTCATCGTTGAGGTTCCCCTTGACAAGGTTGATAGTACGCAACAGTTGGCTGACCCCCTCGAGGGCGTAGTACTCGCATTGGATAGGAATGAGAATCTCACGTGCGGCGACAAGGGCATTCAGTGTGAGCAGACCCAACGAGGGTGGACAGTCGATGATCACATAATCGAGTTCGTGGGTGGCGAGGTACGTGTCGAGCGCATCAGCGAGCCGGCGCTCGCGGCCTTGAAGCGCGACCAATTCAAGTTCAGCACCGGCAAGGTCTATGGTGGCGGGGAGGACCCATAACCCTGGCGCCTCGTCGCTTTTGACGACGTGCCATTCCATGTCGTCCTCCTCCAGGAGGACCTCGTACGTGCCCCTGATCCCCTGGCGGTGATCAATCCCCAGCGCAGTGGACGCATTTCCCTGTGGATCGATGTCGATCAACAATACCCGGAGTCCGCCGTACCCCATAGCGGCGGCTATGTTGACCGCGGTCGTGGTCTTGCCCACGCCGCCCTTTTGGTTGGCGATGACGATCACGCGGGTACGCGGAGGTCGGGGGAGTGTTTCATGTGAAACATTTTCGATCCCCATGTCTTCCTCAGTCTCTATCGGCGGTACTTCAGGTCCGTCAAAGAGTTCCGTACGAGGACGAGGTGTTTGAGCCATCGTCAACCTTTCGTTTCAGAATCTCTATCTTACCTAGTTCATGAAGATCTCTGCATATTGATTGAAAACTTGACCTTCCTATTCGGGCCACCACTTCTGCCCGAGTGCTCCATCGTCAAACGTCTTTCCGTTTGTACGTCTGCCCCTACAGTCTCTCTCGGTCTCTGACACAAGTTGAGTTACTCTTGTCCAATTTCTTATTCGCGTTACTTCGTTCCACCACTATGGCTAGACAAACTGGGCGAATGACAGTGCCGACTCAATCCCAATTGTCAGCTGATGGCCGCGCCAGGCGGGGGGTACCCTAACGACGGAAGACGACAATCCCGCAGGTATTTCGCCCGAGTTAGTTTGGGTGCTCGACGCTACGCGCCTCAACCTCTTGTTTGCCCTCGCTATAAAGAACAAGTTCTTTCTGCCCTCAGCTCGTGTCGAGGTGGGTTCCCGCCTACGCCTATTGAGTTATCATGTTCATGTCAGAAGACACTCTGACTACTGTCCCAAGTTGAATATTGTCCATCGTGGGTCGGATAATCTCCGCCTGTAGCCCACGGGTGCGAAGAATCGTACTCGCCGACTCGACTTCCGCGGGTGCTTTCTCTCCTTTGATGGCAAGCAATGTCCCCGGCGGAATGAAACGGGATGTCAATTCCACAAGGGATGACATATTTGCGAGAGCACGGCACGTGAGGACATCCGGGGTTACTTGATAATCTTCTACTCGCGTACGTACAACATTGACGGTTTCGGACAAACCCAACTTTGCCACGCACATGCTCAAAAAATCGCATCTTCGTCCCATGGGTTCGACAAGATCGACGTACAAATCTTCACGTGCGATGGCCAGTACGATTCCAGGTAATCCCGCTCCAGAACCCAAGTCGGCGACGAACAATCCTTTGGGTATCAATGCGGACACGCACAAACTGTTCATGATGTGGCGTTCCCAGATACGGTCGTACTCCCGTGGTCCGATCAACCCCCATTCGATACCCTCATTGGCAAGCAAACTCGCGTACTGTTGAGCCAACGGCAAGCGGTTTCCAAACATGTCAGCTGCCACGCGGGAAAATTCAGGTGGTACCGCACTAACGCCGACGATTTCCTCGGGAAGACTCATTCTGCCGGGCTGATCACCACGTGTCGTTTGTCGCCCTCCCCCTCGGACTCGCTCTTCATCCCCGCGGCCGCTACCGCGTCATGGACGATTTTTCGCTCAAAAGGATTCATCGCATTTAGTGACACAGATTCTCCTGTCGTCTGGATCTCTGCCACTGCAGCGGCGACGATCTCCTGTAGTTCCTGGCGCCTCTTCTCCCGGTGTCCACCGACGTCAAGCATCAGACGAGAATGAACACCCATTTTTGTCAGTACGGCCAGCCTGGACAGGTCTTGCAACGCCTCGAGCACCTCGCCGTTGGGACCCACGAGTTGGTCTCCTGACGTCAGGATGGACACATGCGGGCGCCCGGCTTCGACGTATGTGTCGATGTCGCCGTCCAAATCGGCGATGTCCATCAATTCTTCAAGATAATCGGCTGCTGTCTCCCCCTCTTGAGTTAGCGTGTCCACGCTTTCGACTTCACTCATTTTGACTCCCTTCGGGTAAACTCACTTTTTCTTTGTCACTCTGCCGGCTCTCGATTGTCGGGCAGGTTGTTGACGTTGGATTTGTTGACGTTGGACTCCGGTGTTCGGTACGGCAGTCGAGTTCTGCTGTGCTCCAGGTTTGCTCGTTGTTGATTTGTTCGTCGTTTGGCTTTGTCCCGCGACAGTACGAGATGTTGCTGTTTGATTCGGTGTTTTGCGCCGTTTGGCCAATCGTGCCGCAGCTAATTCTTTCGGGTCCTTCCCCTTCTTGATCATTCTCTCCTCCCAATCGATGAACGCCGGTGTGCCCGGAGTCGGATTGTTGTGGATCAGAATGAACTGCTGCACAAGGGTCCAACAGTTGTTTGTCACCCAGTAGACGAGCACGCCCACCGGTATGACGGCCCCCATGAACAGGTACATGAACGGGAAGATGTACAGCATCATTTTTTGTTGCTGTGCCATTGGCCCTGTCATGGCTTCAGGAGGCATGTTTTTGCCCATCATCTGCTTTTGTGTGATGAACAACAACCCTGTCATGAGAAGAACCAGGACAATTGCCATGATCTGAGTCGCCCCGAAACTTCTCCAGTCCGTGATGAAGTTCCCCGCCAAACTCGCACCCATGAATTTGGCGTTGTACAACGACTTCACCAAATCTTGATTGTGGACGAAGAAGTACCCCAGCGGCCTGCCCTGTGAAGCAGCGTATAACACCTGGTACAAAGCAAAGAAAATTGGCATTTGTAGTAGTAGCGGGAAGCAGGATGCCATGGGGTTGACCCCCTCGGCCTTCATGAGTTTTTGGGTCTCGACGCCCAGCGTTTCGCGATCCGCGGCGTACTTCTCCTGAATCTCCTTCAGTTTTGGCTGTATCAGTTGCATGTTGCGCGCCGAGTTGATCTGCTTGACGAACAGCGGGATCAGAATCGTACGCACGATCACCGTCAGTGTCATGATCGACAACGCCCATGTCAGCCCGGTGTCCGTGCCGGTCACCATCGTCCAGGCCCTATAGGCCCACATCAGCACGAACGACATGGCCGCGTGCAGCGGTGTCATGATCGACGTGAAGAAATCACCGATCCCCGACAATAACATCACATTCATGCGTTCGCTCCTTGCTCGACATCGATGATCCCCGCCTGCTCCATCGCCCACTTCTTGGCAGCCTCAGTGCCGGGCACCGGATCGTACCCCCCATGTGACCAGGGATTACATCTAAGAATCCTCCATATGGTCAATGCCCCGCCCTTGATCGCCCCGTGCGTTTTCACTGCCTGAAGTCCGTACGCCGAACATGTCGGATAGTACTTGCACACATCACCGTACATCGGTGAGATGAATTTCCTCCAGGCCGTGATGAACCCGATCATAAGCCACTTCATTTGAGGCTCTTTTCGGCGCTCTCCCATGCCGATTCCAGATCCGCTCTCAGGTTGTGCGACTGGGCCGCCCCGCTCAAGGCCCGTACGACAACATCCATCGGTTTTTCCTGGTTGACGAGGTCGTACGCCTGGTGCCGAAGGCGTCTTTTGACGAGATTTCTCTCCACGGCTCCACCGACTTTCTTGCCGACGATCAGCCCGAATCGGTTCTGAGACGAAGGCGCGGCGTACAGCACGAGGGTCGGGCGCGCTACTTTCTTGCCCCGCTTGATCACGGAGGCGAAGTCTGCACTTCTGCGCAGCCGAAGATGCTGCGGCAACATGGTCTTTAGACGGTCAGCTCTGCGCGGCCCTTGGCCCGGCGAGCGGACAGGATTGCGCGACCAGCACGAGTACGCATCCGGGTGCGGAACCCGTGCGTCCGATTACGACGCCGATTGCTCGGCTGATAGGTACGCTTGCTCACAAGAAGTCCTACATTCTTTTCCGACATCTATCCTGTTG
>JGI24699J35502_11133805_pt1 | contig 15963 bp, 4 predicted proteins | sample TergutMp193P4_FD_35502 | JGI IMG/M metagenome (IMG submission 35502) | reverse complement strand
CTGCTGGGTTGATCAGTAATGATCCGTCGCAGTATTCCACGGTTAATCCGTTGATGGATGCGATTCCTGGTGCGGAGCTCACCCATCAGGATTATGACGATTATGTCAATGGTACTGTTGAGTTTTCTGGTTCGATTAGCCCGTATGACACGGATTACACTCCTGCTGCCTCTGCCGGTCCTACTCCCGGCGGCGATGCGTCGGTGGGTGTGCCGGGGTGGGTTCTGCCTCTCGGGGTGGGTGTGGTGATCGTCCTCGCGGGTGTGGTTGTCATCGTGGTCGTGATGTCCCGGCGTCGTTCCCGTGTGGCAGCCTCTTCTGCGACGACTTCTCCTGTGTATCCGTATCCTGCCCAGCCGTACGCCCCACCTCCCGGCTATCCCCAGGGTTATCCGCAGCCTCTGCCGTCGAACTATCCACAAGCCCCACCGCCGGGTTATCCCCAAGCTCCTCCGCAAGGCTATCCTCAAGGAGCATTGCCGCAGCAACAGCCACAGAACCAGCCCCCCGGATGGGCGCCGCCCTCCCCGCCGTACCCTCCCTCAGGCCCGCGCGTATGACAGGACCTCCTCCACGAATGCGCTCTATCAGATATAGTGATGGCAGGAAAGGATGAGGACTAAGCGATGAGACCAGGAGTGCCTCATAAGGGCGGTGTGAGGCGATTCATGCCGTACGCCATTGTCACGGTGGTCGTGGCTGTGGTGGTGTCTCTCGCCGTCTTCAGCCCGGGGACTCCCGACCGCATTGCGGACCTGAACAATTCCGGTGTCTGGGTGACCAATGACGACCGCGGACTTTTCGGACGTGTGAACCGCAGCGCGGGTGGCTTGGACGCGGGTCTCGTCGATCCGGTACGGGACCCCGGCCTCGTCGATCAGGACGTTTTCCAGGACGGGGAGGCGGTCGTCGCCTGGACGGCGTCGCAATCGCGCCTGTTCGCCGTCGACACTCGGGACGTGGTCGCGGCGCCGAACACGCCTGTCAATATGGACCCCTCGAGCGCGGTGGCGATGGGCGGGGGTGTCATCGCGGCCATCACCTCGGACGACGGCCAGATCCGTGTTTCCCCATACTCGCCGCTGGAGATCCCCGACCTCACGCAATTGGATTCCGACCATGGGCCGGCGGCGAGGATCGACGTGTCCACGGGTACCCGATCTGGGGTGGATGTGGCTGTGGATCCGTCCGGAGCCGTTTTCGCGGCGTCCACATCGGGAGAGTGGGCACTGATCGCCGAGTCGGGAAAAGTGTCCGTCGGGACCGTGGGACAGACCCTGTCGGCTGTGGCCGTGTCTCTTGTGGGCGGCATCGGCGTGGTCGCAGACCCTCAGTCTGGCGATGTGTTTCTTACCGACGGCACGCACGTCAACCTGAAACCCGGGGTCGTTCCCCAACAACCGGGACCCAACCCGGCTCGGATCGTTCTGGCGACCGCATCGGGTCTGGTCGGCTTGTCGCCGGGTGGGGAGACGTCGGATCTCTACCGCCTTCCCGGGGGTTCGGTGCCCTCTGGCCAGGCTGGGCCGGACAATGCTGTGGCCAGGCCTGTGGTGATGGGCACAGTGGTGTACGGCGCATGGGGCGGGACCCCCGGACGTACTGTCCGGCTCGGCCAGTCGGCCCAGGAATCGATCTTCCCCGCCGACGGCGCCCCGCTCGTCACTCCAGTGTTCCGTGTCAACCGTGGCTCCGTGATTCTGAACGACACATCCACCGGGGCCTTGTTCGATCCCGACGAGCAGTCGGCGATCGATAACTGGGATGACGTCGAACCCAAATCCGATGACACCGACAACCCATCCGACATCGACGATCAGACGCTCAGAGCCCAGCCCGACCAGGTCTGGGTCCGCCCCGGTTGGGCCTCCGTCCTCCACGTGCTGGACAATGACGTGAACCCCGGGACGGGGATCATGGCGGTCACCGAGGTCAGCGGACCGGATGCAGACCGGGTGGGGATCTCCCCTGACGGGCAGACCCTGGTCGCCGAGGTGCCAGACAATCAGATGGGGGACATGAGGGTGACCTACACGGTCACCAACAGGTCCCAGACCGGCGACGACGAGGAATCCAGCGCAGATGTGTCGATCTCGATGCGTTCCCCCATGGAGAACAATGTTCCTTATCAACTGGGGACGCAGGGCCAGGACGAGGCGGTCGTCGACTACACGGTACCCACCGCGGGTTGGCTGCCGATCACTCCCGTGGGATGGTGGCGCGACGCCGATTCGGACGCGCTGACGGTGGTGTCGGCCGCGGTCGGCGACCGGGTGCTCCCCGTCAGCGCCCAGGGCCTGATCCAGTATTCCGCACCGTCGACCCGCGGCGAGGTCACGGAAAGGATCGACTACCTCGTGTCGGACGGGATCGGACAGCCCGTCACGGGGAACATCCATGTACAGGTGTTGTCTTCGACGGCGGTGGAGGCCGTGTCCCCGGTGGCCATGCCCGACTCCGTACGCGGCGTGGCGGGGGAGCCCGTGGTTTTCTACCCTCTGGACAATGATCTTCCCGGCTGCGATCCATTGAACAAACAAGCCCAGTTGAAGATCGCCGGCCCTGTGGGCGGTCGTCCCGGGCTGGACGTCTCCACGGATTTATTGTCGGGCGCGGTGACCGTCACCGCCGACCATGAGGGTCCTTTCGTCCTCGATTATGGGGTGAGCTTCGGTTCTGCGTATGCCGCAGGCAAGATCCGTGTGGACATCCGTGACCAGGACATGTTGGTGGCGATGCCGGATTCCGCAGTGATCAGGGGGACCGTGCCCGCTGTGGTGGACCTGCTGGCCAACGACCGTGACCCGATGGGCTCGGTTCTGACCGTCTTGTCGGCGACCCCTGACGATCCTGACAGGGTACAGGTCGGCGTCGTCCAGGGCCGGTGGCTCAGGGTGGAGATGGCCTCCTCCGTGGTGTCGTCTGCTCCGACCGGCGTCTCCTATCGGGTGACGAACGGCCGTGGCGAGCAGGCGACGGGCCAGGTGGTCGTGACCCAGGCGCCCGCGGTGGCCACAGACCATGTGTCGGTGGTGGACGACTACGCCCGGGTACGGGTGGGCGACGTGGCCACCATTCACGTACTGGACAATGATTCTTCTGAATCGGGGGAGCCGTTGGTGCTGAACGACAATGTCGAGTCGATGACGCACGCCGGCCAGTTGAAAGTGGAGGACCCTTCCGCCCCGATCGGCACGGAGACCGAGAATGTGGGACAGGCGTTCGTGGACCAGAACACCATCCGCTACGAGGCGCCCGCGAGCGGGGAGCAGTCGAGGCGGGTGCGCATCGAGTACCAGGCCGGGGTGGCATCCGGTTCCCCCATGACGGGGTACGTGTGGGTGGACGTCGTGCCGGAACCGGGCGCGGACGAGCAGAACTCGGCGCCGACGCCGGAATCCGTCGAGGTACGGGCGGTGTCCGGGGACATCGTACGGGTCCCGGTCCAGATCTACGGCCAGGACCCGGACGGGGACTCGGTGACGGTCGTCGGTCTCCGGACTCCTCCGAAGTACGGCCAGGTGATCAAGTACAGCGCCGACTGGCTGCAGTACGAGTCCTATCCTGACGTCGGCATGGCCGGAACGGACTCGTTCCAGTTCTACGTCCAGGACCGTTTCGGCGCCCTGGGGACCGGTACGGCCCGCATCGGTTTGGCGCCCCCGTCCGACGCGCCCGCCCCCTTCGCGGTCGACGACGTGGTGACGGCGCAACCGGGGGCGACGGTGACGGTGTACCCGCAGGACAACGACGTGGTCGCGATCGGCTCGGGCGATGTCGACGTCGTGATGGAGGACACCTCCCAGGCGGGCCCCGACGGGTCTGTGAACCTGGTCGCCCCCGCGCAGGGCGAGCCCTCCGTCTCGGTGGGGTACCACCTGGACGCCGGGGGACTCTCGGGCACGTCGGCACAGATCCTGGTGCGCTCACAGCCGGGATATCTGAACCCTCCGAACGTGTACGACCATGAGGCGAGCATCAACGGGGCGATAGCGTCGGTGGACGTGCTGGACGACGCGTGGGACATGGACGGGCCCGCGGATCAGATCCACATCCTGTCGGTGGGCGGGCAGGGCAGTTTCTCGGGATCGGTGATCTCGGTACCGGCGATGGACCGCGGTCAGGTGGTGGCCTTCCAGGTCGAGGACGGCGACGGCGCCCAGGCGATGGCCGTGGTGTTCGTGCCCGCCCTCTCATCGGGACGGCCGGGCCTGACGACCAGCAAGCTGATCACGTTGGACATGAACGGTTCCGCGACCGTGGACCTGAACGATTACATCGAATCCCCCCGGCATCGGGACGTGTACCTGACAGTGGCTTCCCAGGTGTGGACGGCGCCGGACACCGATCTCGTGCCGACGGTGGCGTCGAACCGCTCGGTGATGCTGGCGGCGAGGAACGACTACGTGGGGCCGGCATCGCTGACCGTGGAGGTGCGCGATTCCCCGGACGCGACTGATCCGGACTCTCTGGCCGGGGTGGTGACCATTCCGGTGCAGATAGGGGATGTCACCCCCGTGCTTCGGTGTCCCGACACCGTCCAAGACGTCGTCCAGGGCGGGGCGGACCGGGTGCTGAACGTGGTGATGTTGTGCCACGCGTGGATGCCGACCCAGAACCAGATCGACGCTCTCCGGTTCACCGCGTCCTGGACGCGAGACGACCTGGGGCTCCAGGTGACGGGCCGGGACGGGGGCTCATTGCCCTCTGACCGGCTGACGGTGCGCGCCCTGCCGTCGTCGCAGCCGGGGGCGGAGGAGGCCATGACCGTCGGCGTGGCCGGGTACACGGTTTCAGCCGACCTCCGAGTACGGGTGATCGCCGCTCCAAAACCCACAATGTCCGTGTCGAGTGTGACCGATGTGCAGCAGGGTACCGCGGTCAGCGTGCCTGTGACAGTGACCTCGCCCATGCGCGACGCTGTGCAGAACATCGTGTCCGTGATGCAGACCTCCGGCCCGGCAGCGAGCGTGAGTTTCGACGATCGCACGATCCAGGTCACCCCCGATTCCACGGTCCACGGGATCCTGGTCTTCGACGTGACCGCTTCCGACATCCAAGACGACGTCCGTACGGACCGTCAGGTGACGCACAGTTTCTCCGTGACGGTGTACGGGATCCCCGACCCTCCGTCCTCTCCGCAGCCCGGTACCCAGTTGAGGTCCAAATCTGTGGTGGTGACCTATCTTCCGGGTGCGGACAACGGTTCGCCGATCACCGGCTACGAAGTGCAGTGGAACGGGGGTTCGAGGTCCTGCGGCTTGAACACCACGTGCGAGATCCCGGACCTGGTCAACGGCACGTCGTACCACTTCCAGGTGCGGGCGGCCAATAAAGCCGGCCCGTCGCCGTGGAGCGACTGGGGGGCGGAAGTGATCCCGGACGCGATGCCGGGCGCGGTGGCCGACTTCGCCGCCTCCACCCCCGAATGCGAGGCGCTCACCCTGTCGTGGAGCGGGATGGCCGGCGAGGGAAGCGCCCCCACGTCGTACCATCTGTCGTGGACCGGATCCGGTCCGGTCGCGGTCGACGGAACCCAGACCAGCTATCGCGCCGAGAATCTGGACAACGACAAGACGTACGCGTTCACCATCGTGGCTGAGAACCAGGCCGGGTTGAGCCAGCAGCCCGTCACCGTGATGGGGCAATCGTCGTGCAGGCCGCTGTGGTCGGGCTCGGAACTGACGGTGTCGGCCCAGGACCTCGGATCCACGGCCCAGGTCCTCCTCTCCTGGCCGTCGACGGATCCCCAGGGTCCGGCCCCGGTGACGTACCAGGTGACCCGTACGGGCCCCGACGGGACCGTGTCCTTCGCCCCGACCACGTCGACGAGCATCGGTGACAGCAACCAGATCACCTACGCCGGACAGACGTACACCTATTCGATACGGGCGACGAACCAGACGGGCGGGGAGGACCACACCTCCAACTCCTTGTCGGCCCTCTACACGGCGATAGGCACACCGGCGGCGTGGAGCACGGTCGGCGGTTCGTCGGCGGTGGCGCTGGAGGCGACCGGCCGGGACGGCGTGGTCAGGATCGCAGTGAACTCCTTCCCGGATTTCCGGGACGCTTCAGGCGAGGTGAGGGTGACGGTCGGCGGAGCGCAGGTCGCGGTCCTGACACCGGCGACACCCAGCGTCGAGCGGGGCGGATACGCCAACGGCAGGGATCTGACGGCCGAGTTCACCGCGTGCAACACCAAACAAGTGTGCGATTCCACCCAGTCGGCGCCCCTGAAGGACGGGCCCTTCGGGGAGTTGGGCCCCCCGATCCTCAGCGTCGACCAGGGGTCGGGCAGGGATGTGTGTGTCACCGCGTCAGGGGATGGGAACGGGCGCGACGCGACCTTGGTGATCGCCCAAGACGGCGTCGAGGTGTACCGGAGCACGGCTCTCGACCCGGGGAGGATATGCAGGGACGCCGGGGAGTGGGACACGAATGTGACGTTCACCACCTGGCTGGAGACCGCGGACACCACTCCGTCTCGGGGCAATCCCGGCGCGGTGTCGCAGACGGTGAGGTCCGCGGTGGGCACCCCCGAATGGGCGCCGGGCTCGGTGTACCTCTCGCCCACGGGCGACGACGGGACCGCCCAGTTGACGATCGCCGTCATGCCCGTCTCCAATGGGGGGAGTTTGAGGCTGTACTATTTCGCCACAAACGGCCAGAGGGTCAACATCTTCGGGCAGAGCGCCACGATCACCGGGCTGCCCAATGGCGTTCCGACGCAGGTGAGGGTACAGGCGGACAATGGCGCCAACGCCGCAGACGTCAACCCTTCACCGACCGTGACCGCGTACGGGCCGCTGGGACAACCGACGATCAGCTCGGTCCAGGGACACGACACCTCGGCATGTGTCCAAGCGTTCAGTTCGGGCAGCGGTACGAACGGCGCTCCCGCGGATCTGAAAATCACCTCGGGCACGACGCTGGTGTGGGAATCCGGGATGACGACCGGACAGATCGCCTCGGAAACCCAATGCCTGGACACCGGGGCGTACAAGAAGAGTGTCACCTTCACGGTCCAACTGGTCACCGATTCCGCGTACCCCCGATCGGATTCGCCGACCGCGAGTGTGACGGCGACCTCTCCCATGGCCAGGCCCCCCGCACTGACGAACTCCGATGTCTCGGTCACCGCTGGTGACGGTCGGGCGGTCGTCACACTTGTGGGCAATCTCGGCGCCGACAACAGGGTACGGGTGGACTATCGGGATCAAAGCACGACCCTGTCGTCCGCCGGTGCCCAACAAACCCTGTTCGGGTTCGTGAACGGGACTCCGACGGATGTCAGATTCACCCCGTGCAACGATGAGCAATGCAACGATGCTGGAAGCGTCACCCTCGTCGTCACCGCCTATGGGCCTCTGAGTGTGACGACCGTGAACACGTGGCGCGGTTCCGGGGAGGAAGTGTGTGCGAACTTCAACGCCAACCCCAACGGTGCCCAAGCCACCCTCACCATCACGAACAGTGCGACCAATGAGACGGCCGTTGTGCCCGGCACGATGGATTTCACCACACAATTGTGCGCACATCCGGGTACCCCCGATCTTCCCGTCACGTTCACTGCCACGCTCACGGACAACACGTACAACCGCGCCTTCGCACAGGCGACGGCGTCGATCGCAACCGCGTTGGATCCCACGCTGACAGCCCTGAGCGCTGCGCCCGAATCCGCGGACCCGGGTCCCGACAAGAACGTGTGTCTTTCCTACCAGTACGACACCCGGGGCGTGTCGATGAACTTCACCGTGGAGATGTCATTCCCCGACGACCCGGGTCGTGCTCACGCGGTGGCGAACTGGACCAACTCGGGGAGCGGCATCAGCTCGTGGTGTGCCGATGCCCAGGGGGCAGACGTGAGAGTCCAATTGACCGTCACGATGTCCAACGGTTCCCAGACCCTCTCAGATTCGAGAGAAGCACGGTCCGCCAAGGATTAATGACACTGGCCCGCCTACCTCGGGGGTTGCACGGGTGACTCACCCGGGCTGGTCAGCACCGCAGATGACAGAAGTGAGCAAACTCGTCATGGTGGGGAGTCATAAAGACGATCGGGTGCTAGTCGTGACCCCCAAACCCGGGGTTCTGGCTACATGACTGTACCCCGATCGTACGGCAGCCCTTCAAAGATACCGAGTTTGCACACTTGTGTACCGAGAACCTGCCGATCATCAGGGGCGGACAAACAGGGGGTCACCCATGGGTGGGCACGCGATTGGCCAAAATGATACTATCGACTGACAGAAACCCGATATTGACATCGTAAAAAGGACGGGGGCGCGGATGACTGACATGCCGATCACCGAGTCCGAAGACATCCCTGTGCTGCCCCAGGGGGTGATCACGCTGCAGATGCCGCCCGACAAAGTGGACGAGCAGACCGCGGGAAGCGTGGTGGGTACCCTGTTGCCCATGCTGGGGTCGATGGGCGTGATGGTGTTCATGGCCATGAGTTCGGCGAACACGATGAGCCTGATCATGGGCGGGGGCATGGCGTTGGCCATGGTGTCGATGGCGGGGTACAACATCTATCGCCAGATGGCCACCCACCGCCGCCAGGTCGATCTCACACGCCGGGAGTACCTTGCGTACCTGTCCCAGATGCGGACCACGGTACGGGAGGTCGCCCGCCAACAGCGCCGCTTCTTGACGTGGAAGTACCCCGAACCGGAATCGTTGGTCTTCGTCGCCGAAGAGGGGTCGCGGGTGTGGGAGCGCGGCACCGACGACAATGGGGCACTCAGGGTGCGCGTGGGCACGTCGACACAAGACTTGTCGATGTACCTGGATCTGCCGGAGATCGCCCCCATGGGAAACCCGGACGCGGTGTGCTATTCGGCGGTGCGCCAGTTCGTGGACGTCCAGTCCGAGGTGGATCGCCTTCCGTACACCATCGACCTGTCACAGTTCTCGCACCTGCAGATCGTGGGCCAAGACGCCGACAGCCACGCGGAGCTCCGCTCGATCGTCACACAATTGGCCACCTTCGTCTCCCCCTCGGCTCTGAAGATCGCCGTGTTGTGCGCGGAGGAGCGCCGCCAGGAGTGGGAATGGATGAAATGGCTTCCCAACGCGTGGTCGTCGCAGTCGTGGGACGCCATCGGCCCGGACAGGATGGTCAGGTCCGACTATGAGGACCTGGCGGCTCTGCTGGAACCTGAACTCCTGCGGCGCGGACCCTTCGAGCCCCGTACCGAGGCCACGGAGAACCCGCATCTGCTGTTGATACTGGACGATCCGTTGCCCCTGGCCCCCAACTCGCCCTTCCTGTCGCCGGAAGGAGTCGACGGCGTGACGATCGTCACCGTGTCGAGCACCTGGCAGGCCATCGGCAATGAAACAACCGTACGTCTGATCATCTACCCCGCCGTCTCGAAAGGTCTTGCCCCCGTGATGGAGGTCATCACCATCGACGGTCTGATCGCCACGGGCCGGGCGGACGCCATGGGTCGCGTCCAGGCCGAAGCGGTGGCCCGGCGGGTGACCCGCTTCCGTGACATCGTCCTCGGCGGAAGCACCGATTCGGGGGTCCAGGTGGACATGTCGTACAGCAAGGACCTGATGGAATTGTTGCGGATCGGCGACATCCGCGACTTCGTGCCCGAGAGGCAGTGGCGGTACAGGACCGGGCGGGAGCGCCTGAGAGCGCCGTTCGGTGTCACTGTGACGGGGATGCCGGTAGTGATCGACATCAAAGAGTCCGCCGAACAGGGCATGGGGCCCCACGGTTTGCTGATCGGTGCGACGGGATCCGGCAAGTCTGAGGTCTTGCGTACGATGGTGCTGGCGTTGGCCCTGACCCACTCGCCTGAGCAGTTGAATTTCGTACTGGTGGACTTCAAAGGCGGGGCGACGTTCGCGGGGATGGCAGATCTGCCGCATGTCTCGGCGATGATCTCCAACCTGGAGTCGGAGGGTTCCCTGGTGGACAGGATGGAGGAGGCTCTGCGCGGTGAGATGACCCGGCGACAGGAACTCCTGCGGGAGGCGGGGAATTACGCGAATGTGAACGACTACGAGGCGGCCCGCAAGGCGGGCAAGCACGACTATCCCCCCATACCGGCCCTGTTCCTGATCCTGGACGAGTTCTCGGAGCTGCTGTCCGCGAATCCCGAATTCATCGACACATTCGTGGCGATCGGGCGTCTGGGCCGATCCCTCGCCGTACATCTGTTGTTGTCCTCCCAGCGCCTGGAGGAGTCCAAGTTGAGAGGTTTGGAGTCCCACCTGTCGTACAGGATCGGCCTTCGTACCTTCTCCGCCGCGGAGTCGAAGACCGTGTTGGGCGTCACCGACGCGTACGATCTCCCGCCCATCCCCGGTGTCGGCTATCTCAAGACCGGCAGCGCGGAGAGGATGACCCGGTTCCGCGCCTGCTATGTGGCCGCGCCCCCGCCGAGCCGCGCAAAACAGAGGGCATTGTCCAGGGACGCGTCCAGGTCCGCGACGTCGCGGATCTTCGACTTCACCACCGCTCATCAGGACGCTCCGCCGCAGGTCGCCGAACCTGAGGTCGAACTCGAACAGGTGGGCACCAAGGACAACGAGTGGGAAGGGATGTCGGAGATCGACATCGCCGTGCGCCGGATGGCCGGGCACGGCCAGGCCCACCAGGTGTGGCTGCCCCCACTGGACGTGCCGGACACTTTCGCCTCCCTCATGCCCGACCTGGGCGTCGTGCCGGGGCTGGGCCTGGTCTCGGCGGGATGGAGGCGCCAGGGCTGGCTCCGCGTTCCGATGGGTACGATCGATCGTCCCCTGGAACAGCGCCGCGATCCGCTGGTGTTCGACTTGTCGGGGGCAGGTGGACATGCCATGGTCGTCGGGGGACCGATGACCGGCAAATCCACGTTCCTTCGTTCGATGGCGATGGGTCTGTCCCTGGTCTACACCCCCCACGAGGTACAGTTCTACGTCCTGGATTTCGGAGGGGGTACGTTCACCGCGTTCACCAAGGCCGCCCACGTGGCCGGAGTCGCCACCCGCGACGAACCGGAGACGATGAACCGGATGCTCGCCGAGATCGAAGGGATCCTCGCCAGCCGGGAGACCTTCTTCCGTGCCCACGGGATCGATTCGATCGCCACCTATCGGCAGGGCCGCGCGGAGGGGAAGTACAACGACGGGTACGGAGACGTGTTCCTCATCATCGACGGATGGGGGGTGTTGAAGACTGACTTCCCGGACGTGGAGACACGCATCACGGCCATCGCACCCCGTGCGTTGACGTTCGGGGTGCACTTCATGTTCTCCGCGGCCCGGTGGGTCGATGTGCGTCAGAACATCCGCGACATCATCGGCACCCGGTTCGAATTGCGGCTGGGCGACCCGTCCGACTCGGAGATCGACCGCAAACTCGCGGGCCGCGTACCCCAGAACAGGCCAGGACGGGGGATCGAGCCGACCAAGCACCACGCCCTGGTCGCCCTGCCCCGCATCGATTCCGACTGCGACCCCTCCACCCTCGGGGCGGGGGTGGCTCTGTCTTTGCAGAAAATATCCGAAGCATGGCAGGGCCCGCCCGGGCCCAAGCTGCGGCTGTTGCCGGAGAAGATCGGACTCGACGACTTGCGTGCCATGGCCCAGGACCCTCCGCAGATCATCCTCGGTGTCGAGGAATCCAGGCTGGGGCCTTTGCTCTTCGACCAGAAGGAAGAAAGCTTCCTTTACCTCTTCGGGGACTCCGACACGGGCAAGACCGCTTTCCTACGCGCTGTGTCGCGCGAGATCATGCGTACGTCCACCCCCCAGCAGGCGCAGATCTATGTCGTCGACATCCGGCGTTCCATGTTGGGCGAGATCCCCGACGAGTATCTGGCCGGGTATCTGACCACCAGGGACGCCGTCGGGGAGAACTTCACCGGCCTGGCCTCGTACCTCCAGGGACGGCTCCCGGGACCCGACGTGACCCCCGCCCAGCTGCGTGACCGGTCCTGGTGGACGGGTGCGGAGCCGTGGATCCTCGTCGACGATTACGACCTTGTGTCCACCGCCGGCGGAAACCCCATGGCCATGTTGCAGCCCCTGATGGCCCAGGCTCGCGACGTGGGCCTGCACATCGTCGTCACCCGGCGTACGGGCGGAGCCTCGCGGGCGATGTACGACACGATCCTGCAAACCATGTCCGAACTCGGCTCCACCGGGATCCTCCTTCCCGGCGACCCCGACGAGGGCCAACTCATCGGACGGTACAAGCCTCGCAAAGGCGTGCCCGGCCGTGCCCAGATCATCTCCCGCGACAAAGGCCACATCACCGCCCAACTCGCCTGGACCGAGCCCACCCTCTGAACATGGAGAAGGGGTCTTTCCTCCCAGACGAGCCCCGTAATCTGATACTCCCTCTGTGTATACTGATTCCAATAGATAGCAGTGCGTCATCGGGAGGAGGGTCATCGGGGTCCTGACTTTTTTCAGCTCTGCCATCGCTGGACTAGCAACAATTGCTGCTCTTCCTGCCACTGGAGGTCTGTCAGGCCTTGCTTTGGCGGCGATTATGACTGAAATTGCACTGGGCGTCGCCGCAATAATCGCTTCGATGCCGATGTTTGAGGAATGGAGCAAAATGCATGCTCACGCACCACCACAGTTGTCCTGTGGAGTGTGGCAACGGCCCCCAGCCTGAATTGAGAAAGAAGGGAATCGTGGACCGTCAGTGGATGACAGTAGGGGAGTATTGGGCGTCTCTCCAGAAAAGGGCGCTGCTCCCGAGGAAAGCCGGGATCGTCCTCATGATTGTGGTTGTCGTATCCGCTGGATTGTCATTCGTTCTGTGGATGCTCGGCGTCGGATTCACGCCCGTGATCCGATGGATCATTTTCGCATCCGGACTTACTTTCGGCGTGGCAGTCTTCTGTCTGATAGCTGGGTTCGTTTTGGCAAGAGGTCCTGGGATAGCCCGGTTCGTCGGCTCCAAACAGGCACCCGACGAGACGGTACACCCCATCCCCCCAATGACGCGGTCCTTCGTCATTGTGGGGTTCTCTTTCCTCAGCGTGGTATGTGTCGTCGCATTGGGGTGGGCGATCCCGGGGATCATCGACGTGTCGGGCGTTGGAGAGGCTCTCGAGCACCCGGGGCAGGAACTCGCATGGTTCGGGATCTATGGGTTGATTGATGCGTGTATGGGGTGCAGTGTGGGTGCAGTACTCGGTGGTGTCGGGGTGATGGTGTGGATAGTCCGCGAGGCAGCGGGTCGGGGCAGGGACTCCTTGAATGCCCCTGACGCGAAGCTCTAGCCAGGACCTTCGCCGCATGATAACGTTGTCGGGTACTGTGGCTTACCGCAGTCAACCTTTTGGCCCATAAAATCATTGAGGATTGAGTTCCATGCCTGAGCTTCTTCAGATGGTGACGATTCTTCGCGGGAATTCCAGCCAGGACATCTCCGCGCCCGTGGGGATGACTCTCGCGGACGTGCTCGGAGACGGTGGCGGGTCGATGACCCTGCTCGATGGCAGCCCGGTGGTGATGGATTCGGTGCTGGGCCAGGATCTGCTCCCGGGTACCGTTCTGGTCGCCCGGGACGCAAACCGGGCCGATGTCCGTGTCGTACGATCCGAGGCTGAGAAAGCCGGCGTACGCTCCCAGGCTGCTCCTGGTTGGACGGGGGTTGTCGTGGCGATGTGTCTGGGGATCGTGGGCGCCGCCCCTCTTGTCATGGGCGAACGTCATCTTGCCATCACGGTCGGTGTGGCTCTCCTCATGGCGGCGGTGCTGGCCTCGGTGCTCACCTGCGCCCGTGTGGTGCGTTCACCTGTCGGAGCATTCGTCCTGCCCGGCCTGTGGGGGGGTACGATTCTCGGCTGCATGCCTCCCGGCACGCCATGGGCGCTCGGCCTGGGGGTGTCCGTGGCTCTGAGCGGCGCGTTCATCGCGGCCGTCGCTTTATGGATGTGGGTACGGACGAGCGCCGCCAGGATCTCCGTCCTGGCCTGGGGGTCGGCGGCGGGGTTGGGCGTACTCGTCGTCGTCGGCGGAATTTCCCTCACAGCGATCACGCCGATGGTCATGGCCGTCGGCGCCATCGTCGTGTACCTCCTGCCGAGATTTTCCGCGACCGTGCCCGAGCCCCAACTGATCGACACGCCGTTGCTGGCCGTCTCCGCGGTGGGCGCCCATCTCCCGGCGACGCAGCCACCCCGGCGGGTGTTCTCCTCGTGGGTGGGCCAACTCGTTTCCGATGCGCAGAAAGTCACCGACGTCCTCACGGTGGCCGTGTGCGCGTCGAGCGTGACTCTGGTTCTCCTTGCTTGCCGGCACGTGGACACCTCGACTGTGGAAGGGGTCTTTTTCTATGTGTGCGCCGGGTGTGCGATCCTGTTGCTCTGGCTCGTACCGCGCAACGGGCAGACTCTTGTGATGCGCATCGTACCGAGAGGGTTTGCTGTACTGTTGTTCCTTGTCCTTGCGGTGAGCCTGTGGGGGACCTCGTCGATCGGGGTCGCAGTTCTGGCGGGAGCGGTATGCCTGGTCGTTCTCATGGTGCTGTGCTTCGAGATTTTCCGCCGCCCGGGCAGGACCTCCTCGGTTGAACGGGTCAACGACTTTCTGACCTCTCTCGCGCTGGTGGCCATCCTCCCCTGCTCCTTCGTGGGATCGGGGCTTTTCTTCTGGGTCTGGGAGGTCTCAGCATGACAATGCCGCAAATCTCGTGGTACCGCTGGCCGACGGGGGTACTCTCCTGTCAGGATGACACGTTTTCCCGCCGGGAAGGGATTGGGACAGTTTTGTACGGCGGGGACTACAACCCTGAGCAATGGCCGGAGGAGACGTGGGACGACGACTATGCCGCCTTCGACCTCGCGCGCATCGACACACTGACCGTCAATGTTTTCTCCTGGGCGAGGTTGGAGCCGAGCGAGGGGGTCTACGATTTCACGCTGCTGGACGATATCGTCGATCGACTGGAGGCGGGGGGCCGGAACATGGTCCTCGCCACGTCCACGGGGGCGATGCCGCCATGGCTGGCCCTGGCCCATCCGGATGTGCTGCGCACAGATTTCGAAGGACGGCGGCACGGCTATGGACAACGTCACAATGCTTGTCCGAACTCGCCCTCTTTCCGCGAACGGTCGGCGGCGTTGGCCGGTGCCCTTGCCCGCAGGTACGCGTCCCGAACGAGCCTGATCGCCTGGCACATCGGCAACGAGTATGGAGGAGCCTGCTATTGCGACAACTGCGCGGCAGCATTTCGTACGTGGCTGCGGGAGAAGTACGGCACGCTGGAGAATCTGAACGAGGCGTGGAACTCGGTTTTCTGGTCGCACACCTTCTCCGCTTGGGAGCAGATCTCCCCGCCCAACGCCCTCACGGAGCATTGGAAGGGCGAGGACCACACCGCTTTCCAGGGGATCACACTCGACTATAGACGTTTCATGAGCGATTCCCTTCTCGCCTGTTTCGTGAACGAGAAATGTGCGATTCGTAGGTTTGACTCCACGACCCCGTTGACAACGAATTTTATGGGTCTTTTCCGCCCTCTCGACTACTTCCGTTGGGCTGAGCATCTGGATTTCGCATCCTGGGACAACTACCCGCCCGACATGAATTCCGAGGTACGGATGGCGCTCACCCACGATCTCAACCGTGGATTGAAGGGGGGCAAGCCCTTCTGGGTCATGGAGCAGACTCCCAGCCGTACGGCATCCCGCGACGTGAACCCCGTCAAACGCCCCGGCGTGATGCGGTTGTGGAGTTGGCAGTCGGTCGCCCACGGAGCCGACGCCGTCCTCTTCTTCCAGATGCGGGCCTCGAGGGGGGCCTGTGAGAAATACCACGGTGCGGTCCTCGACCATTCGGGGCGTACCGACACTCGTACGTTCGCCGAAGTCGCCGCTCTGGGGGCTGAATTCGAGGCGCTGGGCCCGCTCACCATCGGTGCGAGGACCCCGGCGCGGGTGGCCCTGATCTGGGATTGGGACTCCTGGTGGGCCTGGGAGATGACCGACGGGATCA
>JGI24699J35502_11133806_pt1 | contig 15968 bp, 13 predicted proteins | sample TergutMp193P4_FD_35502 | JGI IMG/M metagenome (IMG submission 35502) | reverse complement strand
CTGAAAAAGTTTTTGATTTTATATAAATTAATGCCAGTTTCAACAATTTTATCGGAAATATCGTTCCCGGTTTGATTGCTTACAATCTCACTCCACATAAACCCGCTTTGAATATAGAAATAATTGACAGGAACGCTATTAAAGAATTCGCATAAGTCGAACTGACGTTTATTAGACCATGAGGCGGACATATCTTTAAAAGAGGGAGTGGACTCTGTATATCCTATCGAATATACCACAGTCAATCTTTCGACAAGTAAAGAGGTAGTCGAAGCTTTGTTGAAGCACGGAGCAGATGCTAACTGTAATCAAGGCATTCCATTGAAGGCAGCTGTAAGCAAGAATAATTATGAAGTAGTCCGCTGCTTATTGGAACACGGAGCGAAGGTTGAACCCTATCTGCCGGAATTGGAAAGCCGGGCAAAACGCAATTTTGATTATCTCAAAGGTAGAAGCACTTTTCCGGAAGACTCCTTGCAAACAGTTAAAATTTTGGAATTGCTGGAGGAATATTCTTCTAAAAAAAGAGAATAGTTAACGCAAGTTAAAAATAATACAAAAGTATTCGTATTTTTCCATTTTCCAACCAATAGAGATAAAAACAACAATAAATACTTCTCCGAGTCTCAAAGAATAGGGAAATAAGTCACTGCCTTTATAAAGGAAAGGCAATAGAGGACTATTTTTAATGCTAACCAAAAAGCAAGGTTGCAATCGATTAATTCTTTTGTTCCAAATTGTAGGAATATACGCCTTTTACGCCGAAAGTGCTTTAACGTGAATAACCACGTGTAAGCAATCGAAGTTCGAGGTTTTTAATATATGTGTACTGCAATATCTAAACAAAGCGCTCCGCAGCGCTACATAGTGTTTTATATAAAAGCTCTTTTAATTATGTTTAGACCTTGGGCGAGAAGTTCACGCGGGCAAGCTATATTTAACCGGATAAAGTTTTCACCAGCTTTGCCATACATAATTCCGGGATTGACCCGTATGTTTTCTTTTTCGAGCAGCATTTGGGCGATCGTCGCCGAAGATTGATGCAAAACAGAACAATCTACCCATACAAGATAGGTAGCTTCCAAAGGCAAAACCTGGAATTGTGGTAGATGCTTTTCAAAGAAATCTTTCAGGAAAAGATAATTGTTATGCAGATATTCTATTAGCGCGTCAAGCCATTCTTCCCCTTCATTATAGGCGGCAATCAAAGCCACTACTGCAAAAGAATTTATTTCGCATATCTCATTAACATTAAGTACCCGGTTGATTTTATTCCTGATAGCTTCGTCGGCTGCATGTATATTGGCTACTTGCAAGCCCGCTAAATTAAAAGTCTTGCTTGGAGCATTGCATGTTACCGAATTTCTGAGAAAATCGTCTCCGAGAGATGCAAACGGAATGTGACGATGTCCTGCAAAAACAAGATCGCAATGTATTTCATCTGACAAGACGATGATATTGTTTTTAAAACATATTTCTCCGATGCGCATTAGCTCCTCTTTGCTCCAAACCCTTCCCGCGGGATTATGCGGACTACAAAGCAAGAACAGTTTTGCTCTTGGGTCGGAGGCTTTTTTTTCAAGGTCGTCAAAATCAATAGAATATGTCCTGTCTTTATATATTAATTGATTAGCAACTATTTCGCAATCGTTGTTACGGATAGTTGAGAAGAAGCAGTTATAAACCGGAGTCTGTATTATCACCTTGTCGCCGGGAACAGTCAATGCCTTGATTATAGCCGATAAGGCATGTACTACGCTGATGGTATGAAGCATCCACTCTCTGCGAAAAGTGAAATTGTGACGCCGTTCAAACCAGCCTGTTGTCGCATCGTAAAAGGCTGGCGGCACTTTGGTATATCCGAAAATACCGTGCTGCACCCTTTTTTCAAGCGCGTCAATGACTGGCGGCGCCGTACGGAAATCCATATCGGCAATCCAAAAAGGTAAAACATTGTCATTTGTTGCCGAATCCCATTTGTAGGAATTGGTGTTCCTACGCGGAATAATTTCATCAAAATTGTATTTCATTTCTCTATATTTTTTGATATGCTTTTTATCGCAAAAGTAAGATATTTTTCTGAGAAAGCAAACTACCGGCTCTTTTCGGGAGCATGTCGGGCAAAGAAAGTGTAGATTTAAAATTTCTTTTTTCATAGCGTCGGGAAAATGATTTAGCCGAATTTTATATAATTTTGTTTCTAACTATAAAATAATACTTCTCCGGTCGATTTATCTCAATAAAAAAACGTAATTTTGTGAAAATTTTGATGACTCCCAGACGCAATTGTATCGCTAACCGTGAGAAATCGTTGAATTTTGGTAAGATAAACTAATGAGTACTCGAACATATTATAAACTATTTAACAACTATTCATTATGAACAGATTATTTATTATCGGGTTATTAACCCTTGGAAGTTTATCCTGCTTTGCTCAGGATATTCAGTTACCTTCACCAAACAAAACCGGCGGAAAACCGCTGATGGATGCTTTGAATGAACGTCAAAGCAACAGGGATTTTTCAGATAAAGAATTAAGCTTGCAAACTTTATCCGATTTAGTATGGGCTGCTTACGGATTTAACCGTGAGACTAAACGAACGACTCCGTCTTCGCAAGACCGGCAGGAAATAGACCTGTATGTTTTCTTGAAAACCGGCGTTTATTTCTACGATGCCAAGAATCAACAATTGATTCTGAAAGTGGAAGGAAATCATGAGGCAAAAACCGGAGTACAGCCTTTTGTAGAAGTCGCTCCGCTCAATTTTGTATTTGTCGCTAATTTAGACAAAGCGTCGAACAGGGATGCTGCTTTAATCGATTGTGGATTTATTTCTCAAAACATTTATCTTTTTTGTGCTTCGGAAGGCTTAATAAGTGTAGTGCGTGGTTCCGTCAATAAGACTGAAGTTCATGAATTATTGAACCTGAATGAAAAACAAGAAGTTTTATTGGCGCAAACCGTTGGTTATAAACAATAAAAAAAGCCGCACCGTGGATTTGATAGAAACTCCTTATGACAAGATTTGAGTACTTCACCGTGTTTGTAATCCGCCGAGCATAATTGCTTAGCCAAAGGCTGCGGCCCGCCATTCACGGAAAAAGTTTGTCTCGGAATTACATATTTTTCTGATGAGTTTTCCAATCGACAAAATGCGGCTCTGTTTTTTATATTAACAATTAAATTGTATCACGTTTGATACAGATACAAAAGTAGGGCTTATAATTTAATTGTGCAAATAAATTTGAATAAACTTTAGAGATTATTCCTTCTTTTTGTCTTAATTACTTGAGGAATAATCTAAAACACAAATGTTAAAAAATGTATATGCTGAAGCGAATCGCATTAAAAATCGGGAGTAATGTATTAACCCGGAAAGACGGAGCATTGGATATTACCCGGATGTCGTCATTAGTCGATCAGATTGCCGAACTTCACCAAAATGGTTTGGAAATTATTATAATATCCTCAGGAGCCGTTGCTTCTGGCAGAAGCGAAATTCATGTCAAGGGAAAATTGGATAACGTTTCGGCACGTCAATTATATTCGGCTGTAGGACAAGCCAAATTAATAAACCGATATTATGATTTTTTCAAAGAACATGGAATTGCTTGTGGTCAGGTGCTAACAACCAAAGAAAGTCTAAGTACGCGTCGCCATTATCTTAATCAGAAAAATTGCGTGGGCATTATGTTGGAAAACAAAGTGATACCGATTATGAATGAAAACGATACGATTGCCGTCACCGAACTGATGTTTACCGATAACGATGAGCTTTCGGGGATGATTGCTGCAATGATGAACGTCGATGCCTTAATTATTTTGAGTAATATCGACGGCATCTATAACGGACAGCCCGGAAATCCCGGAACGGAAGTCATCAGGGAAATCGATTCAACGAAAGACATCAGCGCTCATATTCAGACGAGCAAATCGGCTTTTGGACGCGGAGGCATGCTGACAAAATACAGGATTGCACGTAAAGTAGCAAACGAAGGTATTGAAGTTATAATCGCTAATGGAAAAACTGAGAATATTCTTCCTCGACTGGTTGAAAAAGATTCCGACGTAATTTGTTCGCGTTTTCTACCTTCGACTAAAACTTCGTCCGGAATCAAAAAATGGATTGCCCATTCTGATAGTTTTGCTAAAGGCGAAATTCATATCAATGCCAATGCAGTCAAAGCTTTATTGGGCGATAAAGCCAGCTCGCTTCTACCGGTAGGAATTATTGCCGTAAACGGTGAATTTGAAAAAGACGATATTGTCCGTATTTTAGATGAAAATGGTCAATCGGTTGGAGTGGGAAAAGTGAGTTACGATAGTAAAAAAACAAAAGAATTGATCGGGAAAAAAGGAAGCAAACCTGTGATTCATTACGATTATCTGTATTTGGAGTGATCGTATTCTTAACAAATTCTTAACAATTTTGTGCTACTTTCGTAATATATACAAGGTAATTTTGCACAAATCAAAATTATGATTGAAGCTAAAAACATTGACTTTTATTACGGAAGTTTTCATGCGCTTAAAGATATCAGCGTAACGATGGAAGCCAACACTGTGACAGCGCTCATAGGACCTTCAGGTTGCGGAAAATCTACTTTTCTGAGGCTTTTCAACCGGATGAACGATTTAATCGACGATACTCATCTGACGGGCGAATGCTTGATTGACGGAGAGAACATATATGGGAAATCCATTCAGGTGGATGATTTGCGTAAAAAAGTAGGAATGGTATTTCAAAAACCCAATCCTTTCCCTAAATCCATTTTTGAAAATGTAGCCTACGGCTTACGGGTAAATGATATTCGGAACAAATCATTTATTGCTCAACGAGTGGAAGAATCGTTGAAAGCGGCTGCACTTTGGGAAGAAGTCAAAGACAAACTGAAAAAATCGGCGTTTGAGCTTTCCGGAGGTCAGCAACAGCGGCTTTGCATTGCTCGCGCTTTGGCTATTTCACCTTCAATTTTGTTGATGGACGAACCAGCTTCAGCGCTCGACCCTATATCAACTTCAAAAATAGAAGAATTAATCTATTCATTGAAAAAAGATTACACGATTGTTATTGTCACGCACAATATGCAGCAAGCCGCACGAGTTAGCGATAAAACGGGCTTTTTCATGTTAGGCGAATTGATTGAATACAGCGATACTAAGAAAATGTTTTTAAATCCTGATAAAGAACAAACACAAAATTACATTACAGGAAGATTCGGATAAAAACAAATTATATACAAATGAAGCACACCGAAAAAGAATTGCAGGATCTCAAGGAAGAAGTGAACGAAATGTGGAAATTAGTTTTGTCTCAACTTGAGAAAGCGAGACAATCTTTTTTAAACAGCGATGTTGAATTAGCTCGCGAAATAGTCAGCCGAGAGAAACGTGTAGATGCTTTCGAATTAAGAATAGAAAGCGATTGTGAAAACTATATCGCTTTATTCAGCCCGGTAGCTGTAGATTTAAGATTGGTTCTCTCGCTGCTTAAAATAAGCATAACGCTTGAACGAATCGGTGATTTTGCTGAAGGCGTCGCCCGTCACGTAATCGACGAAGATTGCAACCATTTAGATCAGGCATTAATAGAAGAATTGCAGATAGAAAAAATGTTCGATACAATTATTTCTATGTTGTCCGACAGTTTCGTCGCTCTCGAATCGGAAAATACGCGGATTTCGGGAAAGATTATGGCTAAAGACAATGAAGTCGATACGCTTTATCATCAGTCGGTCGATATCATATCCGATTATATACAGCAAAATCCGTCGCAAGCTCGTTGCGGTTTAAAAACTGCATTAGTGATTCGTAAATTGGAACGTATAGGCGACCATTGCAGTAATATAGTAGAAGAAATTGTTTTTTATGTCGATGCTAAAGTCTTGAAACATGGAGGAAAGCTGCAATAATATTTTTTATTATAATGACAAATACAACCGATTCAAAAAAAATTCTCGTTGTCGACGACGAAGCAGTCATTTGCGAAGTACTCGAATTTAATCTGACGAACGAGGGCTATGAAGTGAATTGCGCTCATTCGGCAGAAGAGGCTTTGAAACAACTTTCTCCCGACCATTCGCTTATTCTTCTCGATGTCATGATGAGCGGTATGTCGGGCTACAAATTGGCAGAACTTTTACGCCAAAGGAAAAACAAAATCCCTATTATTTTCCTTACCGCAAAAGATACCGAAAACGACATGCTGACAGGCTTTTCGGTAGGCGGAGACGATTATATTTCCAAACCGTTTTCAATAAAAGAAGTGCTTGCTCGCGTGAAAGCTGTATTGAAACGAAGCGAACAACCAGATGAAACGCCGAAAAATAAATTGATTTTTAACGATTTACGAATTGATTTAGAATTAAAAGAATTAGTTATCGGCGAAAACAAAATTCCATTGACTAAGACGGAATTTGAAATTGTCGTTCTCTTATCCGAAAATTCCGACCGGATATTTTCGCGCAATGAAATTATCGACAGAGTGTGGAAAGATACGCCGTTTGTTACTGAACGAACGGTAGATGTACACATCACCCGCCTGCGTAAAAAATTAGGAGATAAAGCATCGATTATTTCCAATCGTCCCGGATTCGGCTATCGTTTCAATTCCCCCGATTAATAAATTGAAAATTGAGAATTTTTTTTAATAATTCATAATTCATAATTTTTATGAAAATAAACTATAGACAAAAACTCTTTTTATATTTTGTTATTATCTTTGCCTTGTTTGCCATTGGAATTGCATTCTTAGAACAAACGCGCGAGAGAAAATACAAAACTTTCGCTTTGGAAGATAAATTAGACGATTATGCCAATATAGTCAACCGGATGCTGGAAGAACATCCTAATGATTTATCATCGGTTGACAGTTTACTTAAATTATTTCCGTCGAATATCCGGCTGACATTGATTGACCGGCAAGGTAATGTATTCTATGACAATGCTATTCATTTACTGCAAAGTATGGAAAATCATGCCGGCCGTCCGGAAATTATAAATGCCCGGAAAACAGGAAAAGGAAGTAATATCAGACTTTCCGCCTCTACCGATAAAAAATATTTATACTATGCAAAGCAATTTACTCCTTATTATATACGCGTCGCTTTGCCCTACGATATTCAAGTCAGGCATGTTTTGAAGCCCGATACTCTTTTCTTGTATTATATATTCTCGCTTTTTGTTGTTATGCTATTACTAATCAATGTAGCAGCTGGTCGTTTCAGTAAGTCGATACGCAGTCTTCGCGATTTTACAAATGAAGTAGAGCAAGGAAATTTAAATACCCAAATTCGTTTTCCTCAAGATGAACTGGGTGAAATCAGTACTAAAATCGCCGAAAATTACCTTAAACTGAAAGAAAGCAAAAGAGAAATCGATTTAGAACGGGAAAAACTTCTACAACATGTCCTCACGTCGGAAGAAGGCTTGTGTTTTTTCTCTGCCAATAAAACTGTACAATTTTATAATGGATTGTTTATTCAATACTTAAATATTATCATCGATGAAGCTAACAGCAACCCGGCAATCGTATTTTCCGATGTTTCCTTTGCGAAAGTTACTTCATTTTTATCTCAAAAGGACATAAAAGAAAACTATTTTGAAACACAAATTAATAAGCATGGGAAAACATTTGTCGTAAGAGTCAATATGTTCGATGACCGGAGTTTTGAAATTATCCTGAATGATATAACAAAAAAAGAAATAACGCGCCGGATGAAACAAGAGATGACCGGAAATATCACGCATGAACTGCGAACTCCTGTAGCCGGCATTCGCGGCTGCCTCGAAACCATTCTGGAACATCAGTTGGAACCGGAGAAAAAACAATACTTCATCGAAAGAGCTTACAATCAGGTATTAGCCCTCTCGGAAATTATTCAGGATATGAGTTTGATAACAAAGATTGAAGATACTCCCCAATCGTTTAAATTAGAAGCGGCTTCAATCAACAAATTACTTGAAGAACTTCGGAAAGATTTGGAGATTCAGTTGCAGGAAAAAAATATCCGGATGGAGTGGAATGTGGAAAATGCGGTTGTAAAAGGAAATTATAACTTGCTTTATTCCATTTTCAGGAATCTGACCGACAATGTAATCCGTTATGCGGGAACCAATGTAACTGTTTTTATAAACAAATATAGCGAAGATAAAGATTTCTACTATTTTTCATATTCCGATACCGGTCCGGGCATCCCCGACGAACAGCACCTGAATCGCCTGTTTGAACGTTTTTACCGCATTACTGAAGGTCGTACCCGTGACACGGGAGGTTCGGGATTAGGTTTATCTATCGTAAAAAATGCAATTTCTTTCCATCGAGGAACGATTGTCGCCAAAAACAAGCCCGACGGCGGCTTAGAGTTTTTGTTCAATTTGCCGAAAGGCTAAAAGAATTAAGAATTTTGTCGTACACTCACGTAAACTCAAGGGACGCCATAAGTGGTTTTCTTGCTATATGTAACATAAATTTATTCATTTAACCATAATTCATCGAAAAACAGCTCCTCCTCATTTTTAATGAAGAGGAGCTTCCTTTCTCCATAGCTATGGATTTAGTCTTCAAGAGATAAATTTATAAATTTTGAGAATTGTTTTTATTATTTTAGTCCTGAATTAAGTAGAAATGCACAAATGTGCGCTTCTATATAATATAAAAGTTGCATTTCTATCTTACAAACCACTGCGCATAGCGTCCCTGTCCATTATTAATACTATGCGGGAATAAGTATTGCCATCCACAAGTTAAGGTGGCAAAACTGTAATCATCTCCTCCAGTACAGGTAGCGCCGGTCGAATTTGTGCAACACCTGCCGAAGTGATGATTCGATTGTGTTTCGCCAAACCAACCGAATACATTGTTTATAGCACTCATTCTCATCTGATTATTTGCTGCGCCTTTGTTCGGAATTACGTCATAATAAGTGTTTACACCGTAATTAGACCAATTCCAGTGCGTACAATAATTATCGCTGCTATATACGTTCATCCAGCGTGCGCCGCTTACTTCATCCCAACCACCATTATAACTGCCGGTGCCGGTTATTTGCCAACGCTTTCCATAAATTTTGCCGGTAGTAGGAACATTGCCGCGCCCCTCGTACCTGCTGATTAAAGGGTTGTCTGCCGTATTTCTCGGACTTATTATAGCGTAATTATTCAGCGCCCATTCGTCGTTCATATCAGTAGGATTCTCGGCGATGCGAACTTTCATCTGGGAAGTGTTGCTCGACGGAAGATCTTGCCATTCGGCTTTGTTAAGACGGAAGTTGGCATAATTAATTCTATAGTCTGTTGGTCCATCGTTGGTGGTTGTGCTGGCAGCAAGAATTCTATTTTTCGGATTATCCCAGAAGACCCCATAAGTGCCTCCATACACTGCCATACTATTAGTGTAACTGCTGCCGCCCTCAGTATAAGTAAAACGAGCAGTGTATTCTGAATACGACCATACCAGCGTCCAACCGCCTCCTGAAATATCGCAATAAGTTCGGGTTGGAGCAGGCGTGTCGTTACCAGCTTTACAATCTTGCAGATAGTATTCACCGTTCACAGCAAATGGTCTTTCATTGTAAATTGCCAAGCAGTTACAGGCAGGATCGTCGAAAGTACCCAATGTAGAAAAGAAATCGACAGTGAAACTACAAGTGGTTTTAAGGCTTCCATCGGTGGTAAACGTAAATTTGTATGTGCCTTCCTGCAGGGGGCTTCCATTTGCCATCAGGATAAGCGTATCAGGTCCGTAAGTATTCAGTGATTGGGTTCCCGCGAATTTAATCCCATTTTGCGCATCAGTCATTACGGTAGTCGTTCCGGTTTGCAGGACATCGATCGGAATTTTCACAAAGTTGTCATTTGCCATAAACTGTCTTGTCTGATAGCTGCCCTGCACCGAGATGCTGTCGCAATCGATGCGATAACCCATTGTAAGCGATGCCACCACCACTTTAACGTCGCACGAAGTTATCGACGTGCCGTTGCAGGTAATCGTAATTTGGTCGGTCTGATTGATGGCGGGCGTTCCCATTCCATTGAGTTGCAGGTCAAATGAGCCTGTTGTATCAAACACGCCCGCTGCTTGAAAATAATACCCATTGTTGGCGGTGGCAATAATGTTGTAATTGCCTTTTTTGGTAACCGTAACAGGTATCACCATATAATTTGTGCTGTTTAGCGGCGAATTCATATAATATTGACCATATACCCGGATTCTGCTACACGCTTCGGGAGGAATAGCTACTTCAGGGTTAGATGAGGTTTGACACAGGCTTATCCATTCATTGCCGTTCCAATACTCCTCACAATCTGTGTCGATATTGTAGATATGCAACCCCACAGCAAGTTCGTTTGCCTTAAATTCATCGTCAGCCATTGCATCTCTTTGTTCAGTAGTTAATTGCGTTAAACGCAAACCTTTCTCATAGCTTCTCAATTCAAGAAGTGAAAACTTTTGCGGCACAGTATCAGCACCAATGATTACTTGTGCTTTCGCGCCAATAGCACATAAACACAAACTTAAAAAAATAAATAGATTGTTTTTTCTCATTTTTTTGTTAATAATTTAATGATAATTGATTAATTAATTAAATAGTTATATAATAAATAATTATATAATTTACCACTTATAATTGCCTTTATCATTACTTCTAAATTTCCAATAGGGAATTTTGCCTTAGTTTATTGAACAAAGCTAATGCTCCTCTTTTAAGGGGTGGAATATCCAACATACCTCCCTCCCCCTATATATTATTTATATATTTTTGGGCGTCTGGATTGTTGCATTGAAGCTTTATTTTTTCACAAAAACTAAACCTCATTCCTTTTTGCAGGAAGGCGCTGTATTATTAAAAAATGTATAAGGGGCAGGGGAAGCTCGTTGGAGTTAATTCCTTGTCGATTTTTTCATTAAATAATGAACTCTATTGTCATTTATTCCCAGTCAAAAATAGTTGCTTCCCTAAGCAACAGTGAATAATGATTTCAACATGCAAAGATATGTAAAATTTACCAATGTTGATTATTTATTCGGTTAATAAATGTTAATCTGGGCAATAATATTGTTTTTCTTAAAATTCTACGGGTAAAAAGTATGATTTTAATCATTGAAATATAGGATTATACAACATTTTTATCACAATCTTAATTTTTTGTAAAAAAACTTATATTCTCCTATTTACCGTCTAACAATTTAGCACGGTATGATAAATTAATGTTTTTAATACATTTGTTAGTAATACGTCCTAATAATTTATTGCAAAGTTAAGTAAAAATTGTGGATTATGAATTAAAGATTATTAATTTCTAAATAATTAATATAAAATATTACCGAAATCTTATAAATTACAGTATATAATTTATAATTTTCACTTAAATTTGCAATAAAAATTTATCAATTATGCAAATCAAAAAAGGTCTTGAAATCAGAAATATCGCAGGGGAAAAAGTATTGATAATGCAAGGCCGCGTGGGTATGGATATGACCAAAGTCGCCTCATTCAATAAAACGGCCGAATGGTTGTGGAATACATTTTATGGAGAATCTTTTTCTTTAGATGATGTAACAAACTTATTAATTGAACGTTTTCAGGTAGATGCCGTAACAGCGGAAGCCGATGCGAAAAAATGGATAGAACAACTTGTTCAATGTAATGCTATTATAAATGACTAAAGTTCTATCTGAAGTAATTTCGCAGCGAATGCTTGCTCTTACGAAAGCCGCTTTGCACGGAACAATTCCGGATGAGCATTTATTTATTAACATTGGAGAAATGGAATGGAACGAATTGTTTGAACAATTGTGCGCGCAAGGTGTAATGGCGTTGTCTTTTGACGGAGCGATGCGGTTGCCGAAGGAGTTGCAGCCGCCTCTTTCGGTGAAATTACGTTGGATAGCAAGTGTAGAAGCGGTAGAAAAACGATACCGGCGCCTTCGGGAGACAGCAGAAAAACTCTTTGTTTATTTTAGGGAAAACAATATAAAGATGCTATTGTTTAAAGGCATTGCGCTTTCGAGATTTTATCCGACGCCCGCAAGACGCGAATTTGGAGACATTGATATCTTCCTTTGCGGGAAACAGGAAGAAGGCAATGCTTTATTAGAACGCATTGCCGATAAAAAACCTCATTTTTCAAAAAAGCATACAAACTTTCATTATAATGGAATATTGATTGAAAATCATCATACACTTCTGAGTCATAATGAGTATTTTAAGATTTTCCGCTATAGCAAGGTTTTAGAAAAGCGATTAATGATGATACTTAACGAAACCGGCGTTATGGATGAGACATTCTTTGCCGGATCGGGTCGAACAGACGAAACCATGCTGTTTCCCTCACCAGATTTCGATGCCTTGTTTTTAACTTTACATTTGCTTGTACATTTTTCCAACAAAATTGTGCTGCGGCAATTGTGCGACTTAACCATTTTATTTACGGCTTGCAAAGGAGAAATTGATTTTGCTGCTTATCGGAATGTTTTATCGGAAGCCGGTTTATTAAAATTGTCGGATGCTTTTATTTCTTTATTGGTTCGATATTTAGGTTTAAATCCCGAATATGCTCCTCCCTATAAATGCGATTTATCGTTAGAAAATAAAATTTGGAACGATATGTTGAATCCGAAAATTCCACTGAGCTACTGGAAAAATGAACTGGTATTTCCGGGACAATTCATAAAGATTAACCTTTATTTAAAAGCTCGCCGCCTCATTTATTCGAAATTTATCAGAAAGTTACTGAAAACATGAATATCTGGGAAATTATTAACTTGATGCCTCATATTTACCGTCGAAAAGGAATAGGACTGATTGCATAATGAATGCAAGTATCTCAAGTGGTATATGAATTCTAAATTAATCGTGAAATAAATTATTTAAATTATATTATAAACAATATATTTTTATTGATTTTCGATAAATAATTTGCTTTATTCAAAAAAGATTAATATCTTTGTGCAAATTTTATAAAGATAAAAAATATGGCTTGGTATGTAATTCTTCTGATTGTCTCGTCGGGTCTTTTTTTATTGACCACGATAGGCTCTCTTTTTTGGGGAGATGTGGATGTTGATTTGGATTTAAATGCAGATTTAGATCTTGGTTCCGGATTTTTGCTGAGCGATGTTATTTCATTCAAAGGATTGGTACATTTTGCCATCGGATTTTCGTTGACTTTGACTTTAATGGGTGAATTTTCTATGTTATCGGTAACTATCGGCGTAATTACCGGAGTTGTTTTTGTAATGGTATTATATTATTTGTATAAATTCGCTTTTGAAAAATTGCATCAGAGTATTAAATACACAAATGAAATTGTCGATATGGACGCCGAAGTATATTATTGGGACGATAAAAGTAAAACTGGCGAAGTGTTTGTTACATTGGAAGGTCGTCCGGTTACGATTACATTGGAATGCCCGGAAGATATTAATTTTGAAAAAGGACAGAAAATCAAGGTTTCCGGCACCCGGCACATTGTTTATCCCACTGGCTATATTGTTTAATTATTTCAAATTAATCATTTAAATCAGATATAAATTATGAACATGAATCTTATGGTGCTTATAGGCGCATTGATTGCTCTTGCTATTTTGACTATCATTGGAATTTTATCACGTTTCAGAAGATGTAAATCAGACGAGATTTTAGTAATTTACGGTAAAACGGGCGGAAACAAATCGTCCAAATGTATTCAGGGAGGAGCTGCATTTGTTGTTCCGGTTTTGCAAGGCTATGCCTACATGTCATTGAAACCGCTCCAATTTGATTGTAATTTGCAAAAGGCGCTGTCTTCCCAGAATATTCGTGTGGATGTTCCTACCACTGTTACAGTTGGCATCAGTACTGAACCGGATGTCATGCAGGCGGCTGCAGAAAGAATTTTAGGTCTTGGCCGTCCAGAAATTGAAGACTTAGTGAAAGATATTGTTTATGGTCAGATGCGTACTATTATTGCTGATATGACCATTGAATCGCTGAATGCCGATCGCGATGAGTTTCTTGTTAAGGCAAAAAGACTTATTGATACTGAATTACGCAAAATCGGCTTATATCTGATTAATATAAACATTACCGATATCCGCGATGAAGCCGGATATATTGTAGCTTTGGGTAAAAAAGATCAGGCAAAAGCCATCAATCAAGCTAATGTGGAAATTTCTATCGCTGAGCGGGATGGAGAAACGAAAGTTGCTGAGCAGTTAAAAATAAAAAATGCTACCGTAGCCTCTACTAAAAAAGAAGAATTGGTTGCCATTGCCAATGCTGAACGTGACCAAAATATTTCAGTAGCCCAAGCTGAATCGGAAAGAGATTCAAAAGTTGCAGAAGCCAAGAAAGAGAGAGACATAAATATTGCACAATTCAATTCGCAGGCGCGTATTGGGGAAATTGAAGCGACAAAGAAAATAACGGTTTCCAATGCCGAATTGGAAGTGATTAAAGCAGAATCTCAAAATCTGGCTCTATCGGCAGAAGAAAGAGCATTAGCTGAAATTGAAAAAAATAAGGAACTTGCCCGCAGAGAAGCTGAAGAAGCCCGCGCTAAACGCACCGAAGCTGCATTAAACGCTGAACAGATTGTACCTGCGGAAATTGCTAAGCAGCAAAAACTGATTGACGCGCAAGGTTATCAGTTAAAATTGGAAAAAGAAGCGGAAGCTAATGCCAATCAGCAACGCATCGAAGCGCAAGGTCGCGCCGATGCTATCGCCGCCGAAGGTCGAGGAAAAGGTGAAGCTATCACTGCCGAAGGTTTAGCTCAAGCTAAAGTCATTGAACAACAGGGATTGGCTAAAGCTGCTGCAGAAAAAGCTTCATTAATGGCGCAAGCCGAAGGATTTGAAGCAATGGTGCGCGTAGCGGAAAACAATCCGCAAGTCGCTATCCAATGGAAAATGGTTGAACAGTGGAAAGAAATTGCCGCCGAACAAGTGAAAGCGTTCGAACACATTAATCTCGGCAATGTCAATGTGATGGATACTTCTCAAGGCAAAACGCTGACTAACCTTCTCACCGGTCTTGTTTCATCTATTGCTCCAGTTACCGATATTATGAAAACTATTCCCGGTATTCCCGATGTTTTGAAAGTGAAAGATTCAACCGAGAAAGGAGATTCTGCGTCAAACGCAGGATGACAAATAAATATTAATAAATATTATTTATACAAATGAAAAATCAGATTTGTTCATTTCTATTGTGCATCTTGCTGGGCTTATTTTTTGCCTGCAATAAAACCGAAATGCCCTCTGCATCCGAATTTGTCCCTTATATCAGTGCCCATACCGGCGGATTAATTTATCCGTCTTCCACTATCCAAATCGAATTGGCGAGTGAACAGGCAGTCGAACCTAACACAGAAATAAAGGAAAATTTGTTTTCTTTTTCTCCTTCTATCAAAGGGAAAGCGCATTGGGTCAGCAAACGAAAGATTGAATTTATACCAGAAGAAGGAGCGCTGAAAACCGGACAGATTTACAAAGCCGGTTTTAAATTGGGCAAAATCATTTCAGTGGACAAAAGGCTCAAAACTTTTCCATTCTCTTTCAAAGTGTCGGAAGGGGATTTCGATATACAAGATGATATTTTAGACATAATCGATCCTAAATTTGTGACGGCTACGGGATCTATCCGTTTCGTGAACGCAGTTACGTTGGAACAGGTTAAAAAGGCTTTTTCCGTCAAAATAAGCGATAAACAATCGCTTTCGCCGGTAATTACAGATACCAAAGACCCGCTGATTTTTCATTATTCTATTGCTGATATTAAAAGAGGAAATACTGATATTGATTTGGAACTTAACATAAATGGAAAAGTTTTCAATATTAATAAGGATTTTAGCCGCAATATTACGATTCCTGCATTGGATGTATTTAAGGTTCTTTCGGTAAATTTGATCTCAAATCCTGAAAATGGCGTGCTTATCACGTTTTCCGACCTCGTTTCTACTACACAGGATCTGAAAGGCATCA
>JGI24699J35502_11133807_pt1 | contig 15978 bp, 9 predicted proteins | sample TergutMp193P4_FD_35502 | JGI IMG/M metagenome (IMG submission 35502) | reverse complement strand
TAATATATATTTTAAACGGTGATATATCTTATATAAAAAAAGCAAATATAATTAAGTTAAAATTAATGTAAAATTTATGAAAAGATTGGCTTTATTGTGGACATGCTTAATAATAAGCATGGGATTGGCAATCGCACAAACCAAGCAGGTTTCCGGAACAGTTACAGACGCATCCGGCGAGCCTGTCATCGGCGCTTCTGTGATTGTAAAAGGGAATGCTGCGATAGGTACGGTTACGGATGTAAATGGGAAGTTCTCATTCAGCGTTCCGGAATCGACAACCTCATTGATAGTTAAATATTTAGGAATGCAGGAGCAGGACATACATGCTGGTTCAAATATTGCAGTAACAATGTATCCTACCGAAAGCTCGTTGGACGAAGTGATTGTGGTGGCGTATGGAACAACAAAGAAAAGTTCGTTTACAGGTTCGGCAACTGTTCTTAACTCGGAGGATATAACAAAACACGTTTCCACTAACATTGCAAACGTTTTGGTTGGTTCTGTGCCAGGTGTGCAAATGCGTGGTGCCTCTGGAGCGCCCGGTGCAGATCTCGCTACAAATTCTATTAATATACGAGGCATTAATTCCTTGTATGCAAGTACTGATCCGTTGATTATTGTCGACGGCGCTCCTTATACTGCCAATCTGTCCAACATTCCGCAAGGTGATATCGAATCGATAACTGTACTGAAAGATGCTGCATCTGCTGCTCTTTATGGAGCACGAGGCGGTGCCGGCGTTATCATTGTCACTACCAAAAAAGGCAAGTCGCAGAGTACTGCTATTAATGCAGATGTAAAGTGGGGCGTTAACTCACGCGTTGTTAGGGATTATGATGTAGTCAAAGATCCCGGTCAATATTATGAAGCGTATTATAGTCAGTTATACAATTATTATTTTTATGGACAAGGCTATGATGCCGCAAGGGCTAATACAAGCGCTAACACAAGAATGATAAGCGATTTGGGTTACAATGTATATACTGTGCCAGACGGAGAATTATTGATTGGCGCAAATGGTAAATTGAATCCAAATGCTACTCTGGGACGCAGATACACCTACGAAGGCACAGAATATTATATGCAGCCTGACAACTGGACCGATTTGGCTTATAAAAGCGCACTTCGTCAGGAATACAATGTGAACGTTAACGGCGCCACCGATCGTTCTACTTTCTATGCGAGTATGGGTTATTTGAACGAAGACGGCATCATTGATAATTCAAGCTACGACCGTTTAACCGCTCGTATAAAGACTGATTATCAGGCTAAGAAATGGTTGAAACTAGGTGCTAATGCCGGATATGTACATTCGAATACCGAATCCAATCCGAATATGGATGATACAAATTTAAGCTCAACCAATTTGATGTATTACACCACTATGATTGCTCCTATTTACCCTGCCTATATCCGTGTGGTAGATGAAGCCGGCAATGTAGTTATCAAAAAAGACGTTAACGGACGTGATGCTTATGACTATGGTGTTGCTGCAACAAACTATGGTGTGCCTCGCGCTTTTCTGCAAACAGGTAATCCTCTCGGCTCAAATCATTACAATAAAGTTACTTCTGAATTGAATCAACTGAACGCTAATTTCTCTGCCGATATTAATATTACTAACTTTTTGAAAGCGAATGTAATAAGCACTATTATTTGGGAACAGACAAACTATTCAGATTATGAAAATCCTTTCTATGGTCCTAAGGTAGGTATCAACGGAAGTCTTGAAAAACAATCTACTTCTTCGCTCAGAACCAACAATACGCAAACCGTGACTTATTTCCAAGACTTCGGACGGCATAATGTAAATGTGATGTTGGGGCATGATTATTACAAGAGAACCATTAAATATTTGGACGCTTTAGCACAAGGCGGATTTTCGCCTGATATCCCAGAAATAAATGCTTTTGCTAAAGTAACTGATGGTCATTCCTATAAAACAGGATATAATGTTGAGGGTTATTTAGGCAGCGCTCAGTATAATTATGCAGAGAAGTATTTTGCATCTTTATCTTATCGCCGGGATGCGTCTTCATACTTCTCGAAAGAACATCGTTGGGGCAACTTCTGGGCAATAGGCGGCGCATGGATTCTATCTAAGGAAGCGTTTTTGAACGGTATTACATGGATAGATATGTTGAAGCTAAAGGCATCTATAGGACAACAGGGTAAAGATAATATTGGCGCTTATGCTTATACCGATTTATATACATTGGTGCCATCCTCTGAGACAGCTATGGCAGCATCCTTTTATCGCATTGGCAATCCGAATATTACATGGGAAACAACCACAAATTTCAGTGCTGGACTTGAATTTGCTTTCTGGAAAGAACGCTTATTTGGTAGCATTGAGTTTTATAATAAGAATATATCCGACTTGTTGTTCTGGTTGTCGGTGCCTGAGGAAATTGGTTCTCGCGGTTACTATGGCAACGTAGGCGACATTCGTAACCAAGGTGTCGAAGTGTCATTGACTGGCGTAATTGTCCGTACGAAAAATATTGACTGGCGTATATCTGCTAATATGACGCATAATACAGACAAGATTATTAGTCTGCCTGAATCAAAGACTACGGATAATGGCGGTTATACGGAGCCTAACAGATGGTATAGAGTAGGCGGCTCTATTTATAATGCCTTTTATCCCAAATTTGCAGGCATTAACGAACAAGGGTTGGCTACCTATTGGGTGGACGATAATTTAGGCGGTGCTATCAATAGACCGGGTCAGGAATATTCAAGTACGACCACAAATATCAACTCAGCTTCCAGATATGAACTTGGCTCACTCGTGCCTAAGGTATTCGGCGGTTTCGGCACAACCTTGCGTTTATTTAACTTCGATGCATCTGCTACTTTTGATTATCAATTGGGCGGAAAAGTTTTTGACACTCGTTATCAGGCATTGATGAGTCCTGCTGAAAATGCAAGCGATGCAGGTCATAATATTCACGTGGATTATGCTAAATCTTGGAGTCCGAATAATACATCCAGCAATATTCCCCGTTGGCAATATGGAGATTCCTACGGTGCAGCTACTTCAGACCGTTTCCTGACGAATGCCAGCTACCTGAACTTTCAGTCGTTTACTGTAGGCTACACCTTGCCAAAGAATTTGATTAAGGACATTTCCACGCTTCGCATATATGCAGCCGGAGAGAACTTAGGCTTCTGGTCGGCTCGCCAGGGATTCGACCCTCGTTATTCTTTTACTGCAAACACATACGTTGCAGTTTACTCTCCTGTCCGTAACATTTCAGGCGGAATTCAAATATCATTCTAATTTTAAAAAATATAAATATGAAAAAAATATTGCTATCATTTATTGTTGCTGTGTGGGGACTTATCTTTGCAACAAGTTGTATAGAAGAGATTGACCCGCAGAATTCGCCCGTCACTGTCGAGCAAGCCGGCAATGCTCCGGGAGCATATAATAACTTCGTGAGCGCTATTACGTCAACTTTAGTGGGACAGTTCACTTATGGCGGAACTGACGACATGTATCCGTGGGATTATGGTTACCCGTCCTTCTTTTTGCAGCGTGATGTAATGGGAAATGATATGCCGCTAAGTTATTCAGGCAGTTGGTATCAGACTTGGTACACGTGTGGTACAGGTCTTGGTCCTACTTATGCGGTATGTCAGCTTCCCTGGACCTATTATTATAAATGGATTAAGAATTGCAACACCGTTCTTTTTTTAGCCGGCGACGAACCTGACGCCGATAAAGTGACTGGTGCCGGCATCGCTTATGCCATGCGCGCTATGTTCTATATGGATCTTGCCCGCATGTATGCTCAAAAAACATACGCGCTTGACAAAGATTCCGAGACAGTGCCTATTATAACAGCAGTGACTACCCCAGAAGATGCTACGCATAACCCACGTGCCACCAATGAAGTGATGTGGGCGTTTATCCTTTCCGACTTGGATAAGGCAGAAGAGTATCTGGCTAATTATAAGCGTACTGATGTTTACACTCCCGACTTGTCGGTGGTATATGGTCTGAAGGCACGTGCTTATTTAGTTATGGAAGACTGGGCAAATGCACAAAAATATGCCAAGCTCGCTCAGAATGGTTATTCTATTATGACTAAAGATCAATATACCAGCCGCGCAACAGGTTTTAATACGCCGACCCCATCATGGATGTTTGGCGTCACTTTTTCGCCGACAGATCCTAATATACTGTTAAACGATGGAGATTCTTCTTGGGGTTCAATGATGTGTCTTGAAGTGAATCCGACGGTATCCGGTTGTGGTTATGCTTCAAATTATGGCGCTCCTCCGATTATTGACCGCCACTTGTATGAAACTATCCCTGCTACCGATTTCCGCAAGGACTGTTTTGTTGACTTTGCTTTAGACGATATGCCGAGAGCTGATTGTATAACAGCGCTGGGAGCCTACTCCGATTATCCTGATTGGGTTTATCTTACCGGTTATAATTCCAATTATAGCGCTGTAGGCGGACTCGCGTTGAAGTTTCGTTTGGCAGGCGGGCAAGCGGGTCACGACAATCAATACATTGGTTTTTTGGTAGCGGTTCCTCTCATGCGCGTAGAAGAAATGTATTTGATTGAAGCTGAAGCTGCCGGTATGCAGTCGGAATCTAATGGTATCGCATTGCTGACCGCGTTTGCTCAGACCCGCGATGCATCTTATGTATATGGTACGCATACTGACGCTTATAACAATACAACTACCGGTAATTTCCGGAACGAAGTATGGTGGCAACGGCGTGTTGAACTTTGGGGAGAAGGCTTTGCTACTTTCGATATCAAACGTCTCAACAAGGGTATTATTCGTAGTTATGCAAATACAAATCATTTGGAATCCTATCGTTGGAATACGATTGCTCCTCCCGATTGGATGAATCTTTGTATTATACAGACATCAACTAACTATAACTTTGACAGTACAAATAATCCTGTGCCAATCCGACCTGCCACAGAATCTCCATTGTACCCATGGTAGTAGTTTTAACATATAAAAAATAATGAAAATGAAAAAGAATATTTATCAGTTATTTATAGCGCTTCTTGCTTTTGGCTTCATAACTTCATGTGTTGACGATGAGGGAACATTGCCGGGAAATGATTCTGAGCCGGTAGCTACTGTTTATCAGTACGCACCAAGCCGTCCCTATAATGCCGACAACGACATTATAATCAGAGTCGCCGCAAACGATAAAACAGTCGAAGCTTACTATTTAGTAGAAAAGACTGCTGATATTTCAATGAGTGAAAGCGCCTATATGGATTATGTGGTTTCAAATGGTACTAAACTCGCCGGTATTTCAGGAGAATCGACCGCTGATGTTATATTGACTAACTTGTTCGGCGACTATACCATCACTGTAGTAGCAGTAGGCAATGGAACAAAAACATCTGCAAAGACTACTTTTTCCGGTCTTGATTGGACAGATGTGGCTACCGGTACCTATTATTTCGCCGGTTCTGGTTTCACCGCGAGTGCAACTGCAAATCTGCAAAATTTATTTGGTACATCAACGCCTACCGTTTTGCAAGTTTGTACCACCGACTCTAAATTGTATCGTTTCAAGGATGTATTTGGCGCCGGTTACAGCATGAAGATTAATATGCTAACTCTTACGGGCAATGACGAAGATGGAGAATATACATTCTTCAGGATTCCTGTAGCGGAAACACCTGCTATATATGGTAATTATGGCACTGTCAGCGTTCGTGATATAGGGTATTGGCAAGGTAGCGATGCGTGGGTAACCGACAATGGCTATGAAAGTGGCATGTATGGCGACTACTATTGTTTCCTTTTTATCCAATATTTTGTGTCGGCAGGCAGTCTTGGTTATGGTTATGATTTTTTTGTTCCGGATTAATTAGAAGCCTGATTCAGGCGATTCTGTTTTGATATATTTAAAAGCTTCGGGCATAATGTCCGGAGCTTTTTTCAACAAAATTTGTTCCAAATATCAAAAAAAAATTGTACTTTTGCAGCGTTTTTAATACAAAATTAGACACTATGGCAAATATTAATTGTGTAGGGTTACTCACGTCGGGAGGAGACGCTCCTGGTATGAATGCTGCTATTCGTGCAGTTACACGTGCTGCAATATATAACGATTTAGAGGTAAAAGGTATTTATAGAGGATATAAAGGACTGATAACCGGAGAAATTGTTCCTTTCAAAACAAACAACGTTAGTAATATTATTCAACAAGGTGGTACGATATTGAAAACCGCTCGTTGCGACGAATTTAGAGAACCGGAAGGACGGCAAATCGCTTTCGAAACGATGAAAAAAGAAGGAATCGATGCTTTAGTCGTTATTGGAGGCGACGGTTCATTAACCGGAGCGCGTCTTTTTGCACAGGAATATGACGTTCCTATCGTTGGCTTGCCGGGAACAATTGATAATGACCTTTACGGCACTGACACAACTATAGGATACGATACTGCTTTGAATACCATTGTGCAAGCAGTCGATAAAATCCGTGATACTGCCACTTCTCACGAACGTTTATTTTTTATAGAAGTGATGGGACACGACGCCGGATTTCTGGCATTGAATGGCGCAATTGCCGCGGGAGCTGAAGCTGCGATTATTCCCGAAATATCAACGGAAGTTGACCAATTGGAAGAATTGATTAAAAACGGCTTTCGTAAATCTAAAAATAGCAGCATCGTTTTGGTAGCCGAAAGTGAAATCACGGGAGGAGCTATAGGAATGGCCGATCGGGTGAAAAAAGAATATCCGGAATATGATGTCCGCGTAACCATTCTCGGACATATCCAACGAGGCGGTTCTCCTTCGGCTTACGACCGGATTTTAGCCAGCCGCATGGGCGCTGCCGCTATCGACGCTTTTATGGATGACCAACGCAATGTGATGATTGGCATCCAAAATGATACGATTGTTTATGTGCCTTTTTCTAAAGCTATTAAAATGGAAAAGCCCATCAACAGAGATTTATTGAATACTTTGCGGATTTTGTCTATATAATCCTGACAGGTAGCTATATCCGTTCCACTGATACGTCTTCGTCTTCTACCGGATCTTTTTTAACAAAGAATATGCTTAGTTCATATAAAGAATACAAAGGTAAGAAAACCAACGACAAGGTGAACGGATCGCCGGTTGGAGTAATGATTGCAGCTATAATCAATAGAATAACAATTGCATGACGGCGGTATTTCTTGAAAAACGAGCGTTTTAAGATACCGAATTGCGACAATAGCCATGAAATCAAGGGCATTTCAAATACTAACCCCATGATTAAAATCATTGAGATAAAAAGATCCAAATAGGAATCCAAAGAAACCTGATTATGAATAATATCGCTTAAATTATAAGTATATAGAAAACGCAAAGTAGTTGGGAAAATAAAAATATAACCCACTGCGCAGCCTATAAAAAACATAATTGAACCTAACATAAATACCCAACGGATATTTTTCTTCTCGTGTTCATATAAAGCTGGGCTAACGAAGATCCAGAGTTCAAACAAAATATAGGGGCAAATCAGAACTAACGCTAACCAACCTGACGTGCTCAAATGCCTGAAAAAAGGAGCCGTCAATTCATAATTGATCATATCTACCTGAAATTGATCATTACAAAAATTTGGAATAAATGAAGCTTTCTGACTTAGTTTACACAGTGAATTGTAAAGGAAAAAGTCGGATTTGGCCGGTGCCATGATAATAGTATCGAAAAACCACGGCATAATGATAAACGCTCCTATTGCAAAAACGACTAATGCAATAATAATCCTGAAAAACATCCAACGAAGTTCTTCCAGATGATCCCAGAAAGACATTTCCTGAGCGCTCATTCAGTATTTCAGAGAGAATTGGAATTAATTACTTGGAGAGTCGTCTTTGATATCATCTTCAATTTCTTTCAATCCGTCTTTAAATCCTTTTATACCTTTGCCGATGCCTTTCATTAATTCGGGTATTTTTTTACCTCCAAAAAGTAAAAGAATCACAATAAAAATAATAGGCCACTCCCATCCTGAGGGTAAACCAAAAAGCAATATAGTCAATAAACTTTGCATAATGTTTAGATTTATTTATATAATCAAAATTTATTTACAGTATTATTCTGTATTCAACCGACAAATTTAATTAATATTCTTGAGAAAAAAGATTAAAACAAAATATTTCTATTATTTTTTTATAATTTTGCATTCCGAAAATAACGTAAAAAGTTCTCTTTATATATATAAATTACATATTTATGAAATACGCTTTACTTGGATTATTATCACTTGTCTTTTCGTTTCCTTTGCAGGCAACCAACGATTCGGTACATATTAAAATAATAGCTAATCAATTAAAAGGAAAAGAGATTTTTCTTTGCTCTTATTTCGACGGTCAAGTATATAAAAAAGATTCCCTTTATATATCTTCTGAAGGAACAGGCGTTTTCAGCAAAAAAGAAAAATATCCTGAAGGTGAATATCTTATTTATATATTGAAGGATACGATAAAATCTAACGACCGCTCCTTTAGCATTTTACTTGCCGATGAACAAACTTTTTCCATAACTGTTGATACTACTGACCTTTTTGGTAAAATACAAATTTCCGGAGCAAAGCAAATGGAAGCATTATTGAATTATTCGAAATTTTTGCAGATGAAGCAAAAAGAACGAACCCAATTAATCTCCGATTTCATGGCATTACCAGAAAACCTGCGCGATACGGCAAAAGTCGAATCGCAATTAGATGTTTTGAATAAAGAAGTGCAACGCTATCAGGAAAATCTTAACGATGAATACAAAGGAAAATGGGTAGCTTCATTTCTGCGGGGCGCTCAACCGGTCATGACCGGACCTTATCCTATGCCGGCTACTCAGGAAGAATACGAAAAAGAATTTCGGTATCAGAAAGAACATTTTTTTGATAATATTGATTTGCAAGACAGACGCTTTTGGTGGACTTCCTATTTTCCTCAAAAGGTGATTGATTATTTGGAAAACCATGTGGAAGCCGACCCCGATTCGCTGGCGAATGCAGCATCACAATTAGTTGCTAAAACAAGAGGCGATAGTATCTGTTTTCAGTTAATGTTGAACAAATTAGTGAATTACTCCATATCCAGCAAAATCATGGGGCGGGAAAATATCTGGATGAAATTAGTAGAGGATTATTATCATAAAGGATTGGTTACATGGGCTGATTCGACTCATCTGAGATCAATTGAAACCGAATATCAATGGCTGCATAACAACCGTATCGGAATGAAAGCTCATGATCTTGAATTACAAAACCTAGCCGGCGAATCGGTGAGGCTGTATCAGCTCGGAGAAAAATATACCTTATTATATTTATATGAACCTTCTTGCGGACATTGCATTGAAATTACCCCAAAACTTTATGAGCAAATTTATAAAAAATATGCAGATAAAGGATTAGACATCGTTGCAATGTGCATTATTCAAGATAAAAAAGAATGGGCGGATTTTATAGAAAAAAATAACTTAACAGGAACTAATTGGCATAATGTCTGGGATCCTTCCGCCGGGTCGTCTTTCTGGCAGTATTACGATACACGCTCAACTCCGAGTATTTACCTGCTGGATGAAAATAAAAAAATAATAGCAAAAAAATTAGACATTGAAAATCTTAATAAGATTCTCGATTCATTATTTAACAAGCCTAACTAATGGAATAAAGTCGGTATTTATTCCAGTGAAATTAAATAAGATGGCTGTCCTACATAAGCTTACAGCATAAAAAATATTTATTAAAAATTTGCATTATTAGAAAAAAACTAATATTTTTGCAAAAATATTTTAATACGCCAAACTAATAAAAATAAGAATATAATTTGCCTATGGAAATTAACCACTTTTAAATGTTAAATTATTATCGCACACTTATAAATTTATTTATTTAACAATTTCTTAAAAAACAAAACATTATGAGAAAAGAAAACCTATCAAAGCTACAATGCTTTGGTAACAAACAAAGAAAAAATCCTTTTCTTTCGTTAAAATTTTATCTGTTATTTTTTGTGTTTTACTCTTTTTCTGTTTATGCAGTGGATAAAAATGCAAATAATTTAGGTCTTTTAGAAACGCAACAAACTCCGGTTAAAATATCGGGGAAAGTTGTTGAAACTGCTACTGGGGAAGCATTAATCGGCGTAAGCATCCTTGAAAAAGGAACAAACAATGGAACTGCTTCCGATAAAAATGGAAATTTTACGTTTACGGTTAGCAAACCAGACGCTATTCTGGAAGTTTCGTTTCTGGGTTATGCTTCTGTTTCGCACAACTTGAATGGACGAACGGAAGTTGTTATTCAGATGTCGGAAAATACCCAATTGCTCGACGAAGTAATTGTGGTAGGATATGGCGTTCAGAAAAAAATTAATCTGACCGGAGCCGTTGCAACGGTAGATAGTAAGACACTTGTAAACCGTCCAATACAAAATGTATCGACTGCATTGCAAGGATTGATGCCGGGAGTTATTGTACAGTCGGGGCAAGGTCGTCCGGGACAGGACGGAGCCACTATTCGCGTTCGCGGTTTGAGTACATTGAATACAGGTTATGCGAGCCCCTATATTTTAGTTGACGGAATAGAAACAGGTACGTTGAACTCGATTGACCCTAATGATATCGAAAGTATTTCCGTACTGAAAGATGCCGCTTCTGCTGCTATTTATGGTTCAAAAGCTGCCAACGGCGTTATCCTGATTACAACAAAACGCGGTAAACTTAGCGATAAACCTACCATTACATACAATGGTTATGTCGGCATTCAAAATCCTACGAACAAGATTGAACGGTTGAGTTCATACGATTATGCCCGATTGTATAACAAGGCATTGGCGGAAGATGGTAAATCGGAGCGTTTTACCAATGATGATCTTCAGAAATTCAAAGACGGCTCGGATCCTTACGGACACCCGAATACAGATTGGTATGGTCTGGCATTTAGGAGCAGTATTCAACACCAGCACAATGTGAGTATGAGCGGAGGAAGTGAGAGAATGAACTACATGGCTTCAGTCGGTTTTTTGAATCAGGAAGGCATCTTGCCACATTCCAATCGTATGCAATTCAATGGACGTACAAATCTGGAAGTACGTGTTTCCAATAGAATGAATGTCCGGCTAAATATGGCGTACATCAAAAATGACTACAAAGACCCCACCAACAGTTATGTTCGTGGTGGTTCCGACCAGCTTATCCGTCAATTGAACCTCATTGCCCCTTGGATTCCAAATCGCAATGAAGATGGAACTTACGGCACCGTTTCCGATGGTAACCCGATTGCTTGGTTAGACCTCAATCAAACGGAAGATCGTTTCAATCAAAATTTTTCAGGATTATTGGCAGCTGATTATAAAATTATTGAGGGATTGAAAGCGACTCTGCAAGGATCATATACAGGGAATATGCAGCATTACCGCCAGTTTATGAAAGAAATTCAATACAATCCATCCAAATATCATGGACCTGCCTATTTGAATGAAAATTATTACTTATGGGATAGATATAGTTTTGATGCAACGCTCAATTATGAGAAAAATTTTGGCAGACATGGAATTAAAGCACTTGCCGGCTGGCATACGGAGAAGTATGACTACAACGAAAATACCATGTCCCGAAATTCGTTTCCTAACAACGAGCTAACGGATATGAATGCCGGGAGTTCTTCTACCCAAACCAACGGCGGTTATTCGAGAGCATTAGCGATGATTTCCGGATTCGGACGAATCAATTACGATTATGCAGGAAAATATTTGTTGGAGGCAAATATCCGGGCGGATGCTTCGTCGCGCTTTTCTCCCAAAAACCGTTGGGGATATTTTCCATCTTTTTCAGCAGGTTGGCGTATCAGCGAAGAAAAATTTATGACCGGAACCAGAGGTTGGCTCGATAATCTGAAGATTCGCGGTTCATATGGATTGTTGGGAGACCAGAGCGCTGCCGGCGATTATTATCCTTGGATTAATACTTATAATCTCGGAGGTCCTTATCCGATGGGAAGAAAATTGGAAACCGGTTATTATCAAAGTGCATTCAAAATCGAATCATTCTCGTGGGAAAAATCACGCACATACGGAGTAGGCATAGACGTCGCCTTGTTGAACAGCATTAACTTTACGGTTGATTTATACGATCGTCTAACTTCCAACATTATTATGGATGTACCAGTTCCGGTTGAATTTGGTCTGAATCCTTATAAGGCAAATGTCGGCAAAGTTTCCAATAAAGGAATTGAGTTTAATGTAGGTTATAATAAGCGCTGGGGTGATTTCAGCCTGTTTGCCGCTGCCAATGTTTCGTACAATAAAAATAAAATTTTAGACTTGGGTGTGAATGCAAAAGGTGAACCGGAAAAACGATTGCCAGTCGGCTCAACAATGATTCGGGAGTTAGGTCATAAAATCGACGCATATTACGTTTATAAAGCCGATGGAATATTCCGCTCGCAGAAAGAAATAGATGAGTTTGTTGCTAAATATAACAGAGAGAACGGGACAACAATGTTTACCAGACCATTCAAACCCGGCGACATCCGGTATGCAGACGTCAATGGCGACGGTAAAATCAATGCCGAAGATCGGGTAATCCGCAATTCTAATACTCCTGATTATATTTTCGGGATGAATCTGAATCTCGGCTACAAACAGTTCGACCTTTCGGCAGTCATGTCGGGTGTTGCCGGCTCCAGCCGTATCTTCAGTCAAGAAGCATTCGGTACGTTCCGAGGCGATAATTCTCACCCTTCCACATATTGGTTGAAAGCATGGACTCCTGAAAACTCTAATTCTAAAACACCTCGAATCTGGAACGATGTGAGTTCCAACAGCGATCCGCAAAACGTTATGTCCACGTATTGGCTAATAAATACAGGGTTTTTGCGGATGAAAAATCTACAATTGGGGTATTCACTTCCCGAATCGGTTCTAAAATCTGTCAGCGCATCAAGATTGCGCGTGTTCTATTCGGTAGAAAATTTGTTTACTATCGATGCAATGCCTATTAATCTCGATCCGGAAACAACCAGCGAACGCGCTTCTTCCTATCCCTTAGTGAAAACGCATTCGCTTGGCGTAAGTTTAACTTTTTAATTAACATTTCGTATGAAAAAAATAGTAAATTACTTAATATACATTATTTGCGTGATGTTTTTAAGCTCATGCAACGATTTTCTGAGTACATTTCCAAAAGATGCATTGTCGCCTTCCACTACTTGGAAGACAGAAGAAGATGCGCAAAAGTTCCTGATTGGATGTTACAACGGTTGGCTTTGGGGCGAAGAATTTTTCTACCTCGATTGCGCTTCCGATATTGGTTTTAGCTTTCATACCCACGAAGGCTGGAGAGTCATAGGCGACGGAAGTATGCATTCGGGTAATTCCGGTTATTCTTTTTATGCCTTCGGCACGATTCGCCGATGCGATAATTTCTTAGATAATATCGACCGAGTCGAATTTAAGGATGAAGCAACCAAAAAAGACATGATTGCGCAAGTGAAAATCATTCGAGCTTATCAGTATTTTAAAATGAATTGGTGGTATGGCGGGGTACCTATTATCCCATTGTCCAGCAGCGCTTCCGAAGCGCAAGTGCCGCGCGACACCGAAGCCAATGTAAAAAAACATGTCTATGACGAGATTGATGCTGCTTTGCTGGATATTAAAAACGCTCCAAAAGCTCGCGGATATGTTGCTAAAGGAACGGCATTGGCGCTCAAAATGCGTTCGGCACTCTATTATGAAGATTATCAACGAGCGTTGGATGCGGCAAAAGCTATAGTTGCTCTTAATCAATATGAATTGGAAAGCAATTTTTCTCACTTATTTTCGCTTGCCGGAAGAAATTCTAAGGAAATAATTCTATCGGTTCAAAAACTTAAACCCAATGCTAACGAGTGGTTTATTACCGTTCCAAACAATCTCGACGGTGGTTGGTCGTCTATGGTTCCTACTCAAAATCTGATAGATATGTATGAGATGGCAAACGGCTTAACAAAAGAAGAAGAAGGTTCAGGCTATGATCCTGCTCATCCTTTCAAAGGCAGGGATCCTCGTATGGCAGTAACAGTTTTAGTTCCGGGCATTGATTGGAATTCAAAATGTTACCAAAACATTCTGAATACTTTGGATGTGAATCTTCCGAATGGTACCAAAAATGCAAATTATCCTGCAGCTGCTAACAATGCTTCGAAAACGGGGCTAACATGGGCAAAATACCTGTTGCCTTTAGAACAATACGAAGGCGTATTAGATCCTACAGAAACGCAATATATCGTTTACCGGTATGCGGAAGTGCTTCTTTCGCTGGCAGAAGCCTCAAATGAGTTGAACGGTCCTTCCGACGAAGTTTATAATGCTTTGGACGAAGTCCGCAACCGAGTCAATATGCCCAATGTGGATCGCACAAAGTATGAAACAAAAGAAAAACTGCGCGGATTGATTCGTCGTGAACGCACTATTGAGTTGGCAGGCGAAGGTCATCGACGCGCCGATATCCTGCGTTGGAAAGACAGTTCCGGAAAGATGATTGCAGAAACTGTGCTGAACGGAGCGCTAAACAGAGTGACGGGAACAATCCGCTATGATGAAACAGACGAATTTAAACGTGCTGAAATTACAGGAGTGGAAAAAATTGAAGACCGCAAATTTGCTGTTTACAACCGCTACTTACCTATTCCGCAAACCAGTTTGGATAGAAATCCACAACTCAAGCAAAATTCCGGGTATTGAAAATAGGCTAAGTATTGACATCCCTTAATAGTAAAAAGCGGTTGCTATTTTAAATACAACCGCTTTTAATAATCTAAAAATTATTTTAGATGCAGCATTAATTTTTAATTTTAAAAAAACAACTCCTCCTCATTAATAAAGGGAGGAGTTGTTTTCAATAAAACTCAGATTTATTAATGAGGATTAATACCGCTGATTGCAGCCTTTTTTACAGCCCATGCTACTGCATTAAGCTCTAATGCTGCATTATATACATACTGTCTTGCCCCTGAAGGTCCATAAAGCTTTGATTGAGGTACACCGCTAAGATAATATGCCGGATAAGAGCCGGGGTCTGAAGTGTAGCCGCCTCCGACAGAATCGCCAAAATACATAAAATTCTTGATATCGTTATACCATACAATGGAGTAGTCTGGATTTACCTGAGTTAAATTAGTATTTGACGTGGTAGCTGCTGAACATATTTGTACGGAATTTGCCGGTAATGTCTTAACCACTACGCTACCGGATGCAGCGTTATCTTCTCCCCAATATCTGCCGCTCAGGTTTCCAAAAGGTCCATTAACTATTGGATCGTTAGGAAGATTCACAATCCGGTAAACGTTGTCGTCACCTGCACTTATTTGATCAGCAGCAGTGCCTGCGCCGCTACCAAATATTCCATTAAGGAGTAGATTGGTATTTGTATCATCACTATCTACAGTTCCATAAATCAAGCACCCTCCTTTATTTACATAATCAACTAATAGAGATACTAACGTAGAAGTCGGTGATGCACCATAAGCAAAGTAAAGCAAAACATCCGGCTTTGTTTGCTGATTTAATGAAGTGATCGCGGCAGCTGCGGTACTTGCTTGCCACAATTGATTAAAACTTACCATTTTTACTTTACTCGTGTTTGATAGTCCAAAACTGCCTCCATTCAAGGCATCAAGTCTATAAGTGGTATTCCATGACCAGACATCATTGCCGATAACGGCATAAGTCATTGCCGGTAAGATTATAGGGATTGTCGTGGAGCAGTCAGCATTACCATTAGAGGTGTTAGCGTTTATAGTTATCGGAATATTATCGTTTACCGTAGGAGTGCCTTCTCCGATAAGGGTAATAGATTGCGCTCCTATCATCAATTCACCTCTGCTCGAAAAGCGGATACCGCTTGTCATCGGAGTGGAAATATAGTAGGAACCGGCTTTTGAAACCGTTACGTTTAATGTGATTTGGTTCGAGCTTGTCAATGGCGTTCCCTTAA
>JGI24699J35502_11133808_pt1 | contig 16015 bp, 18 predicted proteins | sample TergutMp193P4_FD_35502 | JGI IMG/M metagenome (IMG submission 35502) | reverse complement strand
GAGACTCATACCTGTCACAACCCAGCCAAAACCGTCGCCTTTCCTGGAACTAGTGTTTGTTTTGCCTATGTTGTGTCGGGGACCCACGCGGGGGGAGTCGTCAAAACTTAGGCAAAATAAACGAACCTTTTCAGAATTATGACGGTTTGGCACGAGTTTTGCCCTAAACGCCTACCGCCGTTGTTGCATCATACGGCTGGCACAACATCGGTGTGGGTGAAGTCGTCCCCGACGAACAATAGGGGTTCGTCAAGAGTCTTGGCCAGGGCGTACGAAAAGCAGTCGCCGAGGTTGAGGTGCGCTTGGCTGGCATTGTGTCCGCCTCGGCCATACTTCACGTACGCCTGTTGGAAGATCGATGCCTGAGCTGTGTCGTAGGGGACCATCTCGATCCCAAGCGCGGAGATGAGTCTGTCAACAGCGCCCCATCCTCCCGGAGTGACAGTACGGGTGACGACGGCGAAGAGTTCGGATGCGGTGGCGGTGGACATCCGCCGAGGTGCTTTTGTATTGAGACAGGCTAAGATCTGCGATGCTTGTGGTTCTCGCTTGATGAGACAGATGATCGCAGATGTGTCGATGATCATCGTGGCAAGCCATTTTCGTCATACAAATCTCGGTCGATGGATTCGGGCGTTGTTCCAGGAATGAGGTAGTGGGAGATCTCATCGAGCAAGGACTCAATTTGGTCGTTTTCGGCCACATCGAGTCCGGCGCCGCTGACAGCTGCCGACAATGCACGTCTGACCGCACCAGTTCGAGTCGTACCCCATTTCTTTGCGAGTACGGATGCCATCTGGTGGACCTCAGGATCCTTGATATTGAGTGTCGCCATATTGAAAGTCTACCATTTTTCCTCAGATTTCTACCGTAGTGTGTGGCAGGCAAAGTCACTGTTGACATAATCTAGTTTGCATCATAAAGTAGATGGTATGAATAACACATCATCAGTGAACGCCTCCACCAACACGGATCATGTACCCGATCCGCAAGAGGCGATGTTGACCTATTACAAACAGTCCAAACGCACCCTGATGGACCTGACCGTGGCCTCGCGCGGGGCGTACCTGGCATGGGGCGTGGCCTGGCTGATCGGCTTCGGTGCGCTGTGGATTTCCCAGAGGTCCACGAGCGGGGCGCCGTCGGTGTGGGCTTTCATCGTTTTCACCACGGTGCTTGTGGCCGCCTGGGTCGTCAGCGCCGTTGTGGGGATACGATCCGGGCGAAGTGTGCAGGGCAACTCAAGTTTCAGTGGCGCCATCTATGGCTGGGCCTGGGTCTTGTCCTTCTCGGCGGGCATATTCATGGTGGCCTGGTTCTGCAAGACGTACACCATCACCCCCGCCATCTCTGGAATGCTGTACACCGCGGTCTCCGCCCTGATTGCGGGAACATTGTACATTGCTGGAGCTGCGATCTGGCAGGATCGCTCGATGCTGGTCATCGGCTCGTGGATGCTGGCGCTGACGGTGTGGGGAATCGTCGTCGGTCTGCCACAAGCGTACCTCGTCATGGCGTTGGCCGGCGGGGGCGGGATGCTCGTCGCATTTGCCCACGAAACATGGAGTATCCACAGGCGTACGGCCAGGGCAGCCAGGGGAGCGGATCATGACTGACGATCTCGATCCCATCATCCACACGACTTCCCGGCTGCGGATCATGACCACACTCGCCACGTTGCCGACCGGCGACTCCATTTCCTTCTCGAAACTTCAGTCAGTGTTGGACATGACGGTCGGAAACCTTTCCGTCCACCTCACCAAACTCGAACAAGCGGGGTACGTCACCATCGAGAAAACGTACCAGGGGCGCAAACCCGCCACCTTCGTCCATCTCACAGCAGAGGGGCGAGCCGCCTTCGACCGCTACCTCACGAATCTGCGAGCTCTACTGAAGGATGTGTCCTGACCGCGGACCATGTCTTCGAACAATACGGGGTCTGTGGCATCGGTGGATAGGTCATCACAAGATCGGCATTTTCGTACCCTCTGGCCTGTCGCGTCTCTGAAACAGCACGGGGACTATAGGCTTACGCCATGGGTCATTACATTCAGGCGATCATCGCGCCGCAACAGGTCATTGACAAGGTAGTTCCCACTATCGAAGGAGCTCGCGGCACGTCACTCGGGCAAGGGTTGGCGGCGATTGCGATCACCGGCGAGGTGTGGGACGAGATCCAGCAACGCCCCGGTGTGCCCTGCGCAGTGGTCCCTGAGGGGAAATTGCTGCGGGGCAGTTCCAGCTTGTACGGGTTGTTGGCACAGGTGGCGGCGCTGGGTCCCGCCATGTACGTCGAGACCGAGTACTTCGGAGGTGTGGGGGACCAGTACGCCGTCGTGGCTGAGGATGGCAACATTGTTTCCTTCTGGGAGGGCGACCACCCGATCAATGAGGCCCTCCGGCGGCTTGGAGTCGAGGCGGAACCGGGCATGGACGAGTTCGACACGGTGGGCCTGGGACTGTACAGGTCGAATGAGGCAATGATCGCGGGCGCCGCGGGGTGACGGAGATCCTGACAATGGTCAGGATGACATCGCCCGGCAGGGTGGGAGATCCTGACAACGGACATTACTCGGGCGGAGCGGGATCACATCAAGATGGGGAAGATCTGTTTCACGGCTCTGGAGATCAGGGTGAAAGCGGTGATGTACGCCTCTTCGCTTCGGCCGTACGGGTCGGGGATGTCGATCTGCCCCTGGGCCAATCGCAGACGCGGCCGGGCGTGGTAGGCGTGGCGAGCCATGGCGGAAATGCGTTCGCCGAGCGGAAGATGGGCCACATCAGAGCTGACATGAGGAATGGTACGGGCAAACTCGAGAAGCGTGAAGGTCTTCTTCATTGCCAGTGGTTGGAGGGCCACGACCGCGGATCGGTGTTCGGCGCTCGCCGTGAGAACAAGGTCCGCCTCATCGATCATTCTTTGGTTGATCCGCCGCGCCGCGAACCCGGCCGGGGAGACATTCACATCGATCAGAAGTTGGGCCATGGGCTCGGCGATGGGCGATCCGACCATGGCCATCGTACCCGCGCTGGCGACGTCGGCAGACCCCGTCAACCGGTGGGCGAGGAGACGTTCGATCGCGGGGGAACGACAAACATTACCGGTACACACAGCCAGGATGTGTGGAGCCATAATCCTCACCTCTTCATCTCGTGTCACAACTGACACCTCAGAATATGCGTACTCATTTATGCTCGTCAGAAATGCTATGCAACATACACTGAGGAATAACCCTATCGCTTCTGTTAACATTGAGTAGTGAAATGCCTGTGAGAAAAGAGATGAGGATTCAGTGGAATTTCGCGAATACCTGGGGGTTCTCCGGAAATACTGGGCCAGCATTGTTCTCTTCACCCTGCTAGGAGTGGCGGTCGCCGGCGTTTATGTCTATTTCGCGCCTCCCGTCTACACCTCAAGAACTCAGGTGTTCCTCTCTGTCAGCATGGGAAATTCCTCGTCTGACTTCGTCCAGGGCACCAACTACGCCACCGCCCAAGCCCGCTCTTTCGCCCAGATCGCCACAACTCCCATTGTCCTCAATCCGGTCATCACCGATCTGCAGCTGAACACCTCATCCGCCTCCCTGGCCTCACAGATCTCGACGTCCATCCCCACCAACACGTCCATCATCCAGATCACCGCCAAGAACGGTGACGCCCGCCTCAGCGCGCAATTGGCTGAAAAAGTGGCGGAATCTCTGGTCACCGCCATCGAACAGTTGACCCCTCCGGCAGCGGATGGCTCACCGGCGTTGAGAGGGAAGATCGTCCAACCCGCGGTGGTGCCCTCCTCGCCCACGAGTCCCCAGCCTCTGCAAAGCGGTGCTCTGGGACTCATCGCCGGGCTGGCCGTCGGAATCGGATTGGCCGTGCTGAGGAAAGCCCTCGACGTCAAATTGCACACCGCCAAAGACGTCACCCACGTGACCGACCGTCCGGTGATCGCCACAATTCCGCGAGACTCCTCCTTTGTCAGGGATCCTGTGGTCATGATGACCTCGCCGACCTCCGGGATGGCGGAACGCTTCAGACAGTTGAGAACAAATCTGCTTTTCTTCAATATCGAGTCTGACAAGCCCTGGAACTTCGTCGTGACCTCCTCGATCGAGTCGGAGGGGAAGACCTCCACAGCGCTCAACATCGCGTACGCCCTGGCTGAGAACGGGGACAGGGTCCTGCTCATCGACGCCGATCTACGCAGGCCGAAGGTCGCGCAGTACCTTCAACTCGAAGGAGCGGCGGGGCTGACCACCGTACTGTTGAACCGCGCCGGCTTTTCCGACGTCGTTCAGTCTCTGGGGCCCGGATCCCCCGATGTGCTGACGTCTGGGGCCATTCCCCCCAACCCCGCCGAACTTGTCGGGTCGCGCCGGATGAAGCAACTCCTTGAACAGGTGTCCCGCCAGTACCAAGCCGTCGTCATCGACTCGGCGCCTCTTCTGCCCGTGGCTGACACGCTGTCATTGTTGCCTCATGTCAGCGGGGTGGTCATGGTGGCCGCCGCCGAGAGGGTGACGGTGCCCGAGTTGAAGACAGCGTTGGAGTCCATAGGAAACACGAGGACCCCCGTGATGGGGATCGTGTTGAACAAGGTACGCCACCGCGGCAATTCTGCCGGGTACTACAACTACAACTACACCTATGATTCGAAGGACTCCCGCAACGAGCGCAGGGAGAAGAAGGACAAGAAACACCCCAAGCGGGCCACGGCATAACCCGATCGGCGTCGGTGTCCGACATCCAGGATGACACGAATAAGGTCGGGCATTAAACTAGTGGAGATATGTCAACAAATCCTGAAGGAGAGTTGTGAGCGAGGATACTGACAGGCTCGATCTCGGGCAACCGGGCCCCCGCGATCCGAATCAAACCGAGGCGTACGTCATTGCGATGTGCAACCAGAAGGGCGGAGTCGGGAAGACGACGACGACAATCAATCTGGGGGCGGCGCTGGCCGAATTGGGGCGCAGAGTCCTGCTCATCGATTGCGATCCTCAAGGGTCGTTGTCTGTGGGACTGGGCATCAACCCCCACACCCTGGAGACATCCCTCTATGATCTGCTCATGGTGAGGAACACCGATCCCCACACCATCATCCAGTCCACGAAGGTGGAGGGGATGGACCTGCTGCCGGCCAATATCGACCTGTCGGCGGCAGAGGTGCAACTGGTCTCCGAGGTGGCTCGTGAACACACTCTCAGTCGTGCGATCGCCCCGTTGAAGAAAGATTACGACATCATCATCATTGACTGCGCCCCGTCGCTGGGCCTGCTGACAGTCAACGCTTTGACAAGCGCGGATGGTGTGCTGATTCCCCTGGAGAGCGAATTTTTCGCACTGCGCGGGGTCGCGATGCTGACCGACACGATCTCCAAGGTCCAAGAAAGACTCAACAACAAGCTGGAACTCATCGGTATCGTGGGCACGATGTACGACCCTCGTACCCTCCACAACCGGGAGGTTCTGGAGCGGGTCCAGGAGGCGTTCGGGGACAAGGTGTTCACCACGAAGATCCGTCGTACGGTGAAATTTCCCGAGACGACTGTGGCAGGGGAGCCCATCACGACGTACGCCCCCACCTCCCAAGCAGCCCAACAATACCGTGATCTTGCCAAGGAGGTGCTCGCCAGATGCCCAGCCGCGTGAATCTGCCAGGGGCGGAGGAGTTGTTCCGAGCCACAGGTGCCAAACCCCAGGAACCGCAGGAGGGCACGGCCTCCGGGAGGGTGCGCCATGATGAGAAGATCACCGTGTACGTTTCCTCCGACGAGCTGATCGCCCTGGAGAACGCCCGGCTCACGCTGCGAAGGGCCGGCATCAGTGTGGACAGGGGCAGGATCGTACGAGCAGCGATCGCGGCAGGGCTCGACGAACTGGAAGAGAACGGCGCCGGGTCCGACCTCGTGGCCAGATTGGGCACCCTGTGACTGAGACAGCCCCTGTTGATGCCAGTGGTTTCTCAGTCAGTTTAGACAACTTTGAAGGTCCCTTTGACTTGTTGTTGTCGTTGATTTCAAAGCACAAACTGGACATCACTGAGGTCGCCTTGTCCCAGGTCACAGATGAATTTATTTTCTTCATCAAGGCACAGGGCCCCGAGTGGGACCTGGACCAGGCCAGCAGTTTCCTTGTGGTGGCGGCCACCCTTCTCGACCTGAAAACAGCCCGGCTGCTGCCCGGGGGAGAAGTCGACGATGAGGAGGACCTGGCATTGTTCCAGGCTCGTGACCTGCTCTTCGCCCGGTTGCTGCAATACCGCGCCTTCAAACAGGTGGCCTCGTGGATCGAGCAGGTTTTGGCAGTCGAGTCCACGCGAGTGGCCCGGCCGGGAGGATTGGAAGAGCAGTTCGCTTCCCTGTTGCCCGAGGTGCAGATCACCTGTACTGCCGAGGAGTTCGCCGAACTGGCGTTGAAGGCGATGACTCCAGCGGCTCGCGAGGAAGTCTTCATCGAACACATTTATGTGCCCCAGGTCAGTGTGGCCGAGCAGACCAATCTGGTGGCCGACCGGTTGCAGAGAACCCCGGCGACGACGTTTCGGGCTTTGGTGGCCGACTCGGAGTCCACGATGATCACCGTCGCCCGGTTCCTGGCCATTCTCGAACTCTACCGATCCGACCTGGTTGTTTTCGACCAATTGGACCCCCTGGCCGAACTCGTCATCCGCTGGGTGGGCCCCGCCACCGAGGAGGTCTCGGTGTCGGACGAGTACGACGACCACAGCGAAGGAGACAGTGATGACCGCCCATGACGCCCCGCTCATCGACGCACAGATCGAGGCTCTGCTCATCCTCGCCACTGAGCCGCTCGCCGTAGACGAACTCGCCCAGGTCCTCGACGTGCCCGAGGAAGAGGTCAGCGCCGCATTGAAACGGCTGGCCCAGTTCTACGACGAGACCGGACGCGGTTTCGAACTGCGCCACGTGGGGATGGGATGGAGGTACTACACCCGCCCCGAACACGCTGAGATCATCGCCCGCTCCGTGCTCGAGGGCCAACAGGGCAAGTTGTCCCAGGCCAGTTTGGAGACCCTGGCGGTCATCGCCTACCTCCAGCCGATCTCCCGTGCCCGGATCTCGGCGGTGAGGGGGGTCAATGTGGACGGGGTCGTACGCACACTGATATCCCGCGGTCTTGTGGAAGAGGTGGACCGAGACGAGTCCAGCGGCGCGGGATTGCTGGGCACAACGGCGTACTTCCTTGAAAGGATGGGTTTGAACAGCTTGACGGACCTTCCCCCGTTGGCGCCGAATCTGCCGGACGCCTCTCATTTGGACGATGAATTGAAGAGGTTGGCTGAAAAGGACTTGATCCGCGTGGAAGAATCGTCTGGGACGAATGAGAGGCCGACCGATGCCGTACAATGAACAAGACATGGAGGGTGTGCGCCTCCAAAAAGTGATCGCCCAGGCCGGGCTGGCGTCACGTCGCCAGGCGGAGGAGATGATCACCGACGGGCGTGTCGAGGTCAACGGCAAACTTGTGACCGAATTGGGCACGAGGGTCGATCCGGCCACAGACGTCGTGAGAGTCGACGGATCGCGGATCCCCACGCAGCGCCATCATGTCTATCTTGCCCTCAACAAGCCCCAGGGCGTGGTCTCCACCATGGAGGATCCCCAGGGCCGTCCCACGCTGACCGATTACCTTCCGCGCAAGGCGGGCAGGTTGTTCCATGTGGGACGGTTGGATGCGGACACCGAGGGGCTCATCATCCTCACCAATGACGGGGATTTCGCACAGAGGCTCAGCCATCCCAGCTTCGAGATTGACAAGGTGTACTTGGTTGAGACCGACGGTGTGATGGACAACGCCGCACTTCGGCGCCTGGAGAAGGGCATGATGCTCCAAGATGGGTTCGCCCACCCTGACAAGGTGAAACTTGTGAGCAGAAGCTCGTCGAAGACCCTGATAGAAGTCACCTTGCATTCAGGGCGGAACAGGATCGTACGCCGGATGATGGACGCGGTGGGATTTCCCGTCCGCCGCCTGGCCAGATTGAGGGTGGGCCCGATCAGACTGGGGAACCTTCCCAGCGGAGCCACGAGGGAGCTCACCTCCTCCGAGATCGGGGCGTTGATGGACAGCGCCGGGCTGTGACACGTTCACCCGGATGAGGGTGTTTTCCCTATCGTGGCAGAACTTGTAGACTATTGCGGTATGCCCAATGGGGTCCACGATGAGAAAGAGTGGTGATGTGATGGCGCCGAAGACGATGATGAAGCTTCTGGGATGTGTCCTGGTCCTGGGGGTGAGCCTCACGATGTCCTCATGCACACCGACACCGGACGACAATGCTTCTGGCACGCCATCGATCGTCGACGACTCCCAGGCCCCGACAGATGTGGCGACCGATGTTGCCACCGACCTTCCCACTGCGCCGACTCCGAGCATCTCCCAGCCCACCCCGTCGACGAACCTGGACAGCATCGAGGCGACCGGGGGATTCGGGGAATCTCCCGTGGTGACCGTGCCCGCCCCATGGGCGATCGACTCCACTCAGACAAGGATCCTCGTCCAGGGAAGCGGCGCCACCGTCGTCGACCCACAGGGGTACGTCGACGTCAACTACTATGGTGTCAACGCCCGTACGGGGGAACGCTTCGACGACTCCTATTCGAACAACACATCAGTCAGCTTCCCCCTGAGCGGCACCATTCCCGGTTTCTCGAAGGGTTTGACCGGCCAGAAAGTCGGCACGCGGTTGATCATCGCCATACCGGGCGCTGATGGGTACGACTCGAAGGGCGGCAATTCGAATGCGGGGATCGAGATCGGCGACACTCTCGTCTTCGTGGTCGACATCCTCAGGGCCCAGTTCGACCAGCCCACAGGCGCCACACAGACGATTTCCGACACATCTTTGCCCACCGTGTCCGGCGATCTTGAAACTCCCACGGTGACCATGCCCAGTGGTTCGGCGCCGACCTCACTGGTCGTACAGCCCCTCATCGTCGGCCCCGACCCGGACATGACCGTCCAGTCCAGTGACGGGATCGTCGTCGACTACGCGGAGTACATCTGGGAATCCGGATCCATGGTGCGACAAACCTATGGATTCTCCCCACTGCAAGGCAAGTTGTCCGCGACCATACCCGGATGGCAGCAAGCCCTTGTGGGCCAGCCGCTGGGTTCACGGTTGCTGGTGATCGTGCCGCCTGACCAGGCGTATCCTCAGGGGTACCCCAAGCTCGGCGTCCCGCAGGGCTCGACGATGGTCTATGTGATCGACCTGCTCTTCTCGTCGGCCACCGTGGCTCAGTCCTGAGCCCAGATGAGCGGATCCACGTACCACGGATCGCGCGGGAGTTTTTGAGGGTCGAACCTCATGACAAGATCGGCCAGGGTCACGGGTTCGCCGGGACGGGCCAAACCGAGGGAACAGGCCAGATGGCCCAGGACCGCCGAAGCGCCGACCCCGGCTTCACGCAATCGTGCCAGGGTCATGGCATGGTCACGTTTGGCCAGCCGTGTGCCATCGGGCGCGTGGACCAGCGGCACATGCAGATAGACGGGTTCGGCAAACCCCAATTGACGTGCCAGCCAGGCTTGGCGTGGAGCTGATTCCAACAGATCGTCTCCTCGTACGACCTGGTCCACGCCCTGGAGCCCGTCGTCGACCACGACAGCGAAGTTATACGCGAAGACCCCGTCCGCGCGCCGTACCACGAAATCATCCACATCCGCACTGACGACGCCGTGGAGCACATCGGTGATCCGCACATGCGCGCAGCCGGCATTGATCCGCAGACAGGGCTGGCGCCGCGCGCGAAGTGCCTCCTTCTCAGATTCGCTCAAACCACGGCATGTTCCCGGATAACGGGGCGTGCTCCCGTGCGGCGCCCGGGTCGCCTGGGCGACGTCTTTGCGCGAACAGAAACATTCGTACACCAGGGGTTCCAGTTGGGCCAGAGCCGTGTCGTAGACCGGAGCGCGGTCGCGTTGATGGATGACCGGCACGTCCGAAACCAGTCCCAGCCGGTCCAGATCCTCCAACTGCCGTGTCCCGATGGCGTCGGCGTTTCTGAGCCGGGGGGTGTCCAAATCCTCAACACGGATGAGGAAACCCCGACCAGATGAACGAGCCGCCAGCCACGCCACGAGCGCGGTGCGCAGATTACCGATGTGCAGATCGGCGCTCGGCGTGGGGGCGAAACGACCAAAGCCCGGATTCATCCGCGCCACTCCTTCCATCCTGTGCCCGAACCTGGCATGAGCGTGATTGACTTGTGTCACAATAGAAACTTCACTCACACCATACGAAAGCACCATGGCCCAACGCAACACTGAACGGCTCCTGAACCTGGTGATCGCCCTGTTGGCGACACCGAGGTACATTTCGCGCGAGCAGATCCGTGATCTGGTGGCCGGGTACGCGCAAGCCAAAACCGAGGCCGGGTTCCAGAGGATGTTCGAAAGGGACAAGGAAGATTTGCGCGACATGGGAGTGGAGATCGAGGTGGGTCCCGCTGATCCGGGCTCGCAGGAGATGGACGGGTACCGGATACGAGCCGGGGATTTTTACCTGCCCGAAATCCAGCTCACGCCGCAAGAGTCAACGTTGGTCGGTTTGGCCTCATCGGTGTGGACCGAATCTCATCTGGCCCATGACGTGGGCGGGGCCATCGCGAAATTGCGGGCGTCGGGAGCTCAGATCATATCCGAGCCGCCATCCTTCCTCGCCCCCCGTGTGACGACACGCGAAGCCGGGTTCGACATCTTGTGGGAAGCGCTTGTCACTCGTACTCCGGTGGGGTTCACCTACCATGGCAAACAACGTCGATTCAAACCGTGGAGGATGATCTCCCGATCGGGAGCGTGGTACGTGCTGGGCGAGGATGAGGATGCGGGGACCAGGATGTTCCGGCTCACACGCATCGAGGATCACCCGTGCATCGATGGGGAGCCCGGGTCCTACGAGCTTCCCGACCCTGAGACGATCAGGGAAGCGTGCGCCTGCCTGGAACCCGCCCCGGTCGCCTCGGTGGTCGTGGCGGTACGGGAGTCAGCGGCGGGCAATCTGCGGCGGCGGGGAACCCCTGTCGCAGGCCGGGGTCTTGAGGGATTCGAACTGGTGAGCATCCCGTACGCCCGACAAGACGAGATCGTGTCAGCCATTTGTGCCGCGGGCCCTGACGCGATCGTGGCCCAGCCGGGCCAGATCCGCGACCAGGTCGTCGCACAACTTCACTCAGTTGCTTCGAGGGGTGTGCGATGACGTCTGTGGAACAAGTGGCACGTCTATTGTCTGAAATCCCGTACATCCAGGCCAATCCGGGGATTTCTGTGGCCGGGGTCGCCCGTGTTTTCGGGGTGGACGAGGAGCAGGTGGAAAAAGACGTCACCACGTCGGTGTTCTGCGGGCTTCCAGGAGGGTACCCCTCGGATCTGATCGATGTCGACCTGGACGTCATGGACGATGAGGGCGCGTTGTACATGAACAATCCCACGCCTTTGGAGCGTCCGGTCAAGTTCACACCCGCTGAGGCGGCAAGCCTGCAGGTCGGGCTGATGGCCGTACGGGAGGTGGCCGATGAGAACACCGTCCGCGCGATCGACTCACTTCTGGCCAAAATCTTCGCCGGGTCCGGCTCTGTGGAAGTGAACATGTCCTCGGGTCAGGGACCCATCCGCAGCCGGCTGGTCGACGCGATCGCGGGCGCCGAACGTGTGGAATTGACCTATGACGGGTTGGCCCGTGGGGCCACGACCCATCCGAAAGTCGATCCGGGCAGAATCACGACAAGCAATGGGGTGGCGTACTTGTCGGGCTACGACGTGTCGGGCGCCGGATGGAGGACCTACCGGTTGGACCGTATCGCCGATGTGCGCCCGGTGGGGGAACCGGCCGAACCCCACGGGGAGATTCCCGGCCCCGACGCATGGGCGGACAGCCTCGCGACAGGGACCGTCGTCCATCTCGCGGTCACCGACCAGGCGACATGGATCGCGGAATATTACCCGGTGAAAAATGTGCGGAAAACCCCAGACGGGCTGACCCACATCGACGTGCCCGTGGTCGATCCGGCGTGGCTGGTGAGGCTGCTGCTCAGCCTCGGCGGCCAGGTGCGCGAGGTCGATCCCCCCGACTATGCCCAGGCTGCCGGGGACCTGGCGAGACAGGCCCTGGAAGCGTACGGCCGTCAGGAATCATCATGACAGGGATTCCGGTTTTCAACGTCTGATGATTCGCTTGAACCCAGGATCTCGTCCCCTGGCGCATAGAACCACTGAGTTTTGTCAATGAGCCATCTGATGAGCCCACAGCAGCCCCGATTCCTTCACTTGGGTCTGACGCTTCAAGGTCCACCCACTCGCACGCCTGCCATACGGCATCCGGATTGATCTCGAAACTGCTCACATTCATTCCCTGTCTAGCATGTATGCGTGACATCAGTTTAGACCAACCACTCGGACAGATCAACGACGAAATAGATATTCATCGCGTACTTCGCGCAAGATGGCCCCACCCAGGGCACCCGCCTGTAGTACTATCGCATCATGACTCTCCTCTTGTGTGGGCAGGGCCTGAAGCCGTACTGTTGTTGTACAAGCTTGGACGTTCTGCGACACCAAACAAGCCTATGTGGGGAGCAAGGAGAGAAAAATGAGCGCTGAGAATGCCACGACAACCCTTGTGGTCAACCCGACGGCGGGCAGGGGGCGGGCTTTGAAAATACTCCCGAAGGTGCTGAACGAATTGCTGCGGGGGCTTCCTGAGGGCAGTTTGAAAGTACGGCAGGCGACCACGTACGCCGAAGCCCAGGAGTTTTGCGAGGAAGCGGTGCGCACCGCGCGGGTGACCGCCGACGTGCGCGACGCCCTCGTGGTGATGGGCGGCGACGGCATCATGCATCTGGGGGTCAACGCGGCTGGTGGCACGGATGTGCCCGTGGGCATGATCCCGGCAGGAACAGGCAATGACATATGCAGAAGCGTGGGGATTCCCCTGGACCCTCTCGCCGCCGCTCGGATCATCGTCGAGGGGTACCTGACACGCATCGACCTGACATCCGTGGTCGGCAAGCTGGCGTATGGCAACACGCAACGCTACGTCGGTTCGGTGGTCAACACCGGGTACGACGCCCGCGTGGCGGTCAGAGGCGCGTCGATGGCGAAAGCCTGGGGCAGTTTCGCGTACGCCGTCGCGGCCCTGGCCGAGTTGCGGCGCTTCGAGCCGGTGACCTACCGGATCCGCATCGATGGAGAGGAGAGGGTGCTGCCGGCGATGTTCATCACCGTGGCCAACGGGGGGTACTGCGGGGGCGGGATGCACATGGCGCCCACCGCGTCGGTGACCGACGGCCTGCTGGACCTGACCATCGTCCATCCCGTCTCGTCGGCGACCCTGCTTCGCCTCCTCCCCAAAATGTTCAATGGCAGTTTCGTCAAGGATCCGGCTATTGAGAGATGCACCGCCAAGGAGGTCATCATCGACGGAGACGGCTTGGTCGGCATCGCCGATGGGGAGGCGCTGGGACAACCACCCTTCGGATTGACATGCGAGCCGGGCACCCTGTCAGTGTTCACCCCCAACCCGGACCCGCTCACCCGGAGAAGGAAAAAGTAGTGTCCTTCGACGAGTTCTCGGCGCAGCTCAGTTTCACTCTGGACGACTATCAGATCGAAGCCTGCCGCTGCGTGGAGCAGGGATCGGGAGTGCTGGTGGCCGCGCCCACCGGAGCGGGCAAAACAGTCGTGGGTGAATTCGCCGTCCACCTGGCTGTGGAAAGGGGCACGAAATGTTTCTACACCACCCCGATCAAAGCCCTGTCCAACCAGAAATTCCATGATCTGGTTCATGAATATGGCCCTGACAAGGTCGGATTGCTCACCGGAGACCAGGTGGTGAACTCAGAGGCGGACATCGCCGTGATGACCACCGAGGTACTGCGCAACATGATCTATGCGAATTCTCCCACCCTTGACGGATTGGAATTCGTCGTCATGGACGAGGTCCATTACCTCTCCGACCCGTTCCGTGGCCCGGTGTGGGAAGAAGTCATCCTGGGGTTGGACCCGGCCGTGAGGATCGTCGCTTTGTCGGCGACGGTGTCCAATGTGGAGGAGTTCGGCGCCTGGATGAACACCGTGCGGGGGGACATCGCCACTGTGGTGTCCGAACGCCGGCCCGTGCCGTTGTATCAACATGTGTTTGCAGGAAAGAGACTGGTCGATCTTTTCGAGGGCGCGGGGCCCACTGCGGGCCAGGGCGGTTCGGTGAGGGTCAACCCTGAACTGGCCAAGCTCGCCGCCACAGAGAACACCGTGATGAGGGACGATTCCCGCCGTCTGAGAGGACGCACCGGACGAGGCAAAAAGGGCAGTCAGTCAGGGGTGGGAGGTCGCCCCGCCGGACGTTATGCTGCCCGTTCCCACCTGGTGCCGCGCAGGATGACGGTGGTCACAGAGTTGGACCGGCTCGACCTGCTCCCGGCGATCTATTTCATATTTTCCCGCCAGGGCTGCGATCAGGGCGTGGCTCGGCTGGTCGATGACGGGGTGTGGCTGACCCGGGGATCCGAGCGTCAGGAGCTGCTCCAGATCGCGTCGCGTCACATTTCGGGGCTGGGCGCTGCGGATCTGGAGGCCCTGAAGTACAAATCGTGGCTGGAGGCGTTCACACGCGGAATCGCCGCCCATCACGCGGGACTGCTGCCGATGTTCAAGATGGCGGTCGAGGAGGCCTTCTCGCTGGGGCTGGTCAAAGTGGTGTTCGCCACCGAGACCCTGGCCCTGGGGATCAACATGCCCGCACGTACCGTCGTGCTGGACAAGCTTGTGAAGTACAACGGCGCCAGCCATGCCGACATCACGCCGGGGGAGTACACCCAGTTGACCGGGCGTGCGGGCCGGCGGGGGATCGATGTGGAAGGCCATGCGGTCGTCACATGGCAGGCGGGCCTCGACCCCAGGGCACTGGCCGGGCTCGCGTCGCGGCGTACCTATCCCTTGCGTTCGGCGTTCACACCGACGTACAACATGGCTGTCAACCTCATCGCGTCGGTGGGAGCACGCCGCGCCACGCAGATCCTGGAGGACAGCTTCGCCCAGTTCCACTCCGACTATGTGCGTCCCGCCGGGGCCAAGGCCCGTTCACACCACCTGGTCACCAAATTCGAGGCCATCTGCATGGTTCTGGAATCCCTGGGGTACATCTGCGGCGACCCGCCGCAGGTGAGTGCCGAGGGGTTGATGCTCTCCCGGTTGTACGGTCCCCACGACCTGCTGATCGCCGAGGCCATCCGGGCCGGGGTCTTCGACGACCTGTCCACCGCGTCCTTGGCTGCGACCCTGTCCACCCTGGTGTACGAGGCGAGGCTCGCTGACCGGCGTACTGAATTCCGCATGCCTGACCGGGACTCGGCGCAGGCGGTCACCTCGTTGCGGAAACTGTGGCGCGACCTCAACGTCACCCAGAAGGACCGTCGGCTGGATCCCAGTCCCCCTCTGGACTGGGGTTTTGCGAAACCGGCGTACGAATGGGCCTGCGGGGCCACTTTGGCCGAGATCGTCGAATCGACATCCATGGCGGCTGGGGATTTCGTCCGCTGGGTACGCCAGTGCGTGGACTGTGCGGGCCAGATCGCCGACGCCGTCCGAGGCACCCCGTTGGCGGCCAAATGCCGCGATCTCGTACGGGCCATGCGTCGCGGAATCATCGACGCCGACATGGACGAAGAGTAGCTCCCACACCTCTGATTCAGCCCGCTGGAATTCGTCTGTCCCGATTGAGGCGCCCATGAGGTTCACATCGTGGACAATCCATGTCAAACCTGCGGGTTTTAGTTGCTTATTGGGGCTATGACTTCATAAGGTTGGGGGGTGGCATCTACAGTAATGAGCGTGCATCGGAAAGCGATCCACTCCAACGTCGTGAAAAAAGCCATCATGGCGCTCACGGGGTTGGTATTGATTTGCTTCCTCCTCATGCACATGTTTGGCAATCTCAAGATCTTTATCGGCCGCGATGACTACAATCACTACGCGACATTCCTGAAACAAGATCTCCTTT
>JGI24699J35502_11133809_pt1 | contig 16100 bp, 2 predicted proteins | sample TergutMp193P4_FD_35502 | JGI IMG/M metagenome (IMG submission 35502) | reverse complement strand
CGTTTATGCACAAGCCACAACCACCAATCCATTCACCTTGAGCGGCACCACGGTTGCTAGTAACTTGGCTGGAGTTGGGGCCATCGGCGCTGGCGGCGGCATCTACCTATCCCCAGGCCAAAGTGCGTCCGTGCCTTCGTTGCTAACCCTGCAAAACGGCGCTCAAGTGCGCGGCAATAAGGCTGGCTACGATGCCAACGGTAACCCGCCGACCTATAGCACTACAAGCTCTAGTGTAGTTGACGGCGGCGGCATCTTTGCAGGCAACTACACCACCATCACCCTGAATAGCGGCTCAATAGTGGGCGGCCCCGACGGCTCCGACGCCAACATGGCATATCGCAACGGCGGCGGCATAGCGGCGGCGAGCACAACCACAGGCAACGCAAAGGTCGTCCTCAATGGTGCCTCACAAGTGCTAAACAACAAGGCTGGCACCAGCGGCGGTGGTATTGCGATAAATGGAAACACTTCTAGCGTGCAACTAACTGGTGGCGCTCAAGTTGTAAACAATGTGGCTCAAACAACCGGCGGCGGCATTTATATGGTCGGCACCAGTTCTACATTGACCCTTGATGGCACTACGGTTTCGGCCAGCGTATTCCAACCGCCTATTTATGACGCCTTTGACCAAGTGCGTGATTATGGTTTTACATTCCCGGCGGAGTTTACCCTAGGCGCGTTTAGCGACGGCATTTTTGCCAACCCAATCTTGTTGGCAGCCAATGCGCCCGCTGGCACTGCTGTTTACGGAAACTCGGCGGGTACCAACGGCGGCGGCATCTATGTCGGGGGCGGCACTACCGTTGCGGTTAATAGCGGCGCAAGTGTCTCTGGTAATACCGCCAATCAAAATGGCGGTGGGGTTTATCTGACTACTGGTTATACCAGTATGTCGGTTGCTAGCGCTGCGCACATCACTGACAATGTTGCCGATGCGGATGCCAATGGCTCGGGCGATGGTGGCGGGATTTGGTTACGCTATGCTTCGCCTACCAATAACGAGTTAACTGGACTGGCCGTGGCTAATGGGGCTTTGTTTAGTGGGAATGTGGCGGCGACGGCGGCACTATATCGTAATCCGAGTGATAACACGGTTTATAGTAATAAGATTAGCGTGCCGAATAACCAATGGTCGGTCTATAACGGCACCCCACTGCAACAGGGTTACAACAACTACGATATCGCTTACGCCTACACTCCCACCTGCTCGACGGGCAGTTCGGCAACCGCAGTTAGCGTTGATACCGCCACCGACACGGCCAACTACTGGGTCGGATCATACGGGGCGCTTAATAGCGCAATGAATGATAGCCACGCCAACATCAATGTCGTGTTATGCGCCGATATCACCATGACGGCCAACCAGTCGGTCATAAGCGGCAAGACGGTAAGCATAACGTCGGATATGAAAAACACCAAAAACGGTGGTCGCTGGTCGTTGTTCCGTAACGCTGGAATGCAGGCTGCGATGCTAGGCGTGGTGCCCGGCGGTAGTCTCACCATTACCAATGCAATAATTGATGGGCAAACTGCGGCTGGAGTAAGTGTTGATGCCAATTACGCTGCCATTTCGGTGCCTGGCTCGGGCACTGGAATCCCTCGTATCACCCTAGGCAATGGCGCAATAGTACAGAACAACCGCAATATGGCTGGTGGTCGCACTGGCTCTGATCCGCTGTACGATGGTGGCGGCATCCACGGTCACAACGGCGCAGTAATCACGCTCCTTGGTAATGCAGTAATACAGAACAATGTCTCAAGTTATGGCGGCGGCGGTATTTACATCAGCGCACGATCAAACTCGGGCACAACTTACAATCTACCATCTACCATAGTCATTCAAGACTCGGCTTCGGTGAGTGGTAATAACGCGCAGAATGGCGGCGGTGTCGGTATTTTTGGCGGCACTCTCACGATGTCCAGCGGTAGCATCACGGGGAATACCGGAACTGCGGCTGGTGGAGGCATCCTGCTGCAAGACCCAACCACGGCAAATGGTTATCAAGGGTTCCCAGCCACTGCATATCAGATGAGCATTGCGAATGCTGATATCTCGGGCAACCAAACTTCTGGAACTGGTGGTGGTATCGCTTTCGAATCGAGTCGCGGTAATCTTTCCATCACTAATAGCACAATTAATAACAATTCGGCTGGTTCCAGTAGCTCTGGTGGTGGGATCCTGATTGGATCAACGCCTACCAGCAGCAATCCGGTAACTGTTACCGGCGGCAGCATATCCGGGAATGTTGCTGGGAACATCGGCGGCGGTATCGCCGCGAATACCGGCGCATCAATGCTGAACCTGACTGGCGTTACTATGACTGGCAATCAGTCTGGCGCGAGCGGCGGTGCTATCCGATTTGCTGGCTCAATACTGACCGTGAGTGGTGGGGTTATTGGCAATTCGTTAGATGATAACGTGCCCTTTAGTGGCCCAAATACCGCTCTCACTAATGGCGGTGGTATTGCGATTGCTAATAACGCGACGCTTAATGTCCAAGCCGGTGCTGTGATACAGAATAACCGCGCTGGGATAAACAGTGCGGGCGGCTATGGTGGCGGCGGCATCTACACTGTTGGTACTTCTACCTCTGCAAAAGCCACCTTGAATATCACTAATGCCATTATTTCTGATAACACCCTTTGCTATCAAGTAGATGGTGTCACACCAAACGCGGTGACAAACTGCCACGGTGGCGGCATCCACGCGGATAACTACACTAACGTCAACATTTCGGGTGCCACGATTTCGGGTAACTATGCCACTGGGCAGGCGGGTGGGCTATTCGCATCCGGCACCGCAGCATCCGCCACGATAACCGGAAATAATGGCGTTAATACCGTGATATCCAATAACCATGCGAACAGCAGCTGTGGAGGCGGTATCAAAGTCGGTGGCGCTTCAGGTAGTGGTAATGGGACATCGTTCTCAATAACCGATGCAGAGGTTTCCGATAATACGGCGGGCACCAACGGCGGTGGTATTTGCCTTGGTCAATACCTGACCAGCCCGGTCAATATCACGCGCACTTTGATATCTGGCAACAAATCGGGCGTAGATGCCTCTGGTGTTCAAGGCACTAACCCCCTCTATTACGGTGGCGGCCTATTCACGGACTGGACGCAAGGCACACCAGCCATTACCGTCAATCTGGCTGACTCGACGGTCTCACAAAACTCGGCCCCGAGTAGCAGCGGTGGCGGCTTTGCTGCGGCGTCCTATGCCACGGTAAATCTGACCGGTGCCACCTCATTTACCGACAATACGGCTGCCATTGACGGCGGCGGATTGTATCTAGCTCCGGGCGCTACTGCGTCCGTGGGCGGTAGTGTGTCCTTTACCGGCAACACTGCGGTACGCGACGGCGGCGGTATCTGGGTGGACTGGGCCACCCCGGCCAACCTCGCCAAGCTGTCCATCACCAGCGGCGCTACTTTTAGTGGCAATGCGGCAGATGTCGGTTATATGCAGCACGACCCGGCAGATGATGCTACTTACGTCGCGAAAATCCAGAGCACCGCTTGGACCACGCCTTATCTACAGGGCTACAACAACTACGACATCGCGTACGAGTACAAGAAGGTGTGCCCGCCCGGATATCTGGACGACGTGGCCAGCACCACCAGCACTGGGGTGTACCTAGTGGGTTCCGAGCAATGGCTGGGAAATGCGCTCGCGGATGGGCGCCCCAATATTGACATTACCTTGTGCAACGATGTCACCGTCACGTCCGGTAAGTCGATTCCGATAACGACGACAGCCGTCCACATCACGTCGGACTACACGAACCCGGTCACAGATGCCGCAAACCCAAGCGGAGGCGTGCCTTGGTCCATCATCCGCGGCACCAGCCTTACCAACGCGCCGCTGATTTCAGTACCAGCAGGCACAACCCTAACCGCCGAGCGTGTCACCTTTGACGGGGCCAGCGTGTCCGCCACCAAAGCTGCGCTCGTCACCGCTGGCGGCACCATCACGCTGGGTAACGAAACGACGGTCAAGAACAACCTCAATACCTCAACCAATAACACGCCAGACCTAGGTGGCGGTATCCATGGCGATGCCAACTCCACCATCAACCTGATCGGAACCGCCGTAATCACCGGGAATTCGTCTGGCGGTAATGGCGGCGGCATCTACACAATGACTGGCTCCGCCGTGACGTTGAGCGGTACCGTAAGCGGTGCTGCGTCCATTAACTACAATACGGCTGCTGGCGCCGGTGGCGGCATCTGGGCTGGTACCTCAGCAACGGTAACGCTCAACCCCGGAACGCTGGTAACCACCAACTCCGCTGGCTATCACGGCGGCGGTATCTATATGGATGCGGGTTCTAACTCAACTTTGACAATTGACAGCGCCACAGTTTCCGAAAACCTAGCAACACAATCAGATGCCCTTGCCTCCGTAGGTTCCCAAGGCCAAGGTGGCGGCATTTACGTGGCAGCCAGTAACACCAGCCCTTCGAATATCATTTTAAAGGGTAATGCACAAATTATCGACAATAAAGTTGGGACGCTGGCCGATGGGACTACTTTGGCTATTACGGTACCCGGGGCCACCTGCTCCGCTGGCTGCGACGGTGGCGGCATTATGTCCGGCAACAACGTTTCAATTACGCTATCGGATAACGCGGTTATCGCAAATAACGTCACATTGCGCAATGGTGGTGGCATCCGAACCGGAAATAACGCCACGATAATGCTAAATGACTCAGCCAAGATAACTGGCAACCAAGCTGGGACTGCCGGCCTTAGCGGTGACGGTGGCGGCATCTACGTTGGTAATGGCGGCACTAAATCAACGTTAATTATGAATTCAGGCACGGAAATATCCGGTAACGTGGCTGCCCGTGGTGGCGGCGGCATCTGGGCTTGGTACAACTCAACTGTCGAAATAAATAATGCGTCGGTTATTAATAACCTAGCTGCGCAGATTGCGTCAGGGTATGGTGGCGGAATCGTCCTAGATCAAACTTCGCCATACACTAATACAATTGGTGCAGAACTGATCCTTAATAATGCCACCATAACTGGCAATAAGGCAGGTTTCGCTGCGGACGGCACCTACTTAAGAAGTGGTAACGGTGGCGGCATCTGGGCGGCACGTTATACTAATGTCACGCTCAATGGCAGTACCGTGGTATCAGATAACAGTGCCTCAAATAACGGTGGTGGGATATTCACAAACACGCCATCGGATACTATTACACCTCATTTTATTACTCTTAATCCGAACAGTTCGGTGGACCATAACACTGCCAATGCCAGTGGTGGCGGTATTTATTTGGGGCCTTTCGGTACCCTTAACGTCAATGGTGGCAGCGTTAACAGTAACGTGGCAGGTCAGACTACTACCGGTTATGGTGGCGGTATCTATCTAAGCCCCGGCCTCGCTGCTGTGGCTGCCGACCCCAGTAATGGCGTTGTTGCTGCCGATGCGGTGCCGACCACTCTAAACCTTACTGACGGGGCAAAAGTCACTAGCAACAAGGCTGGTTATGGCGCTAATGGCGCCGCCATTACGGTGACCGCTGCGGCTAACAGTGACGGCGGCGGCATTTATGCTGGTAACTACACCATCGTCAACCTGTCCGATAATTCAGCTGTGACTTCCAACTTGGCGCGGCGTAACGGTGGTGGTATCGCAACCGGCACTGGTGCTGTGGTGAACAGCGGTATCGCGGCGCCTGCGCCTGAGCCGTCGGTCGAGATGGGCGAATACGCAGCGCTAGCGCTCACCGCCCAACCGACGGCATTTGCGCTGCCCACGCTAACTATGCATGGTGGCGGAGTTTCGACAAGCTCAACCACCGATGTTGGGGGTTTCGAGCACGCAACTACGTCGCGACTCAACCACATTTATGGCTTCGTCAGCTTCAGCGCGCCGGTGCCCGGCGACCCGAACTTCACCGGAGTTGTCATCCAGTCCAACACTGCTGGAACCAACGGCGGCGGCATCTACGCCGGAACCGGCTCAAGCCTTGACCTTGTAAATACCCTGATTGATACCAACGGCGCTGGGCAGTTTGGCGGCGGTATCTTTGCAGCACCCCAAGTGCTCGCCGCGGTGAACGGCAGTACGCTGTCTAACAACCGCAGCGGCTTGGTGGCGTCTATGCCTTATGGCGATGGCGGCGGTATCTATCTGGGCACTGCCGTTGCTTCCGACGCTTACTCCACTACTGGGCGTACCCAGCTTACGGTCACCAACGGCTCGGTCATCACCGGCAATACGGCTGGCCTAGACGTTGGCGGCAATTCAGTACCGATTAGCGGCGGCGCTCGGGGCGCTGGCATATTCGCGAGCGATTATTGGAAAGTTGATATTGACGAATCATCCGAAATTACCTTCAACATTGCCCGCGATAGTGGTGGTGGTATCTTTGATGGTAACTACACCAACCTGACACTAACCGACGCCGTTATCAATAACAACACTGCAGGCGCCGGAAATGGTGGCGGTATTTGTTCTGGCACGGCACCTGGGCTTACGGTGACTCGCACCTCCATCAGCGACAATAATGCGGCCCTTAATGGTGGCGGCATTTGGATTGGCCAAGGCGCTAATGTGCTATTGGACAGTTCGTTTGTGCTGCGTAATAAAGCCGGGTTGGCAACCAGCGGTAGTGGCGGCGCGATGGGCGGCGGCATAATGCTGTATTCCGGCGTTAACACCAGTAATCGCAATATCCTAACGCTAACTAACACCGACGTTTCTTACAATACGGTTGGCTACCAAGCCGACGGCGTGACGCTAAATACGGCGTTCTGCACCTCGGCATCCCCGTGTAATGGTGGCGGTATTAGCGGCAATAGCTTCCTGAATATCACCTTGGAAAACGGTAGTACCATAACCGAAAATAAGGCTTTCCAAGATGGTGGTGGCCTAAGGATTTCAAGTGATACGGCATTAGATATCAGCGATTCGTTGATTGACGGTAACCTAACAGGTAAGCGTGGCGGTGGCATAAACGCTTCACTACGCAGCACTATTGACCTTGATAATGCCATCGTCTCCAATAATCTGGCTGGTCAAAATGCGGCAACCACCGATTCGGATGGCTATGGCGGCGGCATCTACATTGGTAATGGTAGTGCCACTGACGGCAGCGATCGCAGTGTTCTGAGTATGACCAACGGTTCAGCTGTGACGGGTAATCTGGCCGGGCTAACGCTGGATGTCAATAGTCAGCCGGTGTACACGGGAGTTCTAAACTCGTCGGGAAACGCAGCGGGATATGCTGGTGGCATCTTTGCGGGCAACTACCATAAGGTCGTTATAGCGGATGGTTCACTGGTATCCGAAAACCAAGCGTACAACTCGGGCGGTGGGATACTAACTGGTGGAAATGCTTTAGTGCAAGCAACAGGTTCAGATATTACCGACAATGTTTCTTTGACCAGTAACGGCGGCGGCATTTCCCTCGGCAATACCTCGCAACTGCAACTTTCCGCAGCAAACGTTACGGGCAATATTGCGAATAATGGTGGCGGCATCTTAGTCAATAATGCTGACGTTAACGTGACCCCTACGGTTAGTATCACTGACGGCTCGGTGATTAGCGGTAACACCGCGCGGCAACAGGGTGGCGGCTTGTACACGTTTAATAACGTTTCCGTCACTGTGGATCAAGGTTCAGTTTTTGGTGGGCCTAATCCAACTGATGCGAATACTGCGGCGACAGAGGGTGGCGCCATCCGGCTGGGTGTGGCAGCTACACTATCCTTGACTGACGCTTTTGTTACTGGCAACCAAGCATTGTCCCACGGTGGCGGTATTTATGCGGCTGCTGGCTACGGGCAGATTGATGTTACTGGCACAACCGAAATCACTAATAACCATACCAACAAGAATGGTGGCGGTATTTGGGTTTCTTATACTGCCCCCGGAGCGGCTAATAACGAACTTAATAAACTGTTTGTCGGCAGCGACTCAGTATTCCACGATAATACTGCTGCCAAAGCTGAGCATACGATTGACCCATTGGATCTTTTGATTCATCACGCTAATGTTGCGGTACTTGACTATGACTGGTCGGATGATAATCCAAGTGATCAAGTAACGGGCAACTTATTCCAGTACGGATACAACAACTACGACATCTCTTATCCGATTGACCCCACTTGCCCTGCTGGTCTATATCTGGACGCAGCATTTATCAACTCGAATAACGAGCTGGAACAATGGGTAAAGGACGAAATCCTTGATGGCCGTTTGGAGATGAGCGACAACGCTGTCGGTAGGTATTTAGTCGGCGCCGAAAACTGGATAGACGTAGCTTTGCAAGATGACTACTCGCCGCTGCCTAACAACGCTAAGCGCGATAACGTCGAAATCATCTTGTGCGGCAACGTCACACTGGCGAACACCCATCCGTTACCGGCTAATACGGCGGTCACCGTCACCTCGGATACTGAGGACGGCGCCCCATGGTCGTTAATACGCGGCTCTGGCCTGAAAGCTGCGCCGTTGCTATCTGTACCGGGCACATCGTCGCTGTTTGCTACGCGCGTCTATTTTGATGGCGCGCAAATTACGGGCGTCACCAGTGCGGCCTTGACCGTGGACGGTGCATCTGGCACGGCTGTTGACAATCCGGGCACCATCACGCTGGGCGCAGAATCCATCGTGCGCAATAACGACAACACTTTGGTCAGCCCCAACTACGATGACATTACGGTTTCTGGTGGCGGTGTACACGGCGCTGCCGGATCCACTGTTATCTTGCAAGATGGCGCTATTGTCACCAACAACTCGGCGGCAGCCCGCGGCGGCGGCATCGGGGTTGATTCTACTTCTGCCAACCCGTCACACGTCATCGTGCAAAGTGGCGCAAGTGTGGACAATAACGCCTCTTTGGGTAACCCGAATGTGGGCGAGTTCGCCTCCAGCGGCGGCGGCATTTATGCTGGCCCATTCTCAACCGTTTTAGTGACTGGTGCCGGAACTGCTGTCTCGCACAACTCGGCGGCGCATCGCGGCGGTGGTATTGCAGTGCATCAGAGCTCGCAAGTAAGCGTGCTGAACGGCGCCACTGTGGACAGTAACGTGGCTGCTCAAGATGAAAACGCCGAAGGCGGTGGCATTAATATGCGCGAAGGCGCCACCGTTAACGGTGTGGTAGTACGGCCTGTTTTGACCCTGACCAACGCCAAGATCATCAACAACTGGGTTGGCTACGACTTCGAGGGCAACGACACGGAACATGTCAGCAGCGGCGGCGGCGTCCATGTGGGTGCCAATACCGACGTGAGCATCGACGGCAGCACCGTTATCTCGGGCAACCGCGCGCGCACTAATGGCGGCGGGCTGGCTGCTGACGCCAACGCTGTTGTGACCGTGGCCGACACCTCGGCCATCACCACCAATACCGCAGGCGGAAACGGCGGCGGCATCTACGGAGCCACCAATACCGACATTTCCATTACCACGGATAGCTCGGTTAATGCGGCCTCAGGAGTCCAAGCGAATATCGCAGGCGGCAACGGCGGCGGCATCTACGCGAGTGACACGGCAACGGTGACCCTTTCCAATGGTGCAGCAGTGTTGAGGAATGCCGCTGCCACCAGCGGCGGCGGCATCTATGGCGGCCAAAATGGGCAGGTTTCTTTGACCGACGCTTTTGTGAACGAAAACGTGGCCACCACCGGCGCTGGTGGCGGCATCGGCAGCCCGATTGTCGGCGCCAACAACAGCGACACCGCCTTAACTATCACGGCTTTGCGTACCCAAGTCAACGACAACAAGGCTGGTTCCGATGGCGGAGGCATTTACGTGGGCAGGTCGAGCACTCTGACCTTGACCGACTCGTTTGTGCAGCGTAACTATGGCGCAGTATCGAGCAACGGCATGGGTGGTGGCATTTACCTCGCTAACGGTGCTACCGAGAGCGACCGGCTTGAACTCATAGTGAATAATACCAAAGTTACCGCCAACAAGATTGGCTATACTCCGGGCGCCACCCCGGCTAACGATACGCCAAACGATTCCTTCTGCGTGCCGCCAAGTGGCACCTGCGATGGTGGCGGCATCGGCGGCGGAAGTTTCGTGGCAATCACTTTGTTAGGTGGTTCGGAACTTTCTGGCAATATGGCTGCGGTAAATGGTGGTGGTATTGCTATTAGCACCGATTCACTAATTGGTGTTACCGACAAGTCCGTTATTGACGGCAATATTGCGGGTAAGCGCGGCGGTGGCATTTATGCTATGAATACTAATGCGATAACCGTTGATGACGCTTACCTTACCAATAACCGCTCTGGGCAAAACACTAATAATGTTTCGGCGAGTACCGATGGTTCCGGTGGCGGGATGTATATTGTCAACTGGGTTATGCCGGATGCCTATGCTACTACAGTCACTTTGACCAATGGGGCTGTTGTTACTGATAACTATGCGGCTTTGGATGGCTCGGCTACTGCTACTGGCATTGCTGGCAATGGCGGCGGTATTTACGCTGGCAACGCCAATACTGTTATAGTTTCACAGGGCGCTAATGTGTCTGCCAATAAGGCGCAGGGCAATGGTGGCGGCATTTACGCTGGTAGTATGGCGACCGTTACCGTCAATCCGCCGAATGCTCCTACCCCCGCCCCGGCGGTTGAGCCATCCTCGGTGGTTGAGCCGGTGCTGCCCACTCGTACTATGCATGGCGGCGGCGTGCATACTAGCTGGGTGGTTGAGGCGTTCGGTACGGGCAGTTCCGAAACCGCCTGGTCCACCTACCCATTGGGAAACGGTTCCCTCGCCTCCGGCTCCGCCTCTGCCTCCACCTATGCCGACCCGCTGAACCTTACTGGCGTCACCATCACCAACAACACGGCGGGCAACAGCGGCGGTGGCATCTACGGTGGTGCCTACTCCACGGCCACCATCACCGACGCTGACATCAACACCAACTGGGTCGGTACCAATGGCGGCGGTATCTATGGCGACGACCACTCGACTGTGACGGTAACTAACAGCACCATCTCGGATAACCTTGCGGCGCAAACTCAGCAAGGCGCTGGCGGCGGCATTTACGTGTTCACCAACTCAACCATTAATTTGGATAACGCCACGGTTGCGGGCAATAAATCTGGCATCTTATCTGATGGCACGCCCACAAATATCATCGGCGATGGCGGCGGCCTATACGCCGCTCAGAATGCCACTATTTCGGTGGCTAACCTAACCGAGATATCCGGTAACGCGGTATCGCGCAGCGGTGGTGGTATCGGAGTCAACGCGACTTCGAAACTCGACATAACTGCCTCCAAGGTTATCAATAACTTGGCTGGGCAAAGCCAAAACGCTTCTGACGGCGGCGGGATAAACCTGACGGCTGGCACCTCTACTACGCCATCTACCTTAAAATTGAATAACGCAACCATCACGGGCAACATGGTTGGGGTACGGCAGGATGTTCTTGCGGCTCCGGGCACGCCATTATTGGTAGATAACAAGCCCGTGCTAGCCACGGCCATTGGTGGCGCTGCGATTACTGGAACCGGCGGCGGTGTGCGAATTGGTAACTTCGCAACCATAACTGCCGATGCGACCACCATCATCGCCAACAACTATGCGCGCAATAATGGCGGCGGCATTGCCGCTGGCACTAGCACCAACTCCACAGCGACGCCAACTGAGGTCGCGATATCTATTACCGGGAATCCGGGCGCTACTGGACTGGTAACTAATAACTGGGCGGGCAGTAATGGCGGCGGTATTTACCTATTCGCTAATAGTGCTGAGCTGGAAAACGTGCAGGTGGCTGGCAATGTGGCTGGGCAGGCCACCAACGGCTCCGGCGGCGGCATTTATGTGGACGCTAATGGGTCGGCCAACGGCATCGCGGCCCTCACGCTTTCCGACTCTATTGTTTCTGGTAACTACAGTGGCTATCTGGCCGACGGTGTGACCACTACGGGAATTAGCGGCGCCGATGGTGGCGGTATTGGTGTCGACGCCTATGCCTCTGTTAGCTTATTGTCCGCACAGGTTTCGGGCAATAAGGCAATCCGCAATGGCGGCGGTATTTATCTGACACAGGATTATAACCGCTTGGCAGTAACTGGCACATCTTTCATTACCGATAACCATGCCGGGCGTGATGGCGGAGGTATTTGGGAACGTTATGTTTCGCCAACTGATAATGAGTTGGGCAACCCTGACGAATCATCCGTTGGTTTGACGGTCGCATCCACCGTTACGTTCAGTGGTAACACGGCGGCTACTGTTTCGCCGGTTCGCAACCCCGGTGATGACGCTGTGTACGCTGCGAATATTGGGGTGGCTGATGACGCTTGGTCGGTGTATCCGGCCACTTCCGGCTCGCCGTTGCCGCAGGGCTATAACAATTACGATATCGCTTACCATGCGGCGCCGTTGACGGTGGTTAAGGTGGACGGCGCGACGGATGCTGACTTGGTTGGCGCTGAGTTCAAGCTCTATTCTGACGCTGCCCTAACCTCCGAGGTAGTGACCCTGCCGGTAACGCCTGCGAGCACCAGCGATCCTGCGGGTGAGGGCGACCCATCCGGTAGCGACTCTCCGATTGTGGCGGCGTGGACAACCGCCCTCGCCTACGGTGAGACGTACTATCTTGTGGAGACGCGCGCCCCCGCTGGCTACCGCCTTTTGGCTGAGCCCATCGTCGTGACCGTGTCGTCAGTTGGAGTTATTACGGCCAACTTGGCGCCCACTACGTACACTTGCACGGTGCCCGTGGACGCGCAGGGCGTTGTGACTGGCGCTGCTGTCGGTTCGGCTGGCACCGGATGCGACTACGCTGGCGACGCCACCTTGTTGTCCTACGGTACCTCGCTGTTCGTGCGCAACTATACGGGTATCCCGCTGCCGCGTGCTGGCGGCTTGGGCACCCCGCTGTGGGTCTGGCTGGTTCCGCTTACCCTCACCGCCCTCACCGTCCTCGCCATAAAGCGCGACCGCCCAACTCCCCGCCGCCGTCAACCGGCAACTGTATAAACACAACAAATAACGCCGCCCGCTCCCTTGATTACCTAGGGAACGGGCAGCATTATACGGACTTATTTATGGGGATAGTATCAAAAAGTGTTGATGGGTATCTTTCCGTCATGCTGCGCGTAGTCGCAGCATCGGTCTTTGGTGGGATAGATTCTGCGACTACACTGCGTTCCGCGCAGCATGACGAGAGATAAAAAGCGGTGCTGATATCTCATAAGTTGCCGTGGCTGAGCTTGGGGTTGGCAGCCGTGGGAGTTAGCGGTTATGCGCTAGCGTATTTGGATACGTCTATTCAGCGTTAGCTCGCCTGCGGCGGGTGATGGCGGTACCGGTGGTCGCTAGGACAGCAGTAATTGCCAAGATGATGAGAGAAACGCCAGTTGTGGTTAGCCTGCCCAGCAACCGGATGGGAGCGGCTATAGGGGTAGTGCCTGAGGCCAGCGGCTGCGGTTGCGTCGTTCCACCAGTAGGTGGCAGTGGTGGCGTCGCACTTGGCCCGCCTACCGGGCTAATGCAGTTCCCGGTCGCGTCCAGAACTTTTGGCGCTTCGCACTTGTTGGTCGGAGGCGGCAGGACGCAATTACCATTGCCCGCTAAAACCTTAGGGGCGATGCAAGTCACGGTTGGACAGACCTTCACCACCTGAATAACGTCTTTGTCCGAGTTGTTACTGTAATCGGTCTCATCGTCAACGGAGGCCACGTTAACGGGGAATTCCAGCGACCCGGAGTCCTCGCAGTTCACCACGCCCGTCCACGTATAGGTGATTGCCTCACCAACGTCAAGATCCTGGACAGGGAAGTGGACTTCCTTAATGGAACTCTCGTCCAGCCTTACCGCCACGCTACGGCCCCGTGATGCTAGACCTAATACGGCTCGCGAATAAGAATTCCCGGCAGTATCAATATAATAGATGTTGCTGTCAAGAGAATCTTTATCATGGCTATCTGGAACTTCGACAGCGGTTCCGGTGCCCAGCCATGTCTTAAACCCGGTAGGCGGCTCTAAAAAGCCCTCAACAGTATGCGCCTTTATCGCAGAACCATTTAGGATTTTGACGGTGACTAGCACATTGGCGCTTTCGCCATCAGGGCCAGTCAATTCTTTAACGCATTCCTCAGTGCCATTCCTTATCGCTACTGGATCTGTCGGGTTGATACATGCCTGCACATGGATTTCGACATCAAGTTGCGGATAGTTTTTCGGCACGACAGTAGGTTCATAATTCCAAGTGCCATCTTGATACAGTGGCATTGTCACTAAACTCGGCTTCGATTCCGGAATGCCATCAGGGGTATCTGTTTCTTGAATCAAATATAAGCCGATAGGCAAATCAGTGAAGTACTCTATACCCGACTGGTCGGCTAAGCCAATATGTTGTTCTCCATCCGGTGTGGCAGTTCCGAGTCCAGGTATCGAAACAGTACCGGTATCGCCAATTGGCAAGTCAAGGACGTCGTTTTGCAGGCGATCAATCACGCCCGGGGTGAGGTCAAAGACGTCAACCGGATCCCCAGCAACGAGCATCTCAGTAACGATAAACCCGGTGCCCATCGCCGGATAATCTCGGTCATAATTGAGTTGATCGTCCCAGTGTTTTGCGATAGTTAGAGTGCCCGTAGACGGTTGATCCGTGGAATCAGCGGGAGAGGCAGTGAAGCCAGCAGTCAGCGCTACCAGCAGCAAGGCAATCGAACCAGATAGTAGTTTATGCATTGCTGCCGTCCTTTTGGGTGTCCGAGATACGCAGATGACGCCCGCGTGGCTGGGGCTCGGTAGCGGCTGATGAGCAGTTAGGGCATGGGGGAGGCACTTCGCTGGCGGTTTCGACAGGCTCAACCAGCGATATCGCCTCAACCATCGAGGCTTCCTCAACCACCGAGTCTGGCTCAACCACCAAGTCTGGCTCAACCAACGCTTTTGCATAGTCTTTGCGGAAGAACGCGAACCGCCCCAATAGATATGTACCACCCACGGTGCCAATAAAATACACGGCCCACCACGGCATCATAGCGCCGTAACCGCCAAGGCCAGCCAAGGCTTCCTGTGGGGGCGGCCCGCTCCGTTCACCAGTAACTAGCAACCGCCTGTTATTAACGCCAATGGGTACGCAAGTTACTAAAGTAACTAAATCAGCATCACCCTCGGGTACGATAGCGTCCAAAGCTTCGGGCGAGACCTCTTCAATTCGGATAACTTGATACCATAAAGTTTGGTCGGCAACATATAACGAAAAGTAATCACCAATAGTGACTCTAGGCAGTTTAGTAAATAAGGTAGCACCCGGCATCCCGTTATGCGCGGACAAAGCCGCATGGGTACCTGCCCCACCAATCGGCAAACTGGTACCATATATATGGCCAGCACCAAACTCTAGTACCTCATCAGTGGTGCCATGATAGAAGGGTAACCGCAAGCTAATAGCAGGAACTTCTAGGTATCCCATTAGTAAACTAGCGGCGGAATCCTCCACCTTAAGTAGCGATTGGTAATATGAATCCTCAACTTCATTGGTGAGGCGTAATGTGCCTTCAGTTAAACGTTGGTTATATTCGCGTGCAGCTATTAAAAGTTCATTATTGCGCTCAGCGGCAGATGGGCTGCTTACCTCAGCCACGTAGGCGTTAATTTCACGGCGCAGGGCAAGGTTGCTAAAATACTGTGCCGCGCTCGGATATAGTCCCACCCCAGCGGCAAGCGAAATCCCAGACACAAGGGTTACGATTCTTTTCACTATGCCTCTTTAAGGAAACTTTTAGAGTGGTGACTTGGGACTTGGTATAGGTGGAGCCGTGCCCCGACGTTATGGTAGGAACTAAACGTCGGGGACGGCTATCAAATGAGTGTTCCGACGGTTTCGACAGACGGACTCTGCGAGACCTGCTCAACCGCCGGAACACTCAACCACCAAGGGTTTGACATTGCGGGCTTTATGCCGCAATCCCAGAGGCTGTTGATCAGCGTCGGAGATTGCGGCTCCTCAAGCCCGCAATGACGGGGGTTTACGCGACGGCGTGCTTTTGCTTGCGGAGCACCACAATGGTGACTACGGCAATGCCCAAAGCAAGCAGCGTGAATACCAGCACACCGCTACCACCAGTAAGTGGAATCGGGAAGCCAGCGTTAG
>JGI24699J35502_11133810_pt1 | contig 16111 bp, 19 predicted proteins | sample TergutMp193P4_FD_35502 | JGI IMG/M metagenome (IMG submission 35502) | reverse complement strand
GGCATCGTCTAGCGTGCTGCCCAACTCTTTAATATCAGTGGCAATATCATCGATTAATAATAATGACGTGTGCCCGCCACTAACAATTAGACCTAAAGCTGGCTGAGGTAACGGCCCATGTACTAACTGGTCAACGCAAATATGACCGATAACGTGGTTTACTCCGTAAACTGGCACGCTCAACGCGATGCCAAGGGCCTTCGCGGCTGCTGCCCCGACCGTCAGCGAACCGATTAGTCCCGGCCCTGCCGTCACTGCAATCGCGTCAATTTCGGCTAAACCAACCCCCGATTTCTCTAACACCGCCCGTAGCGTTGGCACTATTTCGTCCAACTGCGCGCGGCTGGCGATTTCCGGAATGATGCCACCATATCGGCTGTGCTCATCCATGGACGATGCCGTAACGTCGGCCAATAACTGATCGCCCCGCACTAACGCCACGCCGGTCTCATCGCAACTGCTCTCGATGCCCAGCACCAAAGGCGCGTTAGGGGTTGTGTCGGCTGGCATCCCCCGCACTTTTAGCTGCTCGCTTTTCGGTTCAAACACCACTGTCCTAGATTACGCTTACTCATCCTTAATATGTCGGCCAACCACTGCCATTAGCGAGATAAGCCAAACTAGGATTAAGGGATGAGCGATATTAGCGAATACACCATTGACATTGCCCCCGAGGCACAAGCCCAGCTTTTCACCGAAGCGCGTACCACCTATAACTGGCTCAAAACGCCGGTAAATACCGAACTAATCGAGTTGGCTTGGGATTTAGCCAAATTCGCACCCACGGCGATGAACTGTAGCCCATTGCGGATGCGGGTGCTGGAAAGCGATCACGCCAAAGACGAATTGCGGCCCGCGATGGGTGATGGCAATAAAGCCAAAATCGGCGCGGCTCCGGTAACCATCGTGTTAGCGGCATCCGAACATTTCCATACCCAAATGGGCAAACTATTCCCGTTTATGCCTGACATTGAAAAGCATTTGGAAGCTGATCCCGAAGGCCGACGTCAAATGGCATGGGATAACTCTTGGTTGCAGGCTGGATATTTCATTTTGGCGCTGCGGGCTGTTGGCCTTTCTGTCGGCCCGATGAATGGTGCTGATATGAATATGATTAAAGAGATTTTCTTTGCTAAGGCTGGCTTTGAGCCATTCTTAGTGCTGAACGTTGGCTTTGCTGCCGACCCGGCTAACGACTTCCCGCGCAACCCACGGTTGAGCTTCCGCGAGGTCTCTGAAGTCCTTTAGCGGAGCGCCCAAGGCGCCTCGCTTTGTTGTCGGGCACTCGCCAATAGTTCTCCTATTGGCTTCGGCACGCCTCCGCCTTGCGATGCATCCTCGGTCGCACACGCTAATCTTTTAGCGGGGCGCCGGTTTCGACTTCGCGGGATGGGTCGCTGCTCCATTGGCTATATGAGCCGGGGAAAAGCGCGGCTTCAATGCCCAAGATGGCGAGCGCGGCGATTTCGTGGGCGGCAGTGACGCCCGATCCGCAATATACCGCAATGGGCGGATTGGGCTGGCCGTCAGTAGCAACCCCGTGGCGCGCGAATCGCGCCTGCAGGTCCGCATCGGATAAGAAATAGCCATTCTTGTCTAGGTCGTGGCCAGCAGGCGCGGAATCGGCCCCCGGAATGTGGCCGGGCCGGGGATCAAGCGGCTCGATATCGCCCCGGTACCGGATGCCACCGCGCGCATCAAACAAAATGCCCTGCTTAACGAAATCCGGGATTTCGTCAATGCTCAAAGTCGGCATCTTGCCCCGCTCAAGGCGCAGCAGCGACGGTACCGGCGTCGCATCATCCGTCGTTACTGGGTAGCCACTCGCTTGCCACGCCGGCAGCCCACCATCCAATATCCGCACCTCAAAGCCGCAATCACGCAGCAGCCACCAAGCCCGCGCCGCCCCCATGCCGCCGATGGTGTCATAGACAACTACCGGCTGGCCGTAGCTAACGCCGCACCTTTCTAGCGCTTTTTGCAGCCTATCGTCGCTCGGCAGAGGGTGGCGGCCTAACTCCGGAGTGGGCGGGTCAGCAAGCTCAGTATCTAAATCGATATGGACGGCACCGGGTATATGTCCGGCTAAATAAAGCGGTTTACCATTAAAGGGCGCTCGGCTGGTTGGTAACTCCCAGCGCACGTCTAAAATGGTAGGCGGAGTTTCACTAGCCAACTGGCCGTGCAGCCTTTCGGCGCTAATTAGCACATTGTCGCGGTTGAGCCGTAAATCGGGGGCGCTGTCCTTATTCATCTTAAGACCAACCTCATCGTGTAAGCATCTTTAGTGCCATAATAGCGTTTTCTGATGGCTAACGGCTCAAATCCGAACTTTTCGTAGAGATTTATGGCTGGGGCATTGTCGGTTTGCACTTCGAGGAACATTTCTGCCGCCCCTTGTTTGATAGCCGCATCTATCAGCGCTTGCAGCAACGCCTTTCCGATACCGCGCCCTTGTTGCTGCGGGTCGACGCCGATGGTCATCACTTCTGCTACGGTACTATTTACCCAAATACCGGCGTAGCCCACTGCTAGTAGGTTAGTTCTTTCGTTTTCGTTTGAACCTAACTGGGCTACCAGATATGTTCTGCCTTTACCGCTGAGTTCCTCAGCTAATAGGCCCGGTGTCCACGCATCGTCGCCGAATAATGTCGCTTCAAGGTTAAGGATGTGTGGCGCATCGGCATCGGTGGCGGCGCGAAGTGTTGGGAGCGCTAGAGGCGTTAGGGATTCAGGCTGGAGCATTATTGGAATGGATGTCAGGGCGCCGCAGGTAAAGCGGATCGGTTGGCTGCGCTTGGTTGCTGATCGCTCGGAATCGCGCTATGCGCCCGATGGCTGCGGCGCTCGGGTACTTTGGAGCGCGGGGGGTGAGGTGCAGCGAGTCGGGATACAACTCGGCTCCATATCCGACGACGTATCGGCCTTGGCGATCTGCTTCGATATTGCTAATGCTGGTAGCTATTTCGGAAGCTTTACTGACGTAAGGGCCTGTGATTTGTGTTGGCAACTGTAACGCGTTAGTGTCAGCTTCATTGGTGTTCGACATTCGGTAGACTGCCCAATACACTTCGCGACGCCGAGCATCAGTGACGACAACAATCTCGGCAGCCGGTGGCAGTTCCAGTTTCAGTTGCTCAAGAGCTTGCAAGGCGAGGGCATCCAAACTGCCCACGCCATAGAGCGGAATGTCTAACGCAAATGCCAGCGCCCGGGCAGCGGCTATCCCAATGCGCAGGCCTGTAAATGGGCCGGGTCCAATACCAACTGCGACTCCAGCCAAGTCTTTAGCGGTAATCCCAGCTTCCGTCAAAGTTTCCGAAACTAGGACATTCAGCAATTCGGCGTGGAGGCGGAATTCCAATAGGTTGCGTTCCACAGCCCCGCCATCGGCAAAAACCACGGCGGTAGACATTGCGCCTGAGGTATCGATGGCTAGTAGTGGCTTTTGAGTTTTACCCATTTAGGCCTGCCAGATTGACGCCAGCCCAGCGCTGGCCAATCCCTTGACAGGTAATTGTCCGCAAACCTGCCTCAGGATCGTCGCTGTCTGTGAAGCGTCCACGAGGCCGCTCAATGCTGATTTCTAGCCGGTCCGCGCTTAACGCCTCGGCCAAGCCGCTGCCCCACTCGATTACTGTGACGGCGTCATCCAAGGCCGTATCCAAATCAAGGGCGTCTAGTTCAAGGCGCCCGCCCAGCCGATAGGCGTCCACATGCACTAACGCCAGTGGACGAAGTCTGTGATCAATGTTGGTAGCCGCGATCGAGTGTTCGCGCGCGATGATAAACGTGGGTGACGCCACGGTGCCCGTGGCGTGCAGTGCCGCACCCAAACCTTGGGTGAAAGTGGTTTTCCCCGCGCCCAATCCCCCAGTTAAAATGATTAAGTCGCCAGCCCGCAGCAGCGGCGCCAGCTTGCTGGCAAACGCTTTGGTTGCCGCAGCGTCCAAAGCCTCAAACCTGACAACTGGGGCTGCGCTCACTAAAGGTCTCGGCTTTCGCCCACATACACCCGCGGGATGCGAACCCCTAACCGCGTGATGATTTCATAGCTGATGGTGTCCGCGGCTTTCGCCCAATCCTCGGCGTTTGGTACCCGTGCGCCGTAAGCCAAGCCATCGCTGGGGCCAAACAGCGTGACGGTATCACCCATCTTTTCTGTGGCATCCGGCCCCAAATCTAACACGATTTGATCCATGCATACCCGGCCTGCGATTGGCACGATGCGCTCATGGCTGCCGGTTCCCACTAGCAATGGGGCACCCGGTTTGTCCTCTAAGCCTGAGGCGTGGCGCGGAATGCCGTCGGCATAACCTAATGGCACGATGCCTAAGGTGGTGTCTTGCTTAGTGTGGTAGCGATGCGAATAAGAGACGCCTGTATTGGCTGGTACGTGCTTTACGGTTGCCAACGACGCTTGCAGAGTCATTGCTGGCGTCAGGCCAAATTCTGAAGGCGGGCAGACATCTGGCACCGGGGAATATCCATATACCGCAATGCCGGGGCGGACTAGTTCGAAATGCAATTCAGGGTTGAGCAGCGTTGCTGCCGAGTTGGCAATATGACGGAAGTGCGGACGGATACCAGCGTCTAATAGCATTTGATAATCAAGGTCGAATATCTCTCGCTGGCGGGCAATTGTGGGGTGGCCGATATCGTCGGCATAAGCCAGATGTGACCAAAGGCCTTCGATTATCACTTTATCGTTTTCGACGTGCTGCATAGCACGCTCAATAAAGGCCGGGAGTTGGTCTGGCATGACCCCATTGCGCCCCAACCCGGTGTCAACCTTGATATGTACGTAAGCTGGCTCCCCCACCTTTGCGGCGGCAGCCGCGATGTCGTCCAAAGCGGTTATCGAGGCCGCCGAAACATCTACATGCGCCCGGATCAAGTCAACATAGGGCGCCCCGGGGCTTTGCAACCACGTCAAGATCCGTGCGGCGCTGCTGGTAATCCCAGCCGACCGCAGCGCTAACGCCTCACTCGCTTGGGCAGTACCCAACCACGTTGCCCCTGCCCCTAATGCAGCAATTGCAACCGGCACTAACCCGTGGCCATAGGCGTCGGCCTTAACCACGGCCATCACTTGCGAACGCGGCGCCGCTTCTCGCAGCGTTTGGACGTTTTGCCGGATGGCGCCCAAGTCTACGATAGCGCGAGCCGGATAGGCTGCGGTGGAGTAAGCGGACGCTTGCGAACCAGACCAATAACTCACGCGCCTATTGTCACTCATTTGGCCCGCTCCAAGCAGCAAGACGGCGCCGCGAGGTGAATACCCGGCGCTCAGTGGTCAATGGATCGGTAAACTCTAGCCGTTGGGCGAGCAGTTGCAAGGGAAGTTCGGGGCACTGGTCGGCCAGTAAATCTGGGCGCATTACCGGCCAATATGGGTCTGCCTTAATCGGCAACCCTAACGAGTTCATATGCAGCCGGAGTTGGTGGGTTTTGCCGGTGAGTGGCTTTAAGCGATACAAAGCTGCTTCTCCATTTGTGTCAAGCAGTTCAATATTGGTGACGGCATTTGGCTCGCCAGGGATTTCCACTGCTTGAGCCTCTCCCCGTCTTTTGACGATATGCGACTTCACTTGAAGTGGGAACTGGCTCCTACGTGTGGGGCAATTCGCAACGGCTAGGTATTCCTTGGTTACCATCCGGTTCTGGAAAAGCGTTTGGTAGCGCCCGCGCTCGCTTGGATTTAGGCTGAAGACTAATACTCCAGCGGTTGGCCTATCAAGCCGGTGGAGTGGCGACAAGTCGGGTAGATTTAAGGTTCGGCGTAAATGTACTAGGGCGGTTTGGGTCACCCAGCGGCCTCTGGGGATCACCGATACTTGGTGGGGTTTATCGATTACTAAAAGATGGCTATCCCGATATAAGATTTCGATGTCCTTGAGGCCGGGCACTTCTGGCTCATCTGTTGGTGGATCCCGATAGAGGAATATCCAATCACCCGCTTGGTAAGCGGTGTTTTCGGTAATCGGTTGGCCAGCGCCATTATAAATGTCACCCGCTAGTAGTTTGCGCTCCACCCCGCTGATGTCATCGGGAAACCGGGTTCGCAGGTAGTTTGCAACAGTTAGGCCGCTTTTAAGCCCGGCCCCGCTAGCGTTGGGTTCAATAGGTGGCAGAATAATCCGGGTTGCGTTTAAGCCGTCTCGAATTGGTGGTAACCACCTTGTCCGCATATCCATTACTATATCAGCCTTCCCTACTGGTAGAACCCGCTTTAATGATTTAGTTAGGTAACTTAACGCGCCGCCATTTGCTGGCGGATTGTGCAACCAACCCCCGGCCTTCTAGTACCGCGAGCGCGCTCAGAACCGAAGGCAACGGTAGTGCCACCGCAGAAACGAGGTTGCTCATCTCCATGGGGTTTTTGGCGGGTAGCGTTTCGTATACATGCTGCACTTCGACCGCTAAACCGTCTAAAAGCGTGCGTGCGGTTAGGGATCTAGCTACCGGACCTTTTGTTTTTATCCCCTGTGCTTTTGACCCCTGCACCTTGGCACCCTGCACCTTGACACCCTGATCCTTTAGCGTCGAATCAGCAAAAAGACTCAACTGCCTATCGTCGCCTGAGTTTTTATGCCTAGCTATTCCATCATTATCGCTATTAGCTGCCTTACTAGATTGGGCAGATATCTGACTAACCGTTGATGCGAGTTCAACAACCTCTGGCACATCGGTTACGCATACCGCGATTCCGTCTCGCATTAACCCATGGCACCCCGCTGAAGCCATGGACGTAATTGGCCCCGGTACCGCGCCTAAGCCACGAAATAGTTGCGCCGCTTGCCGCGCCGTGGATAACGCGCCCGACCGCCACGCGGCTTCCACCACCACAGTCGCTTGGCTTAGCGCGGCAATCAGCCGGTTACGTGCTAGGAACCGGCTGCGGTACGGCACTGATCCGGGTGGCAATTCTGCGATAACCGCGCAGTTCTGCGCTTGCGAAATCGCCTTGAGCAGCGAGTGATTGCCGGGCGGGTACAGCCGGTCGATGCCGCCAGCCATCAAGGCTATCGTCGAACCACCAGCCGCTAATGCCCCCCGATGTGCGCCCGCATCAATACCATAGGCGCCACCTGATACCACCGTGAACTCTCGATCGGACAACCCGCCTGCGAAATCAGTGGCTACCTGCTCTCCATAGGCGCTCGCCGCCCGGGCGCCCACCAGCGCAACCGCTCGGTTGGTCAAAAGTGGTAAGGCCGGGTTTCCCAACACCCAAAGTGCATATGGCTCAGCTTCGTTAAGGTCAGCCAATTGGGTAGGCCAATGGGGGTCGCCCCGGCAGATTAGTTCTGCACCGAGAGCCTGAGTAGCCTGTAAGTCGGCTTGTGGGTTATAGCCATCCAGCCTCATTCGCCAGGTTTCGACGGCAGCGTGGAGCGAGGCTTTGGCTGAGAAGTTGGGCGCGGCATTTGGAAGCGCAGCATTGGACTGCGCAGTATTTGGCAGCGCAGCATTAGGCAGCGCAGCATTAGGCAGCGCAGCATTAGGCAGCGCAGCATTTGGCAACGCAGTACGGCCATGACCCAGATTGGAACCTTTGAGCGACCCCGCTTTATTGCTCAGCACCCAATGCAGAGCATCACTCAAACCGAGATGCTCAGTAACTGCGCCCGCGATGGCATCGGCAGGTTCCGCAATCCGGGCCCATAGTAGCGCCGCAATCTGGGGGTTATCAACGTCAAAGTCATATCGAAGCAATTCCATTATTGGTTCCTTCCAGTGCGCAACATTAACGCCAGTCCAGCGTCGGTAGCGGTCGGATATTCGCGGCCATTCAAATCAGCCACAGTTTGAGAAACCCGCAAAACGCGGTCAGCACCCCGCAGCGATAAGATGCCAGCATCCAAACACCGGTAGAGTTCGCGGGTTATTTCCGGACGGCTAGCGTAACGTTCGCGGAGCCATTTCCCGGGTACTTCGGAGTTCAGCCGCCATGGGGTATCTCTCAACCGCCGGGCTGCCGCCGTCCGGGCCAAGTGAACGCGCTCGGCAACCATTCGAGACGTTGACGTTTGGCCAGCACTGAGCATCCCGGCGCGGCGTACCGGGTCAACTTGCACTTGCAAGTCCACGCGGTCAAGTAATGGCCCAGATAGTTTAGCGAAATAGCGCCGTCGTGCTATTGGTGTACAAGTGCACTTTAGGCCTTTGCCGCTGCCCATCCCACATGGGCAAGGGTTAGCCGCTAAAACTAGTTGGAACCGAGCCGGGAACCGGGCGAGCCCGCCGCCACGCTGAATTACTAACTCCCCATGTTCTAAAGGTTGACGTAATGCTTCCAGTACTCGTGCGGAAAACTCTGGCGCCTCATCCAGAAACAGCACCCCGCGATGGGCACGCGACGCCGCGCCCGGCCTAGGCACTCCAGTCCCACCACCAACAATTGCCGCAGGTGTGGCCGTGTGATGCGGGTCTTCAAATGGTGGGCGCTCGACAAGGCCAAGGCCTGGGTCAAAGGTGCCGCAAATGGAGTGGATCGAGGTTACTTCAACGGCCTGCTGTTCACTCAATCGCGGCAAGATACCGGGCAGGCGTGAAGCGAGCATCGTCTTACCGGCACCCGGCGGCCCGGATAATAGGAGATGATGGCCACCAGCCGCCGCGATTTCGAGCGCAAGCTTTGGAACTTCTTGACCGATCACGTCGGCCAAATCCGTATTAGTTGGCGCTTGCCCCCGAACCTTGATGGGACTCGCTGGCTCTAAGGCCGGGCACTCCGGTGGCACCCCACCATGCAAGGCGACCACCTCGGATAACGTGGTGGCGCCTCGCACCCGCGCACCCGGTACCAAAGCAGCCTCGGTCACATCTGCTGTTGCCACTACGATATCGGGCCTACCCGCTGCCACCGCGGCCGCGACCATCGGCAACATGCCCCGCACTGGCTGCAACCGACCGTCCAGCCCAAGCTCTGCCAAATGCACCGTGCGCGCGAGGTCATTAGCCGGGATTACGCGCGCCCCAATTAGGATAGCCACCGCGATGGCGAGATCAAAGGCCGTTCCGTTTTTCGGCAACGCCGCCGGGCTAAGGTTGACGGTGATCTTTCGGTTCGGCCACTCCAACCGTCGGCTCAATACCGCCGCCCGCACTCTATCTTTTGCCTCTAATAACGCCGTATCGGGCAGGCCAACTAACGTAAATCCCGGCACGGTAAAGGCAAGTTGGGCTTGTACTTCTATCAGATGGCCGACTAAACCTTCTAATGCTATTGCAGCGGTAGTTCCCAGTGACATTAGTAAATCCCCTTTAGGTGTTCAATAACGGGTGCGCCACCTTTTCGGTAATCTAGTACCACTGCGACGGCGTCTAGTCGCAATTCTTTTAAACGTGGTATTTCATTACGATGTTCGGCAATCCATTGGCATAACAACCGTTTCATCCGCATTATTTTGTCATTTGTTATCGCCGCGGCTGGGGCGCCGAAATATAGGGAACTGCGCGTCTTTACTTCAACCGCTACTAAGGTGCCGCCGTCCAGCGCGACAATATCTAGTTCCCCCCGGTGTCCGCGCCAGTTTTTACCCAATACCGTCAGCCCGCCAGCCACTAATGCTTGGGCGGCTAGCTCCTCACCAAGGCGGCCCACTTCGCTTTTGCGGGACGGCGGTTTTACCGTTATTGCGCTTCTTTGATCTGCCATACCTGCATCGTGCCGGAAGCCACGGACACAAACGTTTCCACTATCCACAGGCTTGATGGATTTTCCGGCGAATTTGCTGGTTGTGGACAACTTCTATGCCGCGATTTTATTACCCATAGCATTTCTACCCAATAATTTTAGGGACGCGCCAGCCGCGCATACAGCGCCAATTCGGGCGACTATTTGAGCAAGTCTGTCAATGCTTGGATCGAAACTGAGGCGGTAGATAGGTTGCGGGGCGGATCGAAATAAGCGGTAGCAATGCCTGCGGCGATGCCTGCTTCAATGTCGATTGGCCGGTCACCCACGGTCACAGTTAGGCTGCGGTCTAGATGATATTTATCAATAAGGTAATTGAAGGCTGCCGGATCAGGTTTACGCGGAAACCCAGAATCTTTTGTGACGACTTCAGTAAAATCGTTTGCGATGCCCGCTTGGTTTAGAATGTCTAGCACTTGGTTATCGCGGTGTGAAACTAAGAAGTTTTGGCCACCAGCTGCGATTACTGCCGCTAAAACTTCATGGGCGCCGTCAAAAAGAATCGGTTCCGCTAAATGCACTGCCTCTAGTTCCCGATAACGATCAAGGAAGCCAGGCATTTCGGGGTCGAATTTTGCGATTGCGTGATCAGTCGAAACCCGTAAGGCGGAATAAACGGCGTCGTAGCTGGCGGTAAGGCCGTAATCTTGCAGTGCCTCAACAAATGCGGATGCCGAGTTCTTATAATTATCTAGCAGGGTGCCGCCCAAGTCCCAAATGAAATAGCGCCATGGGACAGCTAATGTGTTGGGGTTTGAAGGCTCTGGCTGTATTTTTGACTGCATCATAGTGTCAAGTCCGATTTACTGAGTTCTTCGACGTTGACATCTTTAAAGGTGACCACCCGTACAGACTTAACAAAGCGTGCCGAGCGGTAAACATCCCAGACCCAAGCATCCACTAACACCAACTCAAAATAGACTTCACCAGCGGCGGAGCGCACTTGTAAATCTACTTGATTTGCCAAATAGAACCGCCGTTCAGTTTCCACCACATAGTTAAACAGGTTCATCACATCGCGGTATTCGCGATACAACGCTAACTCCTGCCCTGTTTCGTAACTTTCTAGATCCTCAGCGGTCACGATCATTATACTACCCCCATGCCAAGCCGAGTTAGCAGCATTTTCGGGGTGGATTAGCAAAGTTAGTTTGTAACGCTACGTTTAGGCCAAACGTCGCGGTCAAACGCGCAGGCTAGTTACGCTTAACGGTATGACAGCAATAAACGGGTATCAGGCCGCAGACGATAGGTTCGACAAGATGGAATATCGCCGGGCTGGCCGGTCTGGGTTAATGCTGCCCGCTATTTCGTTAGGGTTATGGCATAACTTTGGCGATACCACACCGTTTCAAACTGGACGCGATATTGTCCGACGCGCCTATGACTTAGGTGTTACCCACTTTGACCTAGCAAATAACTATGGCCCGCCACCCGGGTCAGCGGAAGAGAACTTTGGCCGCATCCTCGCGAAGGATTTAGCGCCATATCGTGACGACATCATTATTTCCACCAAGGCCGGTTATGGAATGCAGCCGGGGCCTTATGGCGATCATGGTTCGCGGAAATACCTACTCGCCTCGCTAGATGCCTCCCTAAAACGCCTTGGTACCGAGTATGTTGACGTTTTCTACCATCATCGGCCCGACCCGGATACCCCGCTTGAGGAAACTATGGGGGCGCTCGCGGCTGCAGTCCATTCGGGTAAAGCGCTTTATGCTGCTGTGTCCAACTATTCGCCCGAACGCACCCGCCAAGCTGCCGAGATATTAGCGGATTTGGGTACCCCGATGGTATTACATCAGCCTAGTTATTCGATGTTCAATAAACATATTGAAAACCCGGAATATGTGGATGGTTACGACGGGGCGCAAAGTGAGAGTTTGATAGATGTATTGGGCGACTTGGGTATTGGTGCGATTGTGTTCTCGCCTTTGCAACAAGGGCTACTCACTAATCGGTATTTGGCTGGCGCTGCCCCTGCTGGCTCTCGCGCCGCCCGTACCGACTCGCCGTTCCTCTCTGAGAAAAACATCTCGGAAACTTATTTGGCGCGGGCGCGGGCACTCAACGATATTGCCGCTGCCCGTGGCCAATCCCTTGCGCAACTGGCGATCTCTTGGGTATTACGCGACCCGCGCATTACTTCGGCTCTGGTCGGCGCATCATCCCCGCAGCAACTTGAGGACACGCTTGGTGCTTTAAGAGCCGCTCCCCTCACCACCGCCGAGCTAGCCGAAATAGCCAAATACGCAATAGACGGCACCGCCAAATAACTGTGAAACAGCGACATCAAGAGGTAGCGGTTCATCCCAAGTCGCTTCGACTTCTGCGGTATACGCAGCTATTCTGTCTCATAGCGAGTCGCTCATCTTTTCCCTTCATTTCACCGCTGATCAAGTTCTGTGTTACAATCTTGCCATAAGGTGGTCACCCAAGCCTTTTCGGCTAGGGTCAGGCCACCGTATTAAGTCGCAGTTTTGCTTAAGTCTCATCGCTGAGGATTTCCAGCACGGCACGCAGCCGGCTCCGACTCGGTAGATGCGGCGGGGTGTGAACCCTAAGCAGGTTGCAGCGACTCGGCTTTTTCCAGTTCGATCTGGCGCCTTTGCTCCTCTAGTGAACCAAGTACATCGCCCACGCGGATGGCTCTGCCCGTACTCCGCTGAATAAACACTGCATCCGGCGGGTATGCGTCATGCTGAGTAGCTTCCGCTTCCTCCGAGATTTTCATTGCTAAAGCGGCCAGACTGGCATCACCGTTCACTTTTGCACCACCTTTGCATCATAGATCCGTCGTTCTGCCCGGCTAGACGGCCAAGCAGTTGACCCCCATAATACCCCGTTTTGCCGGAATGCGATAACAGTGATTACAAAACCAGCACTTGGAGAATAGCCTATCAATCGCACGCTGATACCGGATTTGCTTTTGGGATCCGGGTCAGCAATGTCTGCATTAGGGTCTTGCCAAGCCTCGTTTGCCCACTCTACAAGGATGTCACGATCCCCCGGTTTACGTAGTGACCGGAGCTCGATATGAACCCGATTTAGCGACCAATCCGGTAGGGGTAGTTCATGCACTGAGGTAGCCTAGCAGGGGCTGGTACCGGATGGAAGCGAGCCGTCATTCGAGGGCAGACCCTACTTCCAATTGTAACGATTTGGTAACGATGGGGTGTGGCGCGGCGGAATAGCGCCACAAACCGGGCAAAATGCGAACATTAGCACCTATCTGCCTGATTCCGGCAAACCAGCCGGTCGGCGCGACGAGGCCCGCAACGGCGAAGTCTGTCGGTAGTTTGGTGGAACGGAGCTAATGACCAAGAAACCGCCCGGCGCCCCGCCTGGAAAGCGTGGCTCGGCAAACAAGAGAAAGGCACTCGGAATGGTACACTTATCCGAAAGCCCCCCTATGGAAGCCAAACCGCGCTTCCCCAAGAGCGCCATTGCGGCTATCACCGCTGGCGGTATCCTACTCGGTGGCGGCGTCACCTACTCGCTGTGGTCTGACAGCGCAGGCGGTGCAGGCACCACCGAACTCACCACAGGTAAGTTGACAATCGAAACCACGGGTACCGCTTCACTTCAGGAAGTGGTCGGCAATGCTCTTGTGTCAATTGCCGACGGTCACGTTGTGGTGCCCGGTGAGACGTTCCAACTCACCCAGGGTTTTGCTGTTGAGTTAGACGGCGCCCATATGGATGCGACCCTTGGCCTTGAAGGTCTTGACCTCGATCCTGCGACTAACCCGGGTTGGACATTCACGGCTGCCGTCACTGACCCTGATGATGCTGCGTTGACTCTCGACAGCAACGACTCCGTAACGATTACTGAGGATGGCACCTACACGGTCGTCTATACGCTCAGTTTCGCCGCCAACGATACGGATTACCAGGAGCAAGAACTGGCAATTGACTGGACTGCAGTCACGGCCACCCTCACGCAGGTAGCTCCACACTAAGTTATGAGCAAGAACCGCAGCCGGTCAGTCGTGGCCACGGTAGCCAAAACTACTGTGGCCACGGTGGCCGCTGCGGTTTTTCTCGTGTTAGTGCTGATTCCCCGCGTCATTGGCGCGGCGCCGCTAACCGTGATGTCTGATTCGATGACGCCCACTTTTGCCGCTGGCGATATGGTGGTAATGCGAGCGTTGGCGCCGGACAAGGTTTGTTCCTCGTTACAATACGGCGATGTTATTGCCTTTTATCCACGTTCTAATGATGCAACGATGGTGACGCACCGGGTAAATCAGATTACCTTTGGCAGCTTTCCTAATGGCGACCAATGCAGGATTGTTACTAAGGGCGATGCCAACAATGTGGTTGACGACCCCATCCGACCCGGTCAAGTGCGTGCCGAGTTCGCTTACGCTATCCCAAAGCTGGGTTTTGTGCAAAACTGGGCGAGCCGCACGTTGCCGCGTGTTGGGCTGAACGATAACCGCATGATGACGGTGCCCGCTGGCCTTGCCCTCATCGCCTACGGCGTGCGGCTTATCATCCACCACCAAAAGCAACGCCGCATGCCGGTGGTGTCCAGTCACCCTGCGCGGAGCGTAGCGTAGTCGTCATGCTGCGCGAAAATTCGGGGTCCCCGACGATTCGGTCACGAATCGGTGGGGTGATAGGAGCAGCATCTAACGCACCCACAGATTCTGCGACTTCACTATCGTTACGCGCAGAATGACGGTATCTCGGTGGTTGAGCAGTGACCATAGGGAGCGTCCGTCGCGCTGTACTGAGCTTGTCGAAGTGAAACCACCTAAGCTGGCTGCAAAAAGCTGGCAGGCGCTGCCGTCTCAGCAAACTCATCAATACCAAGTCGGCTGATAGTAGGCCAAAGGCGTTTCACTTGCTCTGAGGTTGTACCCGGAAAATGATAGATTTTCAATAGCTTGTCAGGCAGTGGAGCAGATAGCTCCAAAACTTCAACCCCTACTACTACGCCAAACTCATCCAAATCTACATTCACAGCGTCAGAAACTTGAACCGTTTGCGCAACAGGACTATCGGTGATTTCCATATATGCAGACTCTGCCAACGGATCAAATTGAAGGGTCACATTACTTCTGCCAACCATCTTCCTCACCTTTCCAAGCCGCAGATTTGACAATGTAAAGATTTTTAGGTTTTGGCGGCCATTTTATCCAAACTTTTAGTGTTCGACCGCTAAAATCTCGCTCAAAGCACCTGCTTCCTTGAGGAGTGTCCCAAGTTCTAGTGGGTGCAGAAATTGTATCATATATCTCGACCTCTGTAATGTTGCGCGCTAACATCCGCGCCTTACAGTGCTGCGTGATAATTACCTTCACTGTAATATCCTACCCGTCAATTTGGTCTCGACTCGAATTTTCGCCTAGCTCGACTGACCTAGTGGTTTCGACAGGCTCAACCACCGGATAGCGTCCGCCAGTTTGGTAACGGTTTGGTAACAAGGTGAGCGACACGCCCTTATGCCTTATGTCCGATTTGCCGCACTTGTCATACCGTTGCCTTATGTCTGTATCGCGCTGGCTGGACTCTGCTGTCTGTCGGCGCCTTGTCGCGCTCGTTGCGGTTTTGCTAGTAATAGCGCTGACGCTGACCGACAGCAAAGGCATTAGTGCGTCGCTACCAACAAAGGGTTTGCTCCCCCAACTATGGTCTGACTCGGCTAGTCTTAGTCCAATCGAGCTTACAACTGGCGAACTGTATTTGGAGGCAAGGGGCGCGCCGAAGTGGACGCCAAATCAAGATCAGGTTTCACTAATATATCCTGGCATGGATCTCCAGTTCAGCCAAGACTTTACCTTGCATAGTAACGGCACCCACCTAACCGCCGATCTGAGTATCGAAACACTCGAACTCACCGGTGGACTCGCCCCGCACATCGCGGCTACCTTCTCGTTGCTCAACAAGAATACCAACACCGAATACGCCACTGACCCCTCCTTTACCAGCCAGATCGATGTATCCGAGATTCCAGACGGCGACTACACCCTCGCCATAAACATGAAAGTGCGCGATGACCTGAACTGGTGGGATCTGGGCAGAATGGCGGCGTTCAATATTTCGCTAGCCGATTTCCAGATTTGCGTCGCCCAGGTGGAGCACGGGCCGGGCTGGAGCGACTGCCTAGACGTTGCCCCCGAACCGTTGGCCAGCGGCTTCTATTCGGCCAGCGTCACGGAGTACGACGGCGTGGATCGGTCGTTCGACAGCGGCACGCGCTGGTGGCAACTGGTCGAGAATCCGCCGGACCTAACCGACCCAGCGAACACCTCACTACCACTATCGCAGGCGGTGTACAACGACCTCGTTGACACCGGCACCGCGTATCAGTTACTGGCTTTCGACGCCGTCACCCACCCCGCTCGCGGCGGCAGCGTGGCCTTCCAAGTGTCGGGTCTCCGTCTCGGCGCCGATGGCG
>JGI24699J35502_11133811_pt1 | contig 16124 bp, 14 predicted proteins | sample TergutMp193P4_FD_35502 | JGI IMG/M metagenome (IMG submission 35502) | reverse complement strand
CATGGTCGCCGCCGACGAGGATGAGGCCTCCGATTCCATCGATCTCACGTGGTACCACGCTCCCGACGACTGGCACATGTCCGATTTCCCCCTGAGCCTCGACTCCTTCATCACCGTCGTCACCGGCCGGTTGTTCACCCGTACCTGAGCCATCGGAGCCACGGGGACCGGAGCCACGGGCGGTACCATCTCAGAGCCACGGGGACGGTTCCTTTGTCACAGCTTGTCAGAGGACTAATTTGACCAATTTCCACAATGAACCTTTATGAATACATGCAAGGGGGAAGATGTGTTCCGAAAAATCGAGAAATACCATCTCTGACAAGCTGTGACAAAGGAACCGTCCCCGTGGCTCGAAGGAACCGTCCCCATGGCTCGCCCGTGGCTCGAAGGAAGCGTCCCCGTGGCTCCCCATGGCTCAGCCGGAGATCGGCCGGATCAGAGGAGGGGGGGAAGAATCAGATCGGCTGGCACTCGATGCGCCGGTGCTCGGTGATCAGGGTGGTGACGGGTTGGTCCCAGGGGTCCTGGGGGAGCTGACGCAGGACTTCACAGTCGTTGAGCAGGAGCCAGCGGGGACAATGGACGTCGACCAATGCCCGATCATACCATCCGCCACCCCGGCCCAGGCGCACCCCCGCCTTTGTACCGGCCAAACCGGGAAGGATGACCACATCAGCCCGGCCCAGCCCATCATCAACAATCGGAGGAGACGACGGCATGGGGATGGAATGGGGGCCCATCACCATGGGCTCGCCCGACCAGGGAGCCCACATCGGGGTGTTCGGGTCCGGGCCCAACCAGGGCAGGAGAACCTCCACGCCCCAGTCGGCCAATTCGGCGAGAAGATCGAGGGTACCCGGTTCCGTACCGGTGGAGACATAACAGGCGATCACGCCGCAGGAGAGCTTTTTGAGCTCTGACAAGGTACGGGCTGTCCGCGCGGCATCGGCGGCGGCAGAGTCCTCCTCACTCGATCCGGCGCGTCGACGGAGGATCTGCATACGTATTTCCTGCTTGTCGGCAGGCAAATCGTCAATGAGAAATCTAGATTTGCGGTCCATGAGTGACACCTCCACTGGTATCGTAAGCGTATGGCGTTCTTTAAGCACACTACGCCCGTCGATGAGAAGACGGAAGAGACTGTAGAGAAGAAACTACCAATGGACCCTCCTGCGACAACGAACGGGGTCAGGGATTTCTGGCAGCATTGGGACTATCTGTTGAGCATGGTGGGTGAGTTGGCGGAGTTCGGCGTGCCCGTCCTCGATGCGGTCGGTCTGACCATGAACGAGTCGATCCAGGCGGAATCCGACGCGGGCCAGATCCAGGCGGGCCAGACCCTGATTGAGAAGGGTACGAAGGTCGTCCCGCGCATGCTTCCTCTTCTGGCCAGGATGGGCATTGTGAAAGTGATGGCGAGGCCCAGCCCGAGAGTCCTGGTCATGGCCTTGACGGACAAGGCCGTGCCCGCTTCGTACTTCGTGGCTGCCCAGGCTCAGGAATCCGGCGCGGCGGCCCACCGGCTGGAATGCATCTTCGACAATGGTCCGGAATTAGTCAAAGCGATCACAGAACAGCTTGTGAGAGCAGATTTGGTCGTCACAATCGGAGGGCTCGGCGAAGCCGGGATCGACCTGAGAGAGGTCGCGGATCACATCGGCCCCCACGACTTCACCCCGGTGGGCGTCACCCCGGGCCGCGACCATGGATTCCTTCTGGCCGAGGACAGGATTCCGGTGCTGGCCCTGCCCGCAGACGTGCCGTCGAGTTTCGTGCTGACCAAGCTCCTCCTCGAACCCATGATCGCCAAACTCATGGGCGCCAGCACCGACCCGACCCTGTTCAGCGCCTACCTGGCTCAGCCCCTGCGGGTTCAGCCGCACACTCTGACTTGCGTGCCGGCCACCGTCAAGGACGCCCGCATGACCATCACCGGACGTCCGGTCGGGCTTGAGGGGATGTACTCCATCTATCGGGCCAATGCTCTGGCCATTCTCGCCTCGGATGACTCCGTGGTCGGCACAGACGCAGAAGCCTTCTATCTACCCTTGTCATGAGGGAATTCGAAGCCCCCCATTATCCGCCGGACCATCGATGGCCGGTGCGGCTGCGGTATGGGAAACTCCTGCTGACCCCCTTCCACCGGCGCGACCTCGACGAGGTGTCCATGGTACGTGCCCGCAACGCCTCATGGCTGAGCCCCTGGGATGCGACCGCACCGATCCGGATGGAGGCCCCGCCCAACCCGTCCCGTCGGATAAGGTCGATGTGGAACCAGGCTCGCCACGGCTACTGCCTGCCCTGGCTCGTCCGGTGGGCCGAGGCGGATTCCTGCCCTGTCATCGGGCAGTGCACGGTCAGCAACATTGTGTATGGTTCCGCCCAGTACGCCTCCATCGGGTACTGGATCGATCAGCGGTACGCCGGGCGTTCGATCACACCGGCCGCGGTTGCGCTGGCCACTGACTATTCCATGAAGACCATCGGGTTGCACAGGATCGAGATCTGTATCCGTCCGGAGAACAAAGCCAGTCTGAGGGTGGTCGAGAAGCTGAGATTCAGGTACGAGGGGAGCCGGCCGAGGTACATCCACATCGCGGGCGCCTGGCGCGACCATGAAGTGTTCGCACTCACCGCGGAAGAGATCCCCCATGGTTTATTGTCTCGTGTCCCGGCCGATCTGGTGGGAAACCCTGTTTTGGGGGTTGTGGCCCGCTAGAGTTGTGGCGTGCGCATCATTTTCATCCGGCATGGGAGAACTTCCTCCAATGTGGGCCACCGTCTCGACACCGGATTTCCGGGAGCCGAGTTGGACGAGGTGGGCAGGGGCCAGGCCGCCGATCTGGCGGAAAAGTTGGCCCGCGAACCCATTGACGTGGTCATGACCTCCGACATCCTGCGCGCCCGTCAGACCGGCGAACCTCTGGCGGCGACCCTCGGCGTACCCGTGATCACCCATCCTGGGGTACGGGAGATCTATGCGGGAGACTGGGAGATGGACACCAACTGGTGGGACTACATACGGGTGATCCAGTCTTGGCAGACCGATCCGTCCATCCGGATCCCCAACGGGGAGAACGGAGTGGAGTTTTTTCACCGCTTCGATGAGGCCATATCCGAACTGGAGGATGATGAGTACGCCGCCGTCGTCAGTCATGGGGGCGCGCTTCGTACCTGGCTGGCCTCGCGGGGTGACATCGGCATCCCCGACAACTGGATCCTTGGCAATACCGATTGTGTGGTGGCGGAAGGCCGGCCCGGGGCGTGGAAGATCCTCTCCTGGGCGGGTATCCCATGCCGTCCCGCCGACTCCCCATGTCAGCCTGCGGGAGATAGAATCTCCGAGTTGACAGGCTGTGACACGAGAACCGTCCCCGTGGCTGTGGGCATGGACGATCAGGGCGGGAACACGTGAGCCCGATTCAGAACGTGGACGAGGCCCTCCAGGCTCTCTTCGATTTCACAGGGGTGCGACAACGTGGACGTTCCTCTGTGGAGACGATGAGAAAGGCGATGGACCTGCTCGGCAACCCCCAGGAACGCCTTCGCGTGATCCACATCACAGGAACCTCCGGCAAAACCTCCACCAGTTACTATGTGCGGGCCCTGTTGGAGGCAGCTGGATTTCGCACCGGAATGACAGTGTCCCCACACATCCAATCCCTCAATGAGAGGGTCCAGATCGGCGGGATGCCTTTGAATGAACAAGCCTTCTGCGCCTATCTGGACCGGATGCTCGATCGTCTCACGTCCATGAGGGGCCGGATGACGTACTTCGAACTCGTCATTTGTCTGGCATTGTGGGTTTTCGCGGCAGAGAACGTGGACTATGCCGTGGTGGAAGTGGGGATCGGGGGCACCCGCGACGCGACCAACATTTGTTTCAGGCCGGACAAAGTGGCGGTCATCACCCCGATCGGCTTGGACCACACCGAGAAACTGGGGAACACCATAGCCGAGATCGCCGCTCAAAAAGCAGGCATCGTCGTCCCCGGTGGGACGGTGTTCTCGGCCCGCCAATCCGAGGAGGCCATGGCGGTCATCACAGCCCGTACGCGCGAAATTGACGCGACCCTTCATGTTGTCGGCCCCACCGAGGGAGAATTCCACCCGTCGTACCAGTGTGTCAACTGGGCTTTGGCGGAAGCAGTCGTGGCTTTCCTCGGCGAACGTGACGGGTTCCGCCTCCCCGACGACATGGATCGCTATCGGCGGGTGACTCCTCCGGCCCGGTACGAATGGTTCATCGTCGACGGACACAGGATCCTTCTGGACGGCGCCCACAATCCCCAGAAGATGGCGGGTCTCGTCACCGCGGTCCGCGATGAGGGATTGGGTCCGTTCCCCACCCTTGCCACCCTCTCGACCGCTCCGCGTCACAAGCTCGTCCGCACCCTGGAAGTGATGGCTCCCATCGTCTCCCATCTGATCATTCCCGAATTCACTCTGGGTGAGCCTGCCAAGGCCAAGTCCTCCGTACCCGCCGAAGATCTCGCCCGGATCGCTGCCGGCGCCGGCATCCCAACCAGCATCGTGCGCGACCTTCCCACGGCCTTCGGCGCCCTCTTGGCCGACCCCGCTCCCGATCTGTTGATCACGGGGTCCCTCTACCTCGCCGCCCTCGTACGTCCGTGGATATGGAGTAAAAAGGCCATCCTGCGTTAAAGTGGTGCTCATCTGTTTCAGAAAGGGCCGCCATGACAATCGCAGTCAGAGGGAAAATCGTCGAACTCGACGGAGACGAGATGACCCGTGTCATCTGGGCATGGATCAAAGAGAAACTTCTCTTTCCTCATCTGGATCTCAACCTGGAGTATTTCGACTTGTCCATCACCCATCGGGACGAGACCGACGACCAGGTGACGATCGACGCAGCCCACGCCATCCAGGCTGCCGGGGTCGGTGTGAAGTGTGCGACCATCACCCCCGACGAGGCCCGGGTGGAAGAGTTCGGGCTGAAACAGATGTGGAAGTCGCCCAACGGCACGATCCGCAACATCCTGGGCGGGGTGGTCTTCCGCGAACCCATCGTCATCTCCTCCGTCCCCCGTTTGGTGCCGACCTGGACCAAGCCCATCATCATCGCCCGTCATGCCCACGCCGACCAGTACAAGGCACAGGACTTCGTCGTCCCGGGAGCGGGCACGGTGACCATCTCGTACGCCCCTGCCGATGGTGGCGAACCGATCACCCGCACAGTGGCCAGCTACGATGAGCGGGGCGGGGTCGCCATGGGGATGTACAACACGACCGCATCCATCACCGATTTCGCACGGGCCTGCTTCTCGTACGCCTTGATCCGCAAGCTACCGGTCTACTTGTCCACCAAGAACACCATCCTCAAAGCCTACGATGGGGCCTTCAAGGACATCTTCGCCCACATCTTCGACACGGAGTACCGGATGCGGTTCGACGAGTTGGGCCTGACCTACGAGCACCGCCTCATCGACGACATGGTCGCCGCCGCCCTGAAATGGAACGGTGGGTACCTGTGGGCCTGCAAGAACTACGACGGCGACGTTGAGTCCGATGTCGTCGCCCAGGGTTTCGGCTCCCTGGGCTTGATGACCTCGGTCCTGCAGACCCCCGACGGGCGTACGGCGCTGGCCGAAGCCGCCCACGGTACCGTGACCCGCCATTGGAGGCTCCACCAGAGTGGCCAGCCCACCTCGACCAACCCCATCGCCTCCATCTTCGCGTGGACAGGCGGGCTGAAACATCGAGGACGGTTGGACTCCGCTCCCGATGTCACAGCCTTCGCCGAAACCCTGGAAAAAGTCTCAATCGACACCGTCGATTCGGGCAGAATGACGAAAGATCTGGCTCTGCTGATCGGCCCGGACCAGCCGTACCTCACCACCGAACAGTTCATGGACACTCTGGCCGAGAACCTGAACGCCGCCCTGGCCTGAGGTCGTCGAAGGATCGTCATGTCAAACATTTGGGCGAATATCGCATTGATCGCCCTCTTCATCCTCATCGGAGGGGTCTTCGCCGCCGCCGAGATGGCTCTGGTGTCCCTGCGCGAGTCCCAGGTGCGTCAATTGGCCACAAAAGGGATCAGGGGCAAGAAGGTCGCCGCACTGGCTGCGAATCCCAATAGGTTCCTGTCCGCCATCCAGATCTGCATCACTTTCGCCGGGTTCTTCTCGGCCTCGGTCGGCGCGGCCACCCTTTCCGGAGATCTGGCCCCGGTGTTGGTCAAATTCGGTCTTCCCGCCTCGGTCTCCCGGGTGGTTGCATTGATCCTTGTCACCCTGGTGATTTCATACTTCTCCATCGTCCTGGGCGAACTGGCCGCCAAGAGGCTGGCCATGCAGAGGGCGGAGTCGTTCTCCCTGGCCCTGGCGGGTTTCGTCGATGTGGTCGCCACTTTGGCCAAGCCTCTGATCTGGTTCCTGGGAGTGTCCACAAACCTTGTCGTACGGCTGTTGGGCGGTGACCCCAAGGCATCCCGCGAGGAGGTCTCCGAAGAGGAATTGCGCCAGATGGTCACCACCTCGACCACATTGACCGACGAGGAACGCGAGATCGTGGACGAGGTTTTCGCTGCCGGTGAGCGGAGTCTTCGTGAGGTGATGGTCCCTCGTACCGAGGCTGAGTTCCTCGACGGTGACATGCCCGCCTACAAGGCAATACGCGCTCTGGAGTCAGGCAGTCACTCGCGGTTCCCCGTGACGGGCGCCTCCGTCGACGACATCATCGGTTTCCTCCATATCCGCGACCTGATGTACCTCGACCCCACCGACCGGTCCACACCTCTTCGCCAACTCGTCCGCCCCGTCATGTCCCTCCCGGACACGGTGAAGGTCCTCACCGCCCTGACCGCGATGCGCCGTGAGGGCTTCCACATGGCCATCGTCCGCGACGAGTACGGCGGCACCGCGGGCATCGTGACCCTGGAGGACCTGGTCGAGGAACTGGTGGGCGAGATCAGAGACGAGTACGACCGGGAAACCCCCGGCGTGATCTCCGAACCCAACCAGATCGAGGTCGAAGGCCTCACCACGCTCGAACAGTTCCAGGACTTGACGGGCCTGATCCTCCCCGAGGGCCCCTATGACACCCTCGCCGGATTCTGGGTCGCCGTCCGCGGCCAACTCCCCTCCCAGGGAGACGAGATCGTCGCCGTCGTCGCCCGCGAATCAGACCTTGATGGCGACGGGGTCCCCGTGACGATGACAGTCACCCAGATGGACGGCCGCCGCGCCGCCCGCATCCGTGTCCGAAGACCGGACCCTGGCGTATAGTCCCACCGCCACAGTGGACGACGGCGCCACTTTCGTGACGCCGTCGATTTAGTGGGGGGAAGAATCCCAAGTCACCGGAGATCGTTGGGGTTTGGATTGTTGTTCTGATTGCCGGACTTGAAAGCGCCGATGAGCTGATCGAGTCCGGTGCTTCCACCGTTGTCAGAGGGAAGAATGATCCAGAGGATGATGTAGGCCACCACCCCGGGGCCTATTCCTGTGAAGAGGATGAGCAGAGTTGCGACGAGCCGGACGATTCCGCTGTCGATGCCTGTGTAAGCTGCGATACCCCCGGCGACGCCGCCGATGATGCGATTGGATGTTGAGCGAGTGAGTTGACGGTTGGGCATGATTCTTCCTTTCATTGTTGAATCTGAAAACCTGAGTTGGGATTGTCCTCCTGATCCGGCGGCGGGGCCGGATAGAAGGAGTCGATTTGGAACGGGTCCCCGCCCAGATAAGTGGGGGGAGAAGCCTGGTTGGCCTGCTCGTCGAGGCGGCGCTGCCAAGCCAGGCGAGCCTTCTCGAAGTCTTTGTGAGCTTTCCACGAGCCGCGCCGCCGGACGTTGCGCCAGATCAATCCGGCGGCGATCAGGATGACGATCGCGATGAACAGCGCGCGGTTGTCATGGATCGCGTTGAATCCTCCGACGGCCAGTGCGAACACGACGATCACCCAGACCAGTCCATGGCGTTGTGGGGCGGGGGAGGGCGAATAGGGGGAGGCGGCGCCCTGGGGGATGAGGACCCAGCATGCCACATAGATCACGGCGCCGACTCCGGTGAAAATCGTGGTGAGGACGAACAGCACACGGATGACGGTCGCGTCGATTCCGAAGAAATCAGACAAACCGGCAGCCACACCCGCGATCTTGCGATTGGTGGGGTTTCGTCGAAGCTGGCTATGTCTCACATATCTAGAATGCCCCAATGGGCGCCATACCGCTATGAGGTTCGCCCCTGGTTTTCCCCTGAGGACACCCTCATGAGGTTGGTGGAAAGTTGGCCCTCGTGCCATGCTGAGTGTGTGAGCGAATCTCCCGTTGTGAAACCGCCCAGAGCCTACAGGGCGGTGGACGGAGCACTGGTGGCGGGTGTGGCGGCCGGTTTGAGCGCCCACTCGCGGTTCGCGGTCTGGGCGATTCGGATCGCGTTCATACTCGCCTCTGCATGGAAATTCTCAGGGGCCGTGGCGTACGCGGTCCTCTGGCTGCTTCTGCCGCGTGAAGAGAAAATCGTGCCCATCGGATTGGTCGCTGCTGAGAGGCAGGGGTTGAGAACCGTCGCCCACAGGTCGTACTACCCCCAGATACTGGGCTGGTTCGGATCCTTCCTCATCGGGGTGGGGATCGCCCTTCTGATCAAGTCCTACGATGCCAGTTTGGTGGGGGAATTGTCCGTGTTCGTCCTCGCGGTGGGGGTGGGGATCGGATTGGTGTGGCTGACCCGGGAGACCGAGTGGCCCCGGTGGGGCAAGGCCCTCATGGCATTTGGGGGGATTTGCATGGCGTGGATGGCCGGCACCTTCATCCAGGCACGGGTGTGGTCGGCCATCTCCCTCGATATCCAGCCGGGAATGGAAAACTACCTCACAACCCTGTTCTTTTCCGGTACGGCGATGATCGGGTGCGTGCTGGTCGTCCTGCCGTGGATCGTCCATCCGGCACGGTCTGAGGAAGACAAACAGATCGAACTCATCGCCGAGACCAGAGCCGACATGGCCGCCCATCTGCACGACTCCGTCCTCCAGACGCTGGCTGTGATCCAAAAGAGCGCCGCGGACTCCAAGACGGTGGCGCGGTTGGCGCGCCGCCAGGAGAAGGAACTGAGGGAGTGGCTGTACGGGGAGCAGGCGGACGAGGAGTCGGCGATCGCCTCGCTGAAGGAGGTCATCGCCGAATTGGAGGCGACGTACCCTGTGGCGGTGGAGTTGGTCAGCGTGGGTGACCACGAGATGACCGTCGAGGTCGACGCGGTGGTCAGGGCGGCCCGTGAGGCGATTCAGAATGCGGCCAAGCACTCTGGCGCCGCCCAGATCGACGTCTACGCTGAGATGAGTGCGGAAAAGGCCGAGGTGTTCGTACGAGACCGGGGCAGGGGCTTCAAGATGGACGACATCGGCGATGACCGCATGGGAATCCGCCGGTCGATCGTCGATCGCATGGAACGGTACGGCGGCAGCGTCGACATCCGTTCCACCGTGTCCGAAGGCACGGAAATCCACTTGTCGATGCCGTTGACTGAGGAAGGAGTCACAAATGACTGAAAAACGCTATCGCGTGGTGATCGTGGACGATCATGCCATGCTGCGCACGGGGGTGCGCCAGGAAATAGCGGATGATGTGGATGTGGTGGGTGAAGGGGAGGATGTCGCCACCGGCGTGGCAGTCATCCGTGAGGAGCGCCCCGACGTCGTCCTGCTGGACGTCCACCTGCCCGGAGGGGGAGGGGCCGAGGTGATGAAACAGGCCGGTGTCCCCGAGGTCCGGTATCTGGCTCTGTCAGTGTCGGATGCCGCCGAGGATGTGATCGGCACGATACGGGCCGGGGCCAGGGGGTACGTGACCAAATCGATTTCCGGGCCGGATCTGGTCGATGCGATCTGCCGGGTCGCGGAGGGGGATGCGGTCTTCTCCCCGCGTTTGGCGGGATTCGTGTTGGACGCGTTTTCGGGCTCCATCGAGGTCGCATCTGTCGATGAGGACCTGGACCGGCTCTCCACCCGTGAGCAGGAGGTCATGAGGCTCATCGCCCGCGGCTATTCGTACCGCGAAGTGGCCAGAGAATTGTTCATCTCAGTGAAAACTGTGGAAACTCACGTCTCCAGTGTATTGAGGAAACTGCAATTGTCGAATCGGCATCAGCTGACCCGTTGGGCCACCGACCGTAAGCTCATTTGAATAATCGCTTGACGACACGGATTTCGAGGGACGCCCAACCTTTTCAGGCACGGACCAGGGGGTGGAGGGGTAGTGCCCCCCGATCCGCGCCCCTGTCATGAGGTCATTTTGCCCTGCCTTTGATAATACCCCAGATGGCGAGAACCAGCGCAGATCCGGCAATCGAAATGATCCAGGTGCGAAGATCCCAGAATCTGCCCAGGGGAACACCGAAGAGGGCAGTGGAGATCCATCCGCCGACCAGAGCTCCGACGACACCGCAGACCAGGGCGGAGAACAGACCGCCACCGATCCTGCCCGGGACCAAGGCGCGAGCCACGCTTCCGGCAATAAGTCCTAATATCAAAAATGCGATAGTACCCATATCTCCATTGTACGATTCAGGGGGATTTCTTCAGGGGGCCAACGACCCTGGTCTGTCCCTGACCCGTCATCGTGGCTACAGCAGCGGGCGCAGGGGTTTGATGATGGCTTCGGCCAGTCGTGCGTAGCGGGGACGCGCGCGCCATTCGTCGAGAGTCAGTTCGTGACAGTTCGTCAGGTCCGTGCGGAAGACGTCCTCCATCAAATGAGCCATGTTCTCATCCACGATCTCGACATTGACCTCGTAGTTGCCCAACAGGCTCAGCCGGTCGAGGTTGGCCGTGCCCACGGTGGACCAGATGGAGTCCACAGTCGCAGTCTTGGAGTGGATCATGGCCCCCTCGTACAGGAAGAGTTTGATTCCTCCGGTCAGCAGGGTGTCGTAGTGGGCCCGGGAGAGCCAGTCGGTGAGCGGGTGGTTGGAGTCGCTGGGGATGATGATCGAGACGTCCACCCCGCGGGCGGCGGCGTCCAGAAGGGAGGAGACGAGGTCGGCGTCGGGGAGGAGGTACGCGTGGGTGAGCCAGATCCTCCGGCTGGCTTTGTTGATCGCGTCGAGGTAGATATTGCGGATGGGGTAGACCCCGAGCCGGGGGAGGTTGCGGTGCAGACGTACGTTCGGCGCCCATGTCCTGCCCTGGGGGGAGGGCAGGTGACGCCGGTCCAAGCTCTTCCACATGTCCACAAAGGTCGACTCGACTTCAGCGCAGAAGGGCCCCTCGATTTTGAGGTGGGTGTCGCGCCATTTGTTCTCATACAGGGTGCCGATGTTGTAACCGCCGAGGAAGGACACTTTCCCGTCCACGACGAGGATCTTGCGGTGATCGCGTCCGGAATTGCGGGGACGCAGGAAGTTCACCCCGCCTCTGACAAGGGGGTACGGTGCTGTCCACACGTCGGGCGGGAAGGTGAAAAAGCTGGGGGGCACGACCAGGTTCGCAAAGACGTCCCAGATGCAGGCCACCCGCACACCTCGATTGGCGGCACGGGAGACAGCGTCCAGGAAGCGGTGGCCCATTTCGTCGGACTTCCAGATGAAGGTCTCGAGATAGACGTACTCCTCGGCGGCCTCGATGGCTTCGAGCATGGCCTCATACAGGTGGGCGCCGTAGGTGTAGACGGTGAAGCGGTCCTCGCCCACGTCGACGGCTGTCGGTTCGAGGTAGGGGAACCCCCGGGGGGTGCGGTGGCGGCGGTAGAGACTGGCGATCGTGTTAACGGTCGCGGCCGTCACCAATTGTGTGCCGACCACGCCTGCGCCAACTCGTACGAGAGTTTGACTGATCTTCTTCCGCAACGCCATGAGGCAATCCTAACCGTTGGAGGTGGGTGGCGTATTCGGTGTGCTCGGCGCTGCGCGCCTCAACGCCTTCTTTGGCTTCGGCATAGCGAACAAGTTCGTTATGCCCTCAGCCTTCGTCGGCGTAAGATGAATTCCCTCATGGATACCCTTTCATTCGATCCTTTTTCCGTTGACGACGTGGAATCGCTTTTCGCCGTCCAGAACCAGGCGCCGGCGGGTCCGGTCCCAGATCCGGTCCCGGTGTATAGCCCGTGTGCTCCGAGTCCTCGTGCCGAGGTCCTGTTGGAGGGGCTCAACCCTCCCCAGCGCGAGGCAGTGATCCATACAGGCTCGCCCCTGCTCGTGATCGCGGGAGCCGGCTCGGGGAAGACGAGGGTGCTGACCAGGCGCATCGCGTACCTCATCAGCGAACGCGATGTCCACCCGGGGGCCATTCTGGCGATCACCTTCACCAACAAGGCAGCCGCCGAGATGCGGGAAAGGGTGACCGAACTGGTGGGCAACCGGTCCCGGTTCATGTGGGTGGCGACCTTCCACAGCGCGTGCGTACGCATTTTGCGGGCCGACATCGACAAGTTCGGGATCTCCAAATCCTTCTCCATCTATGACGACACGGATTCGAAACGCCTCGTCTCCACCATTGTGCGGGAGAAGAACATCGACACCAAGAAGTTCAACGTCCGCACGATCCGCTCCTGGATCTCGGATCAAAAAAACGCCATGATCGACTGGGACCAGGCGGCGGAGAACTCCCGCGGCACATTTCCCCAGGAGATGTTCGCGGAGGTGTACGCAGAGTATCAGGCCCGTCTGGTCCGTGCCGAGGCTCTCGATTTCGATGATCTGCTCATGACCACGGTGAATCTGCTGACGAGTTTCCCCGAGGTGCGCGAGCACTACCGGCGCCGGTTCCGCCATGTCCTCGTCGACGAGTACCAAGACACCAACCATGCCCAGTACGCCCTCATCCAACTGCTGTGCGGGCCCGATCCGTCCAGCGGAACCGAGGCGCCGGAACTGATGGTGGTGGGGGACTCCGACCAGTCGATTTATGCCTTCCGGGGGGCGTCGATTGAAAATATCCTGAATTTCACGAAAGATTTTCCGGGAGCGACAACCATCCAGTTGGAGCAGAACTATCGCTCGACCCAGAACATCCTCACCGCGGCCAATGCGGTGATCGGGCACAACAAGGACAGGCCCAAGAAGAATCTGTGGACCGATTCCGGCGAGGGGGCCCTCATCACGGGGTACGTCGCGGACACCGAACACGACGAGGCCCGGTTCATCGCAGAGGAACTTTCATCCTTGTCGGCTTCGGGGCAATCCCGTTATGGGGATGCGGCGGTCTTCTACCGTACGAATGCCCAATCGCGGGCCATCGAAGATGTCTTCATTCGCATGGGAATTCCGTACCGCGTTGTGGGAGGGGTGAAATTCTACGAACGCAAAGAGGTGCGGGACGCCATCGCCTATCTTCGGGCTCTGGCGAACCCGGCCGACGACGTGTGTGTGGAGAGGATCCTCAACGTCCCGCGCCGGGGGATCGGAGCGACCACCGAAGAGGTGGTCCGCTCCTACGCACTCACCCAGTCGATCTCGATGACGGCAGCCCTGGAGCGTGCGGACCAGATTCCCGGACTCAGTCCGCGAGCGGTCAAACCCCTCACGGAATTCTCCGGACTCATGGCCCGGCACCGGGACATGGCGGCGGCCGGGGTGCCTGCGGACGAGATTCTGCGCTCGATCCTGGACGCCTCCGGATATCTCCAGATATTGAAAGACTCCACCGATCCCCAAGACCAGACCCGCTTGGAAAACCTGGCCGAGTTCATCGCCGTGGCGACCGAGTTCGTCTCCTCGGCCCACGAGGTTTCGTTGTCCGGGCCCGATCAGATGGATCTGACCCATGACGACGATCCCCTGGCCGGGGACGACGCGGACTGGATGGCCCCCGATCCAGATGGCATCCTTGCGCCGGATCCCGTCATCCTGGAGCAGGCAGGATCTTTGTCCGTACTCGAACAGGATGCCCATCTGGAAGACGGGGTCACTCTCCTGGGCGCCGCGGAACCGGACGATTCCCTGGCAGCTTTCCTGGAGAGGATAGCGCTCGTGGCCGATTCCGACCAGATCCCTGACGGGGCCCAGGAAGGAGTGGTCACGCTCATGACTCTGCACACGGCCAAGGGTCTGGAATTCGACACAGTCTTCGTCACCGGCTTCGAGGACGGGTTGTTCCCCCATGAGAGGGCGCTGACCGACGTCAAGGAGTTGGAGGAGGAGAGACGCCTGGCGTACGTGGGGCTGACGCGGGCACGCAAACGGTTGTACGTGACACGTTCCGTAGTGAGGACGATGTGGGGCCAGCCCTCGTACAACCCTCCCAGCCGCTTCCTGGATGAGATTCCCGCACGCCTGATGGATTGGCGCAGATTGGACCGGGTGGCGACCTGGAGCAGTGTTCCGGCCAGACCGGTTCGTGGCGTCGGATCAGCCGAGAGTTTCATTTCCCGTTCGACGACGGTGAAGCCCAAGATTGTGCCCCGCCTGTCCCCTGGTGACAAGGTTCTGCACTCGACTTTCGGGTTGGGCACGGTCAAAACGGTCACGGGACAGGGGGACGACGCGCGCGCCGAGGTGGATTTCGGCTCATATGGGGTCAAATTGCTGTCGGTGAAGCACGCTCCGATTGAGAAACTATGACCAGTTCCGTGTGGCGACCGGGCAAGGGATCGATGAGAAGACAGAATGAAGGAGTGGCCCGCGAAGATTCCCTCACAACCCGGCTGACGCTGGAGACCTATCAGCCTCCCGCCCCGCCCAAGTCGGCAACTATGCCATGGTGGGCCGCCGCTGTCGGGGCCGGACTCGTGAGCGCCATCGGCGGATGGGCGCTGGTGGCCGCCCTGGTCCTCATCTCCCAACTGGCGCAGACAGGCGTAGTCCTTGGATCGGGGTTGAGACTCGCCACACAGATGTGGCTTCTCGGTCAGGGCGGGATCCTGGAGATTTCAGGAGTACGGATCACTCTGGTCCCCCTGGGGCTCACAGCGATTATCGCTGTGCTCCTGTACGGGACGTCGGGGTACGCCGCCCATCAGGCGGTCCTCTCTTCCGGAGATGACGCCAAACTGGGATTGGCAGTGGCGAAAGTGACCGGCGTCGTGGCGGCGTCGTACGCCGTAACTGTGACCATTGCTTCCTTCCTTGTGGACGGATCCGATCTGCGGGCTGCGGCGGGTGCGATGGTCCTGAGCCTTGTCATGGGATTCTTCGGGGCCCGGAAATCGGCGAAGTGGAACCTGGCACAGTCGTGGCCGGTGTGGGCCCGGGCTGTTCCGCGTGCCGTCGGAGCCGGGGTGTTGACGGCTCTGTTGGGCGGGGTCGTGGTCGTGGCGGCCGGTTTGATCTCCCATCGGGAGCAGATCATCGCCATGACAGATGGGCTCAATCCCGGTTGGACCGGATCCATCGTGCTCGCCATTCTGCAGCTCTTCTTCATCATCAATATCATTGTTTGGTGTGTTTCATGGTCGTACGGACCCGGTTTCACCCTGGGCGATGGTTCAGTGGTGTCCCTGATGGGCTCCCAGGTCGGTTTGTTGCCCGCCTTCCCCCTGACCGCCGCCCTGCCCTCGGGTGACTTCTCCTGGGCGGACCTGGGATGGCTGGCCGTACCTGTTCTCTCCGGAGCCGTCGCCGCGGCGGTGGTTCTTCGTGAACGGCCTCGCGCCCGTTTCGATGAAACTGCCCTTGTGGGCGGGTTGTCGGGGGTGTTGGCCGGAGCCGCCATCGCCGGACTGGCTGTCGCCACCAGGGGCAGTCTCGGAACTGAGCGCCTGGCGGGCATGGGTCCCTTTCTGCTGCCACTGTTGCTCATCGCCTGTTCCATCATGGGTCTGGGAGGGATGGTCACTGGCTTCATTGTCGGTTTGATCCGCCGTCCCGCAAAGAGTGCCGATCCATTGTGGTGGTCGAGATGGGGCAAGGAGCCCGGTACTCCCGGGCAACCCGACACGGCCGCCGGTCAATCCGGCGAGGTGTCCGGTCAGCCTGCTGGGGAATCAGGTCATCCTGGTGAGGACACAGCTCCCACTCAACTGCTCTCCAGAACTCCCGCAGACGTCCGCCGCGCCTCTGGTTGGTTGGCGCCGGTCCTCGAGCCGAAAGAAGTACCCGCCGAGACCGTCACCGAGAAGATCCCGAACCCTTCCGGTTCCGACACGACCACGGTGATCTCCACCCCGGAGAAGATCACCGTCGACGAACAACCTCCCATCGATTTCCACGCCGACGACTGCT
>JGI24699J35502_11133812_pt1 | contig 16129 bp, 17 predicted proteins | sample TergutMp193P4_FD_35502 | JGI IMG/M metagenome (IMG submission 35502) | reverse complement strand
GTAGGCGGGCACTCCGTCGAAGTCGAGGGCATTATTCTTCCCATAGATCCGGAACTGGCTGATGCTGCCCTGGAACATGGATGTGTGATAGTTCGGCGAAGTCGGTGTCGACACATAGGTGCTGTCCAGTTTCCACCCTTCATTGGTACTGATTCCTTCGCATTTCGTTTCAGGATTGAGTTTTTCGAGGCACGTGCCGTTGACGCCGCCAATGACGATGGGGCCTGGTCCACCGTCGCTTAGACCGCTCAGGTTTTTGTTCACATTTGGCTGAGTGGGGCTGGTGCCGTTGATGTTGATCGCAACCTTGTAAGAGCTCCTCGTCGGATTGGAGAGACTGGTCGTTATCGTTCCGTCCAAAGGCTGAAGGACTTTGCTGGACTCACTGGTCCAGCTGGAGTCTGCGATAGTCACACGAGTGGCACTGTGTTTGGTCTGGTTGTCGAAAGGCGATGTGTTCGTGTAGCCATAGAACAGCCCATAGCGGGGGACGAGCGCGTACTCGCCTCCCGTCGACCGGAAGACCCCGCTCGTGCTGAAAAGGTACCCACCGCCGACAACATTACTCGTCTGGGCCTCCACTTTGACTCCATTGCTCGAGTCGATGATGCCGTCAGCGGTTATTCCCGTGTCGATGGTCTGGTATCTCTTGCCTGGAAAGGTCAAACTGTCAACGGTCACATATCGGGCGTCATGGATGATCGGATCGGTGATCGTCAGGTCGACATCGCGGCCAATGGGGGAGGGGATGTCGGTAGCGCCGGCGGCGTACGTCACATTGTCAAACTCTGAGTAGACCGGATCGGCGTTGGCGGGATTCACAGAGTTGATCGCGGCCAGGGACACGATGACGGACCCCAACAGGGCCACAGTGCGTTTCGTTCGGGAAACTCTCACTTCTCTCCCTTCGCCGTCTATCGTCTATCAAGTAGCGATTTCATGTTATCTACCACACCAAAACAACTGGCGGTTGAGGCTACCCGACCCCGAAACGAAGAGCATCAATTGATTGAGTATAACACCTCAACAAGAATAATAAAATGCTGTCACCTACTGAATTTTCAAGCAGCAGCGGGGGAGAGGCGGGCTGTTCGAGTTTCATTCCTTGTCTTGTAGCAGGCTGCGCGTGGGCCAACGTGGTGAGTGGACGATTTTTCATCTTGTATGATGTCGGTATGAAAAGAATCACAATCTCGGTACCAGATGAAGTAGCGGCAAAAGCGCAACGTGCATCGGAAGCTGGAGACGTGCCCACTGTGTCCGCGTACTTCACCCAACTTGCCCAAAAGGAACCTGATTGGGTCTCAGCTCGTGCTGTCGCTGCTGAAATGGCGGCAGAAATCGGCGGGGTGAGTGAGGATGACGTCGCGTGGGCAGAAGAGACGTTGGGGATCAGGGGCCGTGGGATGGTGCCGGCATGACGGTGATTCTCGACGCTGGCGCTCTGATCGCGCTCGAACGCAGGGACAGCCGTATGATCGCCCTGATCCTTGCTGTGACGCGGAACGAAATCCCCACCTTCGTCCCTGCGGGAGTGCTGGCACAAGTATGGCGTGGTTCCGCACGTCAACACGATATTGCGCGTCTTCTCGCCACTGACGCGGTACGAGTCGATTCTTTGGATGAGGATGCAGCGAAGGCTGTCGGCACACTGTTGGGCGCATCAGGCACATCAGATGTCGTGGATGGACATGTGGTTCTGCTCGCACGTCGCACTCGTGGGACGGTGTACACCTCAGATGAAGGCGATCTCCACGGGATTGATCCCAGGCTGGATGTTGTTTCCATCTGACATGAACCCATGCGGCTCTAGAAGAGGCACCTATTCTTGTTCGAAATGACATAATGTACATTATCGGACTAGGATTTGTTCCATCTGATATAGAGTGTCAGTTACCGATGATTGCCTTGAGCATTGACCGTACTTCACTCAGTTCTTCATAGACGACGATACCCAAGAACCGACCCAAGCGTTCGACGGAGACGCTGCGCAATTGTTCGCACAAGGCGATGCTGACGCGATCTCCGACATGGACCCGTACATGCAAGGGCCATCCTCTGTCAGTGGTTGTCAAAGGGACAACCCACGTCAAGCCGAGATTGGCCAGACGAGAATCTGTCACAACCAGGACGGGACGGCGTCCCTGTTGCTCATGTCCGCGTACGGACTGGGACTCTAGCCAGTACACATCTCCAGGTCTGGGGCTACTCGTCATTGTTTTCATAATCGTCTTTGTCCCAAACAGCGAATTCCTCGAGATACTCCTTATCAGGTTGGATTTCGGCCACCTGGTTCCAGAATCTCTCTTTCTCAATCAGGTCAAGTCCATGGTCGATGACTTGCCCAAAGGTCTCTTGCCGCTCTTCCGCGACCCTGCGAACCCTGTCCCTCACCGTTGACGGTACCCGAATAAGTGTTGTATCAGCTGGCATACAATCAGTATAACAGCCATATCAACGAAACAGCGTCTAGCGCTCAGCTTTGGGTACTGTGTGCACATCAAGCCGTGAAATGTATGTCAACAATGACTTTGAGGTACGGGATGTCGCGGTCCGCGATGCGGACGAGGAGGATGCACAGAATGGCGAGGGTGCGTCTCGGTGACATCCGATCAGTTCAACTGGACTGTGGTCGTGTACACGGGGATCTCGTTGTCCGAGCCCAGTTCTTTGGCGGCGTTGCGGGTGTAGGTGAGGCTGCAACCGGTCGGATCGGGATTGCCCCCGGCCAGGAAGGCGATCCAGTAATCCCCGCTTTCACCGGCTGCGATTCCGGCGTCTGGGAAAGGCGCAAACCCTGCCGCGGTCATGTCGTCTGCGAAGGGACTGGTCTGAGGCGTCAGTATCTTCTCGTCGCAGATCAGGCGGAATCTGCCGTCCTGGATGGCGGAATAGTACTCACCTCCGGTGGTCCCCCTGACTTCGACGAGGGCGACGGTGCCGCCGTTGAGTCCGGCGGAGAACTTTTCTTTCAGGGCCGCCGAGATGTCGAAGACGGGTACGAAACCGGCGATCGTGATCTGATCGCCCAATTGGGGATCCTCAAAGCTGAGATCCAGGGGTATGACCTGGCCTGAAGCGGCAGCCGGTGAGGAATCACCGGACGAAGCCGTTTCGAGCACGGGGGTGGAAGGGGATGCCGTGGGTTTGCTGGTGCAGGCGCCGAGGGCGAAGACGGCCAGCAAGGACACAATGCACAGGCTTATGAAGCGGTTCATGGGCTCAAGCCTAACAAACCCGTCAAAACCGGTGATACTGCTTCCTCAATGATAGGCTGTGGGAAAATCCGATCCTGCGTCAGGGATGCGCACGATCATGAATGAGGAGACAATGATGAGGTTCCGGGGTGCGGCATTGTTCATGGTCCTCGCGATGGTCGTCCTGGTCCTGCTGTTCGCTCCCCCACCTCCCGAGGCCTCCCACGAAGTGACACCGGAGATTCCACAAACGATATCCTATGATAGCAGTGCTGTGTCATGGCCCGGAGTCACCCTCAGGAACGACACGGGCACGATCGGAGGCAACCAAGAATGCACCTTCCAAGACTTCCAGAGCGGTGCGGTCTCCCCCGGCGGCCGGGGCCATCTCACAGTCATCGACACCGTCTCCCTCAACCCCGGTTCTTGCACCCGTACGGTCGCCGCGGCCACCTACCCCGTGGATTCCATTCCAGACTCCGTGCGCGAAGAGGTGGACGCTCACAACGTGGAGTCGATCACCGAACGCACTCTCCTGCCCGTCCAGCGCAATCTCCTGCCCGAGACCACCAGAACATGGACCGGTTCGGTCGCGGTCACGGTCCGGGACCCCCTCAATCTCACGATCACTCAGACGGTCGTCGGCCTGACATGGACGGGGACGGACTCATCGGTGATCTCGTGGGAGCCCTTTTTCTCGGACTTCTGGGCGAAATGGTCCGGATGGTCCCGGTACGCAGGGCGTTTCGACGTCAGCGGGGGCGATGAGCAGTACGCCTACGCGGATACGTCCGCGTACTACAAGAATGATCTGTTCTGTCCGGGGCGGACCAACACGACATACTCTACCCACTGGATCACCTATTTCCAGGGGGAACCCGGCGGGGACTGGCAGTGGAGGAGGTCCCTGAGCTACTCGGGAGGGTGCAGTTGGATGCTGCACGACACTGTGACCCTGGTCACTCCCTGACGATCTCGACGGTGCCGAACCCGTACACCGCGTCCGAGGTGCGGATGGTCACAGAGCCGTCGGCGTCAGGAGGAATGGACAGCGTGATCTGAGCCGTCGCCTCATCGTTCACAGACGCGGTGGCGGAAGCCACCACATCCTCGGTACCAACCAAGACCGCTTCAATGGTGACGTTGCTCATGGGTTCGTTCGGCCCGTCGCATCCCCTGTCGTTGCAGGTCGCCCACAGATCTTTCACCTCGATCGTGAGCGTCTCACCGGGGGCGACAGTGGCCGGCAGGTCCGCATGTGGGGCCACGCAGGAAGACAGGCCGCAATTTGAACACCCGCTCAGGGCGTACGTCACACAGATCAGGAGGAGGGCCATCCCTCGTTTCATCGTTGTTTTCATGGTGAACTCCGTCGTCGGGCTGACGTCTCGAGCTTACCATCGTCGGCAGGCGCCGAGTAGAGTACGCATATGGGATCACGACTCACGGCTGCTGAGATGGCGGCGACGATTGTGGCGAGCTTGGGGACAACTGTACGGGCGACGACGGTCGACGGGTTCCTGGCCGGGGACTCCCACGCCCCTGTCACCGGGATCGCCACGACGATGATGGCGACCATGGACGTGCTGGAAAGAGCCATGGTTCAAAAGGCCAATTTCATCGTCACCCACGAACCGGCGTTCTGGGACCACCGCAACCAGGCCGTCGACGCGCTCATCTCCGAATGGGACCAGGTGTACGCGCAGAAACTGGCATTCATCGAAAGGAACGGACTTGTCATCTGGCATCTCCACGACGCCATGCACGACATGAGACCCGATCTGGTCGACCGGGGAACCCTGAAACAGCTCGGATGGGCCGTGCCGGACGATTACCCGGCCATCGTCGGAATCGAGCCCGTCAGACTGGCCGATCTGGCTTCCCGCATCGCAAAGAGACTCGGCGCCTCTTCCGCACGGTACATCGGTCAGCCCGACCTCCATGTCTCGGGCGTGGGATTGGCACTGGGATTCCGCGGATCGGACAATGTGCGCCACTTGCTCCAGGACCCGCGTGTGCAGGCGGTCGTCATCGGCGAGGCCCATGAGTGGGAGGTCGGCGCCTATGCGGCAGACGCGGCCACCCTCGGATTCTCGAAGGCCCTGATCGTGGTGGGCCACATCCCCTCCGAGCAGTACGGGATGGCTGAGATGGCTGAGATCATCCGCCGACTCACCGACGTACCCGTGTCGTTCATCCCCTGCCGCGATCCCTACTCCGGCGTGGGCTGGGCGCACCGCGACTGAAGGTTGCGGGCGCTGGGGAAGGCGCCGACGCACGCGGGGCGGGGCATTGCCTCAGCGGGATGACCGCACAGCACGGACGTGAAAGAATAGTGACGGCCAGCGAAGAAAGGCAGCACATGACCAGCGCAGTCAAACGAGTCGGAATATTGACGGCGGGCGGCGACGCCCCCGGCCTGAACGCGGTCATCCGCGGGTTCGGGAAGACCGCCATCAACCACTACGGCATGGAGTTGATCGGATTCCGCGACGGGATAAAGGGGCTTGTGGAGAACAGGTACGAGGATCTCAACGGTTCGGCCCTGTCGGGGATCCTCACCGTCGGCGGGACGATACTCGGCACCAGCCGCGACAAGATCAACAAGTACGTCGTCGACGGCGAGGTGCGCAACATGGTCCCCACGGTCAAAGAAAACTTGGAAAAGCTCGGCATCGAGGCCCTCGTTCTGCTCGGCGGCGGGGGTACGGCGAAGAACGCCAAACAACTCATGGACGCCGGTGTCAACGTCATCTCGCTACCCAAGACGATCGACAATGACATCGCCTGTACGGACACCAGTTTCGGGTTCGCCACAGCTCTTGAGATCGCCACCGAGGCCGTCGACAGGCTCCACAGCACCGCTCACAGCCATCACAGGATCATCCTCACCGAGATCATGGGCCACCGTGCGGGCTGGCTGAGTCTGGGCGCGGGGATCGCCGGCGGTGCGGACATCATCCTGATCCCCGAGATCCCGTACACCGTCGACTCGATCACTTCGACCATCAAGGCCCGCATCGCCCGCGGGAGCACCTTCTCCGTGGTGGCGGTCGCGGAAGGGGCACGCGACACCAAGGACATGGCTGACTACGAGGCGGCCAAATTGCTCGTCGAGGCTGCCAAGACCCCGGAGGCACAGCGGGCGGCGAGGACCCATCTGGCCAATGTCGAGGATGCCCAACGCGAGCACACGTTCAAACTGGCCCGCGAACTGGAGGCCGCGACCGGGTTGGAATCCCGGGTCACCATCCTCGGGTACGTCCAACGTGGCGGCACCCCCTGCGCCGAGGACCGTCTGCTCGCCACCCGTCTGGGCACCGCCGCCGCCGACCTGGTCAGCCAGGGCGAATTCGGCGTCCTCGTCGCCGCCCGCGGTCAGGGCACCGAGCCCGTCCCCCTGGCAGAGGTCGCCGGGAAGATCAAATTGGTTCCCCTCGACCACGATTGGATCTCCACCGCCCGCAAGATCGGAACAGGGCTCGGCGACTAGAAGTTGATCATGTGCCCGCCGATTCCTTCGGCGGCCTCCTTGATCGCCTCGCTGAGCGTCGGATGGGCATGGATGTTGCGTGCCACCTCATCGGTCGTGAGGTCCCACATCTGGGCCAGGGTCAGCTCGGGCAGCAACTCGGTCACGTCGGGGCCGACCATATGGGCGCCCAGAATTTCATGATGGTGCGCGTCGGCGACGATCTTGACGAAACCGACGCCTTGGCCCAATCCCCAGGCTTTCCCGTTGGCGGCGAAGGGGAACTTGGAGGCGACCACGTCGTACCCCCGCTGTCTGGCCTGTGCCTCGGTGTAGCCGAAGGACGCCACCTGCGGCTGGGAATAGGTGGCCCTGGGCACCATCGCATAGTCGACGGGGAAGGTTTGCACCCCGGCGATGGTCTCCGCGGCGACCACGCCCTGAGCCTCGGCGGTGTGGGCCAGCATCAGTTTGCCCGTCACGTCGCCGATGGCGTACAAACCGGGCACGGAGGTACGCATGTAGTCGTCGATGGCGATCGCTGCGCGATCTGTCAACTCAACGCCGGTGTTCTCCAGGCCGTATCCCTCGATGCGGGGCTGGAAACCGACGGACATCAGCACCTGTTCGGCCTCCAGGACGAACTCCTCTCCCCCGGCGGAGGGAGCCACGTACACCCTGGCGCAGTCCTCGTCCTGGGTGATCCCCTTGACCGCGTGCGAGGTGAGCAATCTCACTCCCAGACTCTTGTACGACTTGGCCACCTCGGCGGAGATCTCCGGATCCTCCAGAGGCAGGACGCGATCGAGGAATTCCACAATCGTCACATCCACACCATAGTTGACAAGCACATAGGCGAATTCGATGCCGATGGCGCCCGCCCCGCAGATCACGATGGACGCCGGAAGGGTCTGGGAGAGGATCTGTTCGGCATAGGTGTGGACTCTGGGGCCCTGGACGACTCCGGGCAGCATCTTGGGCGTCGCTCCGGCGGCGATCACACAATTATCGTACGTCAGGGTCTCGACCACGCCGGTGTCAAAACTCACATTGAGGCTTTGGGGGTCCTTGAAACTCCCCCAGCCGGAATACTCGGTGATCTTGTTCTTCTTCATCAGGAAGTGGATCCCCTTGACCATGCGGTCGGAGACCGAGCGGGAACGGGTGTAGGCGGCGGCGTAGTCACAGCGGACGTCGCCCTGGATCCCGTACATTTCCTTGTCGTGTGCGAGCGTGTGGGCCACCTCGGCGTTCTTCAACAAAGACTTGGTCGGGATGCACCCCACATTCAGACACACACCTCCCCACCATTGTTTCTCGACGATGGCTGTTTTCATGCCGAGTTGGGCGGCGCGGATGGCGGCGACATAGCCCCCGGGCCCGGCGCCCAGGACTACAGTGTCGAAATGTGTCATGGGAGCAACTCTATCCTGGGTTGGACGGATGGGAGAAACTTCATTTGAGTTTCCGTTATTGTTTTTCGCGCGTCCCCTTCGGTTCATCTCATACATGAGATAAAATAACCGCATGGCGACATCAGCACAAACAATAGGACTCATCATCAAAGACGCCCGACTTTCCAAAGGGATGACACAGTCAGACCTTGCCAGAGCCCTCAACACGAGTCAGTCCGCGATCGGACGGATCGAGGCCGGCAACCAGAATCTCTCTCTGGAGACCCTCAACCGCATCTCCGAGGTCCTCGGCAAACAACTGATCACCCCCGGCAGCGGCACGCTCACCTTCTCCATCGATGGCGGCCGGCGCCTGCACGGTTCCATCGAGACCAGGTCGAGCAAGAACGCCGCCGTGTCGACCCTGTGCGCCTCCCTCCTCAACTGCGGCACGACCACCCTGCGCGGGATCGCGAGGATCGAGGAGGTCAACCGATTGGTCGAGGTGCTCGTGAGCATCGGGGTGGAATGCGTGTGGAGCGACGACCAGATGAACCTCACCATCCGCCCTCCCGAAAAACTCGACCTGACATCGATGAACCTCGACGCCGCCAGGCGTACCCGGAGCATCCTTCTCTTCCTCGGCCCCCTGATGCACCTCTTTCCCGCCTTCGCCCTGCCGTACGCGGGAGGATGCAACCTGGGCACCCGTACGGTGGAGCCCCACCTGCAGGCGCTGCGCCACCTCGGGCTGTCGGTGGAAGCGACCGAGGGGTACTACCATTGCGACGTCGTCCCGCCGAGCAAGGATTTCCGTCAGTTCACTCTCACCGAGCGCGGTGACACGGTCACGGAGAATGCCATCATGGCTGCCGCCCGCATCCCCGGAGTGACGATCATCCGCAACGCCAGTTCCAACTACATGGTCCAGGACCTGTGCGATTTCATCACCGCTCTCGGGGTGGAGATCGACGGGATAGGGACGACGACGCTCACCATCCACGGCGTCGACGATGTGAATGTGGACGTCGCGTACGACATTTCCGAGGACCCCATCGAGTCGATGAGCTTCCTCACGGCGGCTGTCGCGACAGACTCCGAACTGACCATCACACGGGTGCCCATCGAGTTCATGGAGATCGAGTTGGCGGTCCTCGACTCGATGAAGCTGAACTATTCCATGACCGACGAGTACAAATCCCGCAACGGGCGTACCCGGCTGGTTGATCTGACGGTCAAGCCCTCCAAACTTGTCGCCCCTGTCGACAAGATCCACCCCATGCCCTTCCCTGGACTCAACATCGACAATCTCCCCTTCTTCGCCGTGATCGCGGCGATGGCCCAGGGGACGACCACGATCTTCGACTGGGTGTACGACCATCGCATGATCCATCTCATGGGGCTGACAAAACTGGGCGCCAACATCCAACTACTGGACTCCCACCGCATCATGGTCACCGGCCCCACCCGTTGGCGCGGCGGCGGCGAAATCGAATGCCCGCCAGCCCTGCGCCCCGCGATGTGCCTCTTCCTGGCCGCTCTCGGCGCCCGGGGGGAAACCATCCTGACCGACACGTACGTCATCACGCGTGGGTACGAAGACCTCCCCAGCCGTCTCAACGCCCTGGGCGCCAACATCCACACCTTCCTACAGTGACGTTCCGGGACATGCCGACCCTATGATCGGCAGGATGACAAACGAATGGTGCGGACGACAGGCGAGGAGCCTTATCGGACACGGGTGACGTCGAAATGGTGGCTGGGGTTGACGATCTGGTCTTGGGCTGACACGAGGGCCAGTTCTCGCCGGCCCGCCTCGGCGGTGGCGGCGAGGATGGAGTACACGATGTCGGCGGTGTCCTTCAGGGCCACATCCAGGCGTCCGGTCTGAAGGAGACGGGCGAAGAATGCGGCGGAGGTCACGTCCCCGGAGCCGGTGAAGACCTGGTCGATGAGCGGGGTGGACACCAGCCAGGCCTCGTCGGCTGTGGCGGCGACCATGGAGATCGTGCCGGCCGGAATGTCCTCGGCGACGGCGGAGGTCACCAGGACGGTACGCGGTCCCTGGGCGATGAGGATGTCGACCGCTTGAAGCAGATCGGACATGGTGTGAGTCTCGCGGCGCGCGAGAAAGTCCAGTTCATACTGATTGGGGGTGACGATGTCAGCGTGGGGCACGACCCTGTCCCGCAGAAACTCGGGGATGCCCTCCGCGACGTACATCCCGCGGCCCACGTCTCCCATCACCGGATCGCAGCAGTAGACGGCCCTCGGGTTACGCTGCTTGGTCAACTCGACTGCGGAAAGGATGGTGTTGCCCATCGCCTCGGAGCCCTGGAAACCCGACAAAACCCCGTCGACGTCACTCAGTGCCCCCCTCTCGTCGATGCCCGTCACCACATCCATCACATCCTCGGCGGAGAGGACGGGACCCTTCCACGAGCCGTAACTGGTGGTGTTGGAATAGTGGACGGTGAACACCGGGTAGGTTTCCACCCCCATGCGCATCAGGGTGAAGGCGGCGGCGGAGTTGCCGACATGGCCGTACGCGACGGAGGATTGAATGGACATAATCGTAGTCATGGCATCCATTCTCCCCCATCGCGTTCATCGAATGTTCATCGCCCATGTGTTGGCACACATTGACCATCCACCATAAATGTTGCAGAATGAACCCCGTGACCAGCGTCGTATCGATATGCGAATCCCATCCGACACAGCATGTCTGTGAGGAATGATGAACGCACAAGACTATCCGTACTGTTCCTCCGGTTTCGCGGCGATGGCCCACCGCGGAGGGGGGCTATGGGAACCCAACCTGGGCAAAGAAAACACTCTCTATGCTTTCGCACAAGCTGTTTCTCTCGGTTATCGCTATCTGGAGACCGATGTGCAGGCCACCAAAGACGGCCGATTGGTGTGCATGCACGACACGAATCTGGAACGTGTGGCGGGCACGGCGGGTGCGGTGAAGGACTTCACGGCGCAAGAACTGGCCGATATCCGGGTGGACGGCACCGAACCCATCCCCTTCTTCGGCGACGTCGTCGAGGCGCTGCCCGGGATCCGGTTCAATGTGGACATCAAGACCGACGACGCCGTGATCCCCCTGGTGGAGACGATCGAGACTCACAATCTGTGGGACCGGATCTTGGTGGACTCTTTCTCACAGATCAGGATCTCACAGTTCCGTGCTCTCACCTCGGGAAGGGTTCCCACGGCCATCGCACCGGCCGGGGTGGCCTGGACCGCTTTCGTCCCCCTCGTCAGTGAGGTCGTCTCTTCCCCCGCTGCGGCCATGCAGGTCCCCGTCAGCCAAAAGATCGGCCCCGTGACTCTGGATGTCATCACAGAACAGACCATCGCCCGTGTCCACCGCCTCGGCAAGGTCGTCCACGCATGGACGATCAATGAACCCGACGAGATGGAACGCCTCATCGACTGGGGGGTCGATGGGATCATCACAGACCGTCCCGACCTTTTGAAGCAGATCTTGGTCCGGCGCAATTTATGGGAGTTTGAATGAGTACGACACAGCCCGAACCTCTGGCACTGGCCAAGAACACGAAGAGCAAACCTACGAGAATCCTCTCCTGGGCCCTGTGGGATTGGGGCACGCAACCCTTCTACACGGTCATCACCACCTTCGTTTTCACGGTGTACATCACCCAACCCGACTATTTCGCCTGGGACCCGAACAATGCGAACGGTCCGACCCAGGCCCTGTCGGTTTCCACGACCATCTGCGGGATCGTCATCGCCTTGATCGCTCCTGTGCTGGGCCAGGCGGCCGACCGCTCTGGCCATCTGGTACGGAACATGAGACTGCTCACCTGGGTGTTGGCTGGGATCTCCATGGCCCTGTGGTTCGTCGCCCCGCACCCCTCGTACCTCATTCTGGGCCTCGTCCTGCTTGCGGCGGGGTCGATCATCGGGGAGATCTCCAGTTCCTTCTACAACGCGACCATCGACCAGGTGGCCACGGAGAAGAACGTCGGCAAGGTCTCCGGTTTCGGCTGGGGCATGGGCTATATGGGCGGGATTCTGGTTCTGCTGGTCATCCTGTTCGTGTTCATCCAACCGGAAGTGGGCCTTTTCGGCATCACGGACACGCCCACCAGGATCCGGGCTTCCATGATCGTGTGCGGGCTGTGGACCCTGCTGTGGACCATCCCCACCTTCCTCACGCTGAAGGACCGGCCCAAGACGGCCAGTGGCGGCCAGAAACTGGGGATCTGGGGATCGTACATGGCCTTGTTCCGCAGCATCGCCCATATCTGGAGGACAGACCGCCAGGTGGCCTATTTCCTTCTGGCGTCGGCCCTGTTCCGTGACGGCCTGGCTGCCGTTTTCACCTTCGGCGCGGTCATCGCCGCACAATCCTTCGGCTTCTCCACCACGGAGATCATCCTCTTCGGCGCGGCGGCGAACCTCATCGCCGGGGTGGTCACCATCCTGTTCGGGCTCCTCGACGACAAGATTGGTCCCAAAAAGGTCATCCTCATCTGCCTGGCCATTCTGGCTGTCGGCGCCACGGTCGTGTTCTTCCTCCATCAGCCCGGCTATTCCCAGCCTCAGCAGATCTGTGACGCGGTGACAGGCGTGTGCGCCGACAACCCCGACTACGACGCAGCCCTCGTCGCCCACGGCAAGATCATTTTCTGGATCTTCGGGCTCATCCTGTCCTGTTTGTGCGGGCCCGCGCAGGCGGCTTCTCGAAGCTTCCTGGCCCGGATCATCCCCGAGGGACATTCCGGAGAGATTTTCGGGTTGTACACCACGACCGGGCGTGTGATCTCCTTCCTCACCCCCGCGCTGTTCGGCGTGATGGTGACCATCGGACGAAAGGTGACCGGACTGGGATCCACCCAACACTGGGGCCTGTTGGCGATCTCCATCGTCCTGGCGGCAGGGTTCTGCGTCCTCATCCCCGTCAAACCCTCCTCGGGCCTGACCACCGCACCCGAGAAATAGGCATGGGCTCACAAATCTGGTATGGGAATATTTGGAGGATCATCGGCGTTGTTCCAGATGCCCGCTTCACCGAGATTTTGGAGTTAACCAGTGCACATCGTACCCCCAGCAACAGATATGGCAGACCGGATGGAAATCACGTACACCTGTGCGTCCGGACATGAGTTCACAAGGGTCTTCGCAGCCGATATCACGGTTCCGAGCACCTGGGACTGCCCCCGCTGCGGGAAGACGGGTTCCTGCGAGCCGGAGCCGGTGCTCAATGATTCCTCTTCAGTCCGCAGCCACTGGGACATGCTGGTGGAACGGCGTTCCATAGACGAGTTGGAGGAGATGCTCGCTGTACGGGTGAAAGAACTACGCTCCAACCGATGAGCCCGAAAACAGGCCCTTGACAGCCGACAAGACCTGGCCCGCGCGGTATTTCAGCCCCCAGGCGGTGGTCTTCACCAAGGCCTCGACGACAATGGAACCGCTCATCTTGGATTGGCCGCGCTCACGCTCGACGAACGTGATCGGGACCTCGGCGACCGTCATCCCGGATGAGACGACCTGCCAGGTCAGATCGACCTGGAAGTTGTACCCCACCGACGAGATCTTGGGGATGATCCGCCGCAGAGTCTCAGCCCGGAAGGCGTTGAACCCGCCCGTGATGTCGTGGACGGGGACCCCGATCATCAACCTGGTCCACAAACTGCCGCCGCGACTCAGCAATTCCCTGGACTTCGGCCAGTTGACCACCTTGCCCCCGGGCACATACCGCGACCCTTTGACCATGTCGGCGTGTTCCAGGGCGTCCAACAGATCGGGAAGTTGCTCGGGTTGGTGGGAACCGTCGGCGTCCATCTCGACCAACGCCTCGTACCCGAGGTCCAGACCCCATGTGAAACCCGCCAGGTAGGCGGCCCCCAACCCGTTCTTCGCCGTACGGTGCATGACGTGGATGTGTGAGTCCTCATCAGCCATCCGGTCTGCGATCTGACCGGTGCCGTCGGGGGAATTGTCGTCGGCGATCAGGATGTCCGCGTAGTCCACTGCCGCCCGAAGCCGGGCACAGATGATTTCGATGTTTTCTTTCTCGTCGTATGTTGGGATGACGACGAGCACTTTGGTGAAAGGGGCCATGATTTCTCCGTGGTAGGGGATTCTTCTATTATCTCACGATGAACGCGGCAAGATTCTGCGGTGGTTCAACGTACGATGCCCGATCAGCACACCCGCGGCGCCCAGTGAGGGAACCAGGATGGTGATGAGGTCGATGGGGCCCCGGTATCTGACAGCTGGCGTGAGGGCGGTACGGGTGGGGACGGTGAACACCTGGGCGTCGGAGGTGCCAAGGTGCGCCTCGTACACGATCCTGCCATGGGAGTCGATCAGCCCGGCCAGGGAGTTGGTCGTGGCGACCAGGATCTCCCGGCGTGTCTCCATCGCCCGGATTCTGGTGATCGCATCCTGCTGGGCCATCTGGTCCGTGCCCGTGAACATGGCGTTGGAAGTCTGGACGACCACCACCTGAGCTCCCCCAGTGGTTCGATCCCCGATGAGCATGTCGTCGACAGTGGAGTCGTACGCCACCTCGAAACAGATCAGGACCCCCACCCGCAGCGGTTCTCCCCCGGCTTCGACGTCGACCACCCCGGGTTTGGTCCCGGGCACCGATTGCGCTCCGACGTAGGTCAGTTCCGGTACCAGTTTCACCATGACGGACTTGAACGGCACCCACTCACCGAAAGGGACAAGGTTGCGTTTGGCGTACGTGGCGGTCACACCGTCCCTGGTCCACCACAGCCCGACTGTCTGGCGTTCGTCCTCACCCGGTCCCGAGGTGATCGCTCCCACGAAGATCGGCGCTTGGACGATGTCGACGGCTCGGTTGATGATGGTCTGCGTGCGCTGGTCGGTGTTCGGGTCGGTGGCGGTGGAATTCTCCGGCCACACGACGAAATCCGGCTGCGGGACTTCGCCCGTACGGACCTTGGCGGCCAGAACGATCGTCTCGGCAAGATGGTTGTTCTCCACGGTGTAGATCGGTCCGAGAGCGGTGATGCCCGAACCCGGCACGTCGCCCTGGACGACGGCCGCGGCGACGGCACGGGAGTCAGGGGCCGGGTCGTAGTGCCGTGCCAGGATTCCCCCCACCCCGCTGACCAGGAGTACCGCCAGCAGGAGGGCGGCGGGGAGGACGACTGTTCGTGAGCCCGCACCGTCCTGCGCGGCGGCCTGTCTCGCCGTCCGCCACGCCCATACCCGCCGGGCGGCCCACGCCAGAAGGAATCCCGCACTGACAATGAGAAAGGAAACCCCGGTGACCGAGATCACAGGGAAGAGGCCGTCGATGGGTGTGCCGGCGGCGGTGTAGGCGAGCCTGCCCCACCCGAAACCGCCGAAGGGCCATCGCGCCGAGATCCATTCCGCGCCCATCCAGGCCGCCGCGCCGGCCAATCCCCACGCGGGAGTCTTCCTCGTCAGTGAGACGATCAGCCCGATCAGGGCATACCACACGGCGAGCCAGACGGCGAAGACCAGAGGAATGAGCACTCCCAGCACGTCGACCCAATGGAAGGCCACAATGTTGAACCCGAGTCCGAAGAGGTACCCGCGCAGGAGACCCACCTTGGGCGTGGAGGCCAGGCTGACGCACACGAAGACCGCCACCGCGACGGGTACGAGCCACCACAGGTTGTAAGGTTCGAATCCCAGACTCACCGCGCATCCGGCGATCACGCTGAGTCCGCTCAGGAGCCAGCGGCGAGTCGGTGCGGTCACGTACCCGATGATACCTCACATCGAAACAGTGAGGCGTGAGAACCTTGAGGTTATGATACGATCAGAAACGTTGAGGGAAGGAAGCAGTATTCCTCACCTTCGACAACCACGATATGAGAAGGTTTTGGGAGTTTCGCAGTCACTGGGCCAGGTTCGCCTGGCGTGGAGAATGCGGGAAGAGTGGCTTCCCAACACTGAAGGCGACGGACCGAGTTCGACGGATGGGTTGGGATCTGGTACTCTCATAGGGCAACATTCCCCTGTAGCTCAATTGGCAGAGCATCTGACTGTTAATCAGAGGGTTACTGGTTCGAGTCCAGTCGGGG
>JGI24699J35502_11133813_pt1 | contig 16154 bp, 15 predicted proteins | sample TergutMp193P4_FD_35502 | JGI IMG/M metagenome (IMG submission 35502) | reverse complement strand
GTAGAGCCGAAAGGTTGTTTCCAGCGGTTGCTTGTCATAGTGGAGATGGTCGTCCCCGTGATTGACAAAGAAGTAATAATCCTGGTCAGCGAGAACCGAATATGTCTGGGTGTTGAACAGGAATTCCACGGTGACAAGCATGTCCTCGTACACACGGATGTCGGGGTCGAAGGCGAGCCCGATCCGTTCCCATTGAGCTCTGCGGAAAGCTTTGTGGACCATTGTCGCATACAGCAGCCCATCGCGTACGATATCGGCCCGGGGGAGGTTCCCGCGGGAGGAAAAGGCCTTGGGCGGTACGAGCCCGTCGCCAACGACTCCGTACTTGACGTACACCACATCCGAGGCATTCTCCTCGGCGAAGGAAGAAACCCGCTGGGCTAGTTCGGGGGAAACATAGTCGTCGGAGTCGACAAAGAAGATGTAGTCTCCTTGCGCATGCCGTACCGCCTCGTTTCGCGGAACGCTCGCACCCCCCGAGTTCTGCGACAACTGATAGACGTGCCCATGCGCGAAACCTCGATTGTCGAATACGTCCATCGCAGCCTCAGCGCTTCCATCAGTGGACCCGTCATCGACAACGATAATTTCGTACTCATCATCAGACAGCGTCTGGTCCGTCAGTGATTCCAAACACACCCGAATTCGCTCAGCCCTGTTGTAAACAGGTACGCAGAAACTCATCTTCACAAGGCCCCTCCCATCTGACAAGCACTATCTCTGTGTCCATCTCGATTTTACTGGCGTGCTAGTCATCGAGCGTGAACAGAGATCGTACCGCTTCTCGGAAGTCACCCAACCATATCGTCATTGTTTCATTGATCTCGGTATCATCAAAACGATCAGCCAACGCATCAGTAGCATTGTGTCGCAAGAGTGTGGAGGGATCTTCATACATATCGAGAAGCCACTTAGCAGTATGGGAAAGGCTGACTTGTCATAGTACGTACTCCATGGTCAGATTAGTCAGCAGAGGCAAGGTGACATCGGGCTGCCGTCCCGGCGAAGCCAAGGAGTCCAACAGAGCCCACTCTCGTGACACCATGGCAACCCCGTCAACATCTCGAGTTGCGGCTTCGACATTGGTGGTGATGGGAAGCAGAAACATAACTTGTGGTGATGTTCGTGTGGCGTCGTTGAAGTCATTCACCTTCTCAGGATCAGTGACATAGATAACTGGGGAAAAGGAACGAGATTGACTCGCATCGCCTGCGAATGCTTCAAGGGATGACACCACGGGAGACTGATTTTGTTGGTTGAGGCTGTTTAGTGCTTCACCGAATCCTGTGGCTAGATGCACGCGGCGGGCTTTGGTGCGGCGAGCCACCAAAGCAAGGCGGGCGACTGAAGGAAACCTCCCCACGATCCTGGCACGATCCTCAGGGGATGCAGTGTTGAGTCGACGGATAATTCCAGCAAACGGCTCATCAGCACCAGTGTCGGCAAGGCGGGGTTCGAACTGAAATCCAGCAGCGGTCAGAATACGGTTCATCATCGACCATGTGGGTTCAACCTTGCCGGACTCAATTCGTGAGATCGTCGACACGGGCACACCAGATACATCCGCCAGTGTGTTCATTGACAACTGACGACTCGATCTTGCTTCTGCCAGCAACCCTGATGCATCTAACACGATACCTATCATAGTGTTTTCGATGCATATATGCAACGAACTGGAACGTTCGAATGAAGCGGCAATGGATGGATGAGGCTAAGCTTTTGAATGTTGTCCCTCTTGCGGTGGTCTGAGTGCTGTCACCCAGTTCAGTACGGTGGTCTCCCGCCTGGTCAGCCATGTCCCGCCGACCTCGACGGGGGGCGGGAATCGGGTCGCGGCCAGCTTCTGGTCGAACCAATCGGGGGATTCCCCGGGCATGAAAACATGCCGCAAGCCGTTTCGTACGAGGAAAGAGGCCATGCGGTCCCAGCGTTCGGCGTGCCCGGCCATCATGGGCGCCCAGTCAGTCTCGGCATACAACGCTGCTGCGTCCACATCTTCCGGTTTCGGCGGCAGTACGCGGCGCGGGATCTGGTGGTAGTCGGCCAATTCGAGGGTACGGGAGTCGTGGGCGAGCACCACGGCGGGCACCCCCGACAGGAGAGCGACAATGTTTCCATGGATTCGGGTGCCGAATGAGAAGTCGAAGCCTTTGATGTACGTCATCCACGTGGATGGATCGAGGCAGAACCGTACCCTATTCTGAGCAAACAAGGGGTGGTCTATGCTGGTCGGGGACCCAGGCGGATGAGGAGCTCGCGGATCATATATCCTTGTCAGCATGAGGGATAGAGTGAAATGGTCTTGGGCAGTGTAGATGAGATTCGGGTACCGGGCGGCCTGCTCGAGGCAGATCGGAGCCATCTGGGCGACGTACGGCGAGACGTTGAGCGAAATGGGGGAGTCGGGCCCAAGTTCCTCACAGCGCTTGACGACCCTGAGATTCGGGCCGTCCATGAAAACCGACGCGCAGCCAGTGATATCGACGACATCCTCCCCGAAGCCGAGCCTTTTGAGGTACGCCGCGGTGACCTCCCCCCGTACTCCCACCGAAGCGGAGAGGTTCAGGACGCTCGACATGAAGTCCTTGACCGTCTCGTCCAGCGGCGACGCTCCGATGTGGCCGGTCACGGGCCCCTGTGCGCCCACACCCATCACGACAACCGGGATAGTCAGCTGGGAGAAAAGGTCGGTCAGCGCCCTCAGCTCGTCGGCGAAACTGGGGCGAAAGGCGTTGGCCAGCGGTACGACGACCTGATCGTAGGTCGCATTGACCCAATCGGGATCCAGCCCGACCAGTTTGTGCGTGTCAATCCTCGTGTTTCTCGTTGACAGCAGACGATAAGCAGCCTGAGAGAACACCAGGTTGCCCACATTGCCACCTATGAGATTGCGACCCAAACTACGATAGGGGCCGGCAGCCAAAAAAGGGTTCTTGTGTGCCCGAAGAAGAATCCGCAACATTCCTCCCTCCCAGACAAGGATATCGCTATTTCCCATGTACGAGAAAGGAGACATCAACCACCGCCACATTTCAGGCAACAGTCGAAGCATTGGCACATCTTGCTCATCATCTTGCTCAATGTGAGCAAGATGAGAGAGTAAGACGGATATGATGCATTAAGGAATCTCACAAAGCAATAGATGGACGGCATAAACTACGATAGGTGCTAGGGAGATTGTGGTCGCGTGGCCACCGGTGCCATACTGAATGTCTCTCGTGTGCATCTGATGCTATACATTTGATTCATGAGAACGACGCTGACGATCGATGATGATGTCCTTTATGCTGCTAAGGAGATGGCGCGAACTCAGAATCGTACTGCCGGTGCGGTGATCTCTGAGGTTTTCCGAAAAGATGTGGCTTTGTCGGTGTCGGCCGCACCTGAGTCGAGTCAATTAGATCGAGCCTTGGCTGACATCGGGATTCACAGACTTCATCATCGTGGTGGGATTGTGACGAACGAGGACGTCAACCGTATCCGGGAAGAATTGGGGATCTGATGGCGGCTCTACTCGACGTTATCCCCATACCATTTCCACTTATCAAGCTGTAGAGACTCTCTCCCGTGCCTGCGTTCATGCGTACCATGAGTTCTGGCCGTGTGATGTGTCCATCACCGATCCTGTCGATGTTCGAGCAGATCACATCCTGAGTTCGAACCAGCTCATGGACATTTATCTTCTGTCCCTCGCCGTTCATCATCAAGGATCCTTTGTCACTCTTGATCGACAAATCACCACTCAAGCAGTTCCAGGGACCAAAGAAGACCATCTTGTCGTCCTATGAACCATGACAAATCAACTGGGTCAAGAGGTAAGTCAAGCTTTGTCACATCGGTCCATCTAGCCTATGCGAGTCGTGCAATGAGTACGAATTTGTCAGGGCTGTGCCATCAATAACCAGGAAACCTCAGTACCAATTCCCCAGAGTTCCAGTGTCAACGACCCAGACCAGCAGTACCATCATCAGAAGATGACTGGTGGGGGCAAGGACTCGGGCTCGTTCAGTTGCATAATAGAAACTCGTGTATTTGCTAAATAGAATCTCGTCCAGTTGCTGAATAGACTCTTCCCGCGTTCAACCGGTTGAAGCGCCTCGGCACGGTACCGAAACACCACCTCGTGGACCCAGCGATAGCCGCGCGTCTCGTCGGAGTGGGTAAAGGGGCCTTCTCCACGGAGATGGACAACGTGCTGTTCCCACGACAGGAACATGGTTGGGCGCACTTTTCGAATCCCTCGTCGCCCAGAGCGTACGCGTCTATGCCGAGGCGATGCATGTCGACGTCGTACACCTGCGTACCACTGATGGGAAATAACCCGCGAAATCGACCTGATCGTCGAGGGAAGTGATCGCCAGGTTGTCGCACTCGAAGTCAAACTCGCTCCCACTATAGGTGCCAACGATGTCCAACATCTCCTCTGACTTGGTGAGCAAATCGGTGACCGTCTCGCCGACCAAGTCCGTCATCACCACCGGTCACACCGTGTAACCGACGCCCCGACGGCGTCGCAGTCGTCCCCCTCGCCCTTCTCGGACCCTAAACCAGCACCACCCACCTTTGCAATCAGTGTTCTTTGATCTACCATTGGAAACCACTCATTTCGCTCAATCGCAAACCATTGGTAAACGCACTGTGAGTTTCTGGTATATCCAATTCGCCTCGTTTCATGGTCTATGACACCTCACTGATGACATATGCCTGTGGCGCTTCACGTCAAAAACTGTTGGCTTCAGACGCTGGTTGGCCAAATTCACTAGGCGGCTGCGTCGGGACAGACCGCAATATTGTTCACAGAAGAGAGGATGCTTTCTTCCCAGGAGATGGCTCAGCGGTTGAATATAGGCCATTCGACGATTCTGCGTAAGGTCGCTACAGGGGAGATCAATGCCACCAAAGTAGGCAATCGACATCATATCCCCATACACAGAATTTATACGTTTTCGTGAAGCTCGTTGGAACCAGATAATGGCACTTTCCACTCCAGACATTGAGGCTAAACTTTATATCAGCTAGAAATTTGATACACTTCACATCGTGGTAAACGATGCACCTTATCCGATTCCTGTAAATAAGAATGCAAGCTATATTGCTATTCTCGGTGCGATTGGCGGCACGGTCTTTGACTATTTCATTGACTGCGGTGTGAAGAGGGTCGTACTCTATGGGAAACCGGAAAACGTGGTTCCACTCTATGAGCAAGCATTTTGGCTAAACGTAGATGTGACCAATCTATCAGATACATCTGAACATGTATGTAAGGTTTATTTTGGAGATAAAGCCTCGATTGAACAGATTCATATATCACAGGCTCTTCCTCCATCGGATATTCCTGTGGTCCTCTGCGACAGTCCACAGGTGAAAATAGGAAACAGTTTTACCACACAAGATCTATTTGTCTATTCTCTATCACAAAGAGTGCTGTTCAAAAAGGTCTTTGACTACCAGAGGAATATCTCACCTGAGATGAAGGTTGTTTTCCTGTCGCTTCCATCACTATGGTCTGTCAGAAATCGCTCAGACTATGAAAATGACCTCACAAAACATCTATACCGTAATTTGCGGTCCATCTATTTGGAATTGGGATATGACCAAGAATATTGTGATGATGTCGTCAATCGTGTTCATCAGGTATATGAAAGAGACGGTGTCCAGTTCCTAAGCGATTTTTCATCTACGTATGACAACTGTGTGGGCGGTTATAGAGTGTCTACTGATTTGCCAGACAAAGCAGACAGGACCATGTTTTTTTTCGGAAGTTCACTATGTTACGGTAAAAACACTGATGACGAGCACACGATACCGAGCGTTATTCAGCGTCAAATGACAGAACATCACAATTGCAAACCTTCCTACAGAGTCCTCAATTGTGGAAATGGGGGCCACCCAAATTTCGCCAAGATGTGGAAGTCTTTTGAATATCACCATCCTGGCAATGGCGATGTTGTTGTCTTTGTAGGATGGTTTTCCACGTTGCTATACTCTGCCTATCGTGATGCAGCTCTCTGGATTCGACCGCAAACCGACGACAGACTATTCGACCGGCCCCATGATTTAGGAGATTATGTATTCTCTGACACCCTTCATTTCACGCCCATAGGGTATGAAACTATTGGCAAATACGCTGCCGACAAGCTTCTTGCAGGCGATTTTCTTACAGATGTTCCTTCGGCTGATGGGAGTTCTACGAATGAATTACCGGCATTGTCTACTGACCCTATTGCTAAATCAGAACTTGCAGACTATATACAATCGATAAGACTTCTTGCACCTCGCATCGGTAGCATTGTGATGAACTGCAACCCCTTTACTCTCGGACATCAGTATCTCGTTGAGGAGTCTGCGCGAAAAGTATCACAACTAATAATTTTCGTAGTCGAAGAGGACAAGTCTGTCTTCCCCTTCGCTGACAGAATTGAACTCGTGCGTCAGGGCACGGCTCACATTCCAAATGTGACGATTGTCCCCAGTGGTGGATTCATTATCTCCCAGACTACCTTCGGATCGTATTTCGAGAAAGACTCAATACAAGATGTAGTAATAGACCCGACAAATGACGTGGAAATCTTTGGTAGGTACATCGCCCCCGCACTCGGAATCACCATTCGCTTCGCTGGTGAAGAACCCCTCGATAACGTAACGCGCCAGTATAACGAGACTATGGAACGTATTCTTCCCAAATATAACGTCGAGTTTGAGGTGATTCCTCGCAAAGAGAGTGGAGATGCCGTCATATCCGCAAGCCGTGTTCGCAAGTTGTTGGACAGCCATGATTTTGATGGTATCGCAAAACTTGTGCCACAGACCACCCTTAATTATCTCATTGACAAATTTGGCAATGGGATCTAGGCAAATGTGGCCCATTCATTCAATCAGTCAAATGTGCTGGGGATTCATTAAAGTATAGACACGGTCCCGCTCTAGTCAAATCGTGGAATTAGTTAACGACTGATCATACCTTGGATGGCAAGACTTTGGTGATCTTTACCTTTGCGACAGACAAGCGAATTCGCTTTGTATTTTGTCGAACTTTAATAAGGAGAGAATCGATTCCATCAAACGGTGCAGATAGCGATTGAGTGGACCTGAGACTGTCAAACTGAACAAGAGCCTCTTCTCCTGTGCAACTGTTGGACCACACGAATACGAGGGATTCAGGCGATCCTTCAAGAACGCTAAGCGAAATCTCAACAGTATATTTATGACCACCAATCAGTGGCTTATCCAGCGAGATTCGCCAGTATTGATCTCGCAGTTCCTTCTCTTTCGGATGCATATCAAGAATGACAGAACCAGTTCCAATGGACATTTCCCAACTGGATTCGAGTTTGATGAAAGCTGCGGGTGACCTAACATCTAGCAGGCAGTCAGTTTGCAGTATTTCTTTTCCACGAGGCCGAATGGGGGATCCAAGCACGGTTTTCAACCATTCTCTAGACCTGTCTGCCTCAAGCATCACTTGTTGTTCTCCGCGAGTAAAGTCCGCGTCTAGAGAGATGTTTGTATTTTGTATAGCGTCTTCCGCTGATAAACCTAATAACAACTCTCGTTCTTTCAGGTCAAGAAGCCGAAATAAGTAACGAAACCTATCCGCCCCACGCTTTTCATTCACGATTGACGAAAATGGGCGACGGTAAATCCAAGAGAAACATGTTCCATGGAAAGAATCAGTTACAACATATGTTGATCTGCGTAATAAGTTGAGGAATATTCCGACATCTATGTCATCGACTACATGATGTCCCGTAAAAACTTCCCGACATATCTGAAGGGTACGTGAGTCAGCTCCTGTCATGACCACGATCGAATCAAGACCCAGCTTCTGTGCAACTGCTTCTATGGATTGCCGTTTCTCTGGTGCAGGATCCAGAATGAAGGCAAATAAGTAGTCACCTTCTACAGTAGATGTAGCTAGATCGGCGAGGGTGTCAAATGCAGACTGTTCAGCAATGAATACAGGATCTACTACTGAGGTAGCACTAACTCCGAATATTTGTTGTGCGATCTCAATGCCATAATCCTCTCTTACTGACACAGCATCAAACCTACGTAAGTTCTGTATATTCCGGGTTATAACTGGCTTCTGCCACCTATTGTCTAGAACGCTTGCACCAAATGATGTTGCATAGGATAAGAGTCGTTTGTCATCTGAGGCAAAGGCTAGAAAGTTCTCTGAGTTAACAATAGGGATAGTTGGATTCCAGAGCTGGTCAGATCCGCAAATAAAACCATCAAAGAGATCATTGAGTTCAAACATAGAAGAAGCAGGACGTCGAGCAACAACGTTGTACATCTCATTACCAAAGCGAACAGGGGGAGTATTAGGTAAAACAGGTTCTACATCGGGAGCCGATCCACGAGGAATCATTGCCACAGAGTATCCCAAATTAGTCAAGACTGAATAGAGCGCGTAGTAGGTGAGTATGGAGCCATAATTATCTCCATACCACCATCCTACGATTCCCAAATCATAGTGTTCTGTCATTCGCGTGCCGTCTCCTATATAGATGGTTCTGCTTGTTCCAAAAGTTCATCAATTCGGAACGATGTTAAGTGAAGCAAAGACATATCACCTTGAAGATGGACTGATGCGAAAGTTAACTCATCTAGTCCTTCTTTATCTGGATGAAAAAAGACGAGTTCTTCTAGATCTGTCACTTCATCTGTAGGCACTACAAATCGATGAATGACTTGCACGGCCCCAGTTTGTGAATTTCGAAGATGTATGTTTACTTCTGAGTGGAGAGTTTTCACATAGCCATTGATCTGTAACAAGTATTGTTTAGATGGCGATAGAGGTACGTCCAACTGAAAAGCTGCATGGTTTCCCCTTTCTGACATACCTGACAGCACACTGAGATCCACGCCTCCGTCGTTCCACTCAATTACCCAAACCATTGGATCAGCGTGTGGAGAGGTACTTAAGGAGTCGAAGAACAGGCTCTTACTGGATGTTTGACGGCCTGCCGTAACCATCTGGTTTGGACGTGTTTCTGGATGAGCCGACCAATTAACAGCATTATATGCCTTTGTAAAAGACTTACTTGCCCAGAATTCTCGGTAAAAAACATCTCGGTGGAGTGATGCAAATCCATGACCGTCGAAGGCAAACCCATTCGGGCCTACGCTATCAGTAGTTTCTTCCCGTAAATACGAATATCCTTCACAAGTAACTTGATCCAGTAGGTTCTGGCCTTTTGGTGTATTTACTAAAATGACACTTACTCCCTGATCGGTAGGAATGCTGTCATCGTGTTGCGAAATTCCCCAGAAATCACCGATGCTAATATCACCATATCTGGGCACTTCTTGGTACCGACATGATTCGCAGTGGAAAGGACACATTGTGTGGTCATGGTAAACGAGTTGATAAGGATCAAACCAACGATTATTAATCTGTGTCCGCCCATTGGTGAACGTAATTTTCGAATAGTGCTCATGCCACTTGTGCTCTGCATCTTTATACCGGAACTCATAATCGGAGATGTTTTCTATACCCCAGTTTTCATCGAGATATGACGTAAAAAAAGCTTGCGAAGGAGCCATTCCACACAGGATATCAACGATGAATAAATTTTCATACCTTTTGTGAAGGAAGGCTCTAAGCCCAGCACACTGACATGGCAAGCCGCTGAAGAGCACAGTAGTTCCCTGTCGTAGTTCTTCTCGAATCCGGCGAAAAAGATCACCAACCTGCGGTTGTACGTATTTCGATTTTTGTAGTAACAAGATGTCTTCTTCAGAAGAAATCAAGATACTCTCGGCTTTGAAATCCTTTGTCCATGCAACACCAGCTACTTTGCCATTCTGCTGAATGATTTCGCGAGCCAAAAGCGGGAAAATACCGCCAGACGTGCTTTTCCGAACTTCTTCCTTATCATTTCCCACAAATGCATATACTGTTGGCATTTCTGCAGAGGGTTTCTTAGGCAGTACAATCGCAGGGCACATGCGTACACATAAACCGCACTCTGTACAAGCATCAATATTAATCTCAGGACGGTAGTATCCAAGTCGGTCTTCTACTGTGGCCAGAGCATCAAAAGGACACGCTGCCACGCAACCGGTACAACCCATACACAATGGGTTTTCACCAAGCGTATCCCACCTCCACGGAGTGTTGGGCAATTTACTGCGTGTTGTTGCTGATTCCATATCACCACTATCCATTAAAGTATCATACAACAATCAGGATATCGGGTCGTCATCTTTGCCTAGATTTATTGATATATTCTTTCATTCTGCTATAAGATCATAAAACGAGATAGAGCTTCTCCACTTGGCTAAATAAACGATGCATGTCGAAATGCCATTTGGGACAGCAAGGCCAATCTCATGAGTGAAAAAAGATATCATTAGATAGGGATAGAGAACATGCCAGTGAAGATGAAGAGCACTCACGCTGTAAAGAGACCAGTAGTGTCTATAGTTGTTCCCATATTCAATGTCGATAAATACCTGCGCCAATGTCTTGATAGCATCATCGAACAGACCCTTGACGACATCGAGATTATCTGCATAAATGATGGGTCCACTGACTCAAGCCTTGAAGTCCTGCAAGAGTACAGTGCTAGTGATTCACGAATCGTGGTTATTAGTCAAGAAAATCACGGGTATGGGTATGCTCTTAATCGAGGCATTGAGATGGCTCAAGGGATCTGGCTGGGAATTGTAGAAAGTGACGACTGGATAGAGAAAGAAACTTTTGCGTCTTTAGTTTTGGCAGCTACTGAATCCAATTCACAGATTGCAAAAGCAAATTTCTGGTTGGAGTGGACACAATTGAATCAGAAGAGTGAGTTGTTTGAGTACTTTTCATCAGAAGAGGACCACAAAGTCATTCAACCAGTGGACTATATGGGCGGGGAAATTTTCCGCAGAAAGCCATCCATTTGGTCTGCGATTTATTCAATGGAATTGGTGAAAGACAATGGTATTACTTTCCTTGAAACGCCAGGTGCTTCATTTCAGGATACTTCATTCACATTTAAGGTGTTTTCTCTTGCGAACCAAATGGTATGTCTGGCAGATGCCTTTGTACACTATCGACAGGATAATGAAGCGTCGTCGATTAATTCGAAGAGCAAGGCGTATGCAGTCTGTGATGAGTATGAAGAGATCAGCAGATTTGTAACCAAGCTTCAGAACTCACATCCTGAATTAAAGGATGCAATGATACCCGCCATATATGACTGCTTTATGTGGAATTATGAACGTTTGGACCAGACGCTAAAGTATCCATTCCTCAAGGTTGCGGCAGCATGGTTTACTGACATTTTGGAGGAAAGGAAGAGTCTTGACGGACTATTTCGTAATGCTCCATGGAAACTTGAGGCTTTCCACACAATAGTAAAGAATCCGATGGGTTACCACACTTGGCGAGAGGATGAGAAGGCAGAAAAAAATGGCGTTCGTGCAGGGCTAAGTCCTCTCCCAGTTGGCTACATTCCACACAGAGCCTCTCAGTCTCCGCTCTTCAGCATTATCGTGCCAGTCTATAACGTGGAAAAGTATCTTCGTGGATGTCTTGAGAGCATTGTTAACCAATCGTTTGAAGAACTAGAAATCATATGCGTTAATGATGGATCACAAGACCTTTCTAGGTTAATTCTAGAGGAGTACCAGAAGCGTGACGAAAGAGTTCATGTAATCGTTCAGTCCAATTCAGGGTTAGCAGACGCCAGGAATGCAGGCCTTGATTCGGCAACAGGTGATTATGTGATATTCATCGACTCAGACGACTGGGTATCAGAGAACATGTGCGAAACACTCGCAAATAGCGTACTTTCGCAGCCTGTCGAAACTGTCATTTATGGAACGGAAGTATATCCGGGAGATCCTCCTATCCCAGGTTGGCTTTTCGATGTCCTTCCTGTTGATGATCTATACCTCGAATCTCTTACATTGGATTCTGTTCTAACAATGAAATCACTGCAAACTTTTTCATGGCGGCATAGTTTCAGCCGTTCCTTCCTTGAGGACAACCACATTCGTTTCGATCCAAAACTCCGATTCGGTGAAGACTTAACGTTTGGGTTGATTGCATTCCCCAAAGTATCGAAAGGTGCGTTGTTTATCTCAGATCTATTGTATCATTATCGCCACTGGCGTCCAGATTCCCTTATGCAGAAGGCTCAGGAGAACAAAGTAGAGTTCCTTTCAGCGCAACTCGATTTGGTAAAGGAAGCTTGTAAGATAATTCAAACACAAAGATATCAGCCTACAAGCACACAGCTTGGGTACTTACTAGATCAAATTTATGGTGCCCTCACAATGGCTCCAGAACCACAGCGAATTCTTGCCATTCGTCGTTTTCTGAGGATCACTAAGAAAGCTGGTCTTGGCGGAATGACAGAGGCCCTATCTAACAACCAGCGTGCCTTTTGGGAAGAAATGAATCGCAACAAACGTGTGCGCTATTCTCTCAGCAGAAGTTTCAGGAAATTTGTTAGGAATAGCAAACGTAGGCTTCAGCATCTCGCCCCACCTTCTCGTGCACAGCTGGATAGCATTTCAAGAGATCTGTATGAGAAACTCGATCGGCAAAATGTGGCTTTGGAGGCAATTGGTTGGCACTTACACAGACTGGCATCTACGGATGCTGGTCGAATGCCACGTGAAGTAGAAGCGATTGAAACAATCGCCCTAGTTCTTCGTGGTTTACAGCCTACAGAAACAAGTCCAGAGGCCATCGAAGATAATGCGTTTATTGACAACAAGCTAACATATACAGAAGGCCAGTGAATTATGGATATTCGAAACAGTCAAAGAATCAATGTCATTCTTTCATCGGATGATCGAGTTGCATGCTATCTTCCGGTGGTTATGGTTTCAATGTTCGAAAACCACAAGAATTATGATGTTCATTTCTACCTTTTGCACCACAGAATCAGCTATGAAAACATCCAATTAATGGACCAAACAGCTCGGTGCTATGGACAGTACTTTCATGAAGTCCGGGTGGACCCAGGTCTTTTCCAGCACCCATCTTTTGTAGATAAGTGGCCTATCGAATGTTTCTACTATTTCCTGGCCCATCAGTACCTCCCGGAGTCAGAAGATCGTGCCATCTATCTCGATAGCGATCAGTTGGTGATGGGCGATATTAGCACATACTATTTTGCTGATTTTGAGGGGAATATGATACTTGTCGCTGGCGGACTGGGGAACAAGGATAAGGTTAAGGATGTCGTTGATGAGGAGACGCGGTTGATGGCATCAACGCAGGCTGGCGTTATTTTTTGTTCGGGTAGTTTGATGCTCAACCTAGAAATGTTTAGGCAGGAAAACATAACCTCAGCTACACTTATTGCTGAACAGAAAAAGCGAGTATCAACAATCAGCCCTGATGATATGCATGGAGATCAAGGCCTACTAAATTACATGTTCTATAATAAAGCTGGTTTTCATCCTCCCATCTATCAAGCGACCATCTGGGGGCAAACTGCGAAATCCATTTCAGATATACGAATATTCCACTTCATGGGACATCCAAAGCCTTGGGTTGAATATTACGATGAATACTATCGTCGCTCTGGTATGAACTTATTTGAGGATCAACCTTATTGGGTATATCTGTGTGGTAAATGGTGGGACTATGCAACTTTGGCACCGAACGCGACAAATTTGCTTGCTACTGGGAAGAAGGTGTTTTATAGGAAACTTGAACACCTGTTCCGCAAATACGCGAGTCAAAAATCCATGGCAACTCGTCTTAAAGGGAAGGAAAACCTAACTCAGGATATTCTACCCTTTAATCTCCGAGGAGGGGGGTACATTCCTGAAGCTGATGCCGTTGTATTCAGTCAGGATAGAATCAATGGATGTAGGATATTTAGAAAACAATATGATTATAACTACAGAGCAGTAATTTTCCCATGTGACTGCTATCTAAAAAAAGACACGGTCTATAGCCTCTCGATCACGTTGATGGCGTCCGCTGTATTCAACCTTTCCCTATATATTGGTGACACCAAACCTAGACAGTGGATTCGTACGCTTAACCTAACAGATGCATTTCAAGAGTTCACATTCTCATTCTCCCCAAATAGTGAGAGATACGACTGTGTGTTATTTGAGTCAACTAAAATGCCTAAAGGAATGAGCATCACGGTACAGAAATTATCCGTGGAGATATACAAATCTTGAATAAAGGTTTTTTTATAGGATTCAAGCTAATGCTGAGTTCATTCATCGGCTCGGCAAGAATAGTCATTTAGCAGATTTATTGGACAGTCTGTAGATGGCCATCGTCATAAAAAGCCGGGTGCAGTAGCTATGACCAATAGAGTGATATAATGATTATCGATTACTAACATTGGATTCATAGGTTGTAAAGCAGACATTTGGTTCAAGGGTAAGGTAAAGCAACCTTATCTAGAGATATCCATATGTCATATGAGGGGTGTTGTTCTAGTGTGGAATATGTTGCTCAGGATTGTACGTGACAATGTGACTTACAATTCTCAAATCTGGTATCTTGCACGTACTGACCTGAAAAGAAGTATTCATGGAACCTGGCTGGGGTATTTTTGGCTAATCGCCAAACCCATTGTTTATTTAGCCACATTTTGGTTCACGCTTGATGTCGGTTTACGGGTCACCAAGGATCTTGCGGATGGAGTGCCGTACCCAGTGTGGCTGGCCACGGGGCTATTCCCCTGGTTGTATATGTCATCGATGATCAGTTCTGGTTCGAATGTTTACAAGAAATACGGTTATCTGGTCACGAAGTTGCAATTCCCTTTACCAGTAATCTCGAGTTTCTATTCCTTGTCACAGATGATCATCTTCATGCTGACGCTAGGAGTGCTCTTTATCGCGATGATCCTTCTCAAAGTGCCTTTTACGATCTACATGCTTCAACTTCCCGTCCTTATTGTGTTGATGCACATCACGTTCACCGTATGGTCCATGATGACATCACCACTTTCTGCTATTAGTAAAGATTTCCATAACCTTGTAAATGTACTAACAATGCCTTTGATGTGGATTTCCGGAGTTTTCTTCGACCTTTCACAGGTAAATGTCACATGGATAAAGGATGTTTTGGCATATAACCCGGTTTCCTTCTTTGCGTCTTCTTTCCGCGCCTCTATTTGTGACCGGTATTGGATCTGGGATCAACCTAAAGTTCTCTTTCCATTCTGCGGGACCCTGTTGGTGATGTCTGTCATTGCTTTGTCCATTCAGGCGAGACTCAGGAAGGAAGTTCCTGATGTCCTCTGAAACTGTGGAATTCATTCAAACTCCAGCCGTCAGAAGTGTCACAGCCATTCGGTTCACGAATGTCACGAAGACCTATCAGTTGTACACATCTGAGCAGGCTCGGCTCCTCTCGGTTTTCTGGCCGAGAGTCCCATCGGTCACGGTGACGGCTAACAAAAACATCAGTTTCGAGATCGATCGAGGTGAATCGGTCGCGCTCATCGGGAGGAATGGGGCCGGGAAGTCCACGACGCTCAAGATCATCACCGGTGTCACGATCCCAGACTCAGGCACAGTCGAAGTGTACGGCCGTGTCAGCGCCCTGTTGGATTTGTCCGCAGGCTTCGATCCCCAATTGAGCGGACGAGACAATCTCAAGTTGCGAGCTCGAGTGTGGGGTCTGAGCCAGGCAGAGATCGACGCCCGTATGGATGAGATCGTCGACTTCGCAGAACTCAACCAATATATCGACCAGCCTCTTCGTACCTATTCATCAGGGATGAGATCTCGCCTCGGCTTCTCTTTCGCCAGTTCTCTCGACCCCGACATTCTGATCCTCGATGAAGTCTTCGCCGTGGGAGACCGCGAATTCCACGAAAAGAGCCTCGCCCGGATGAAGGAGATCTTGGCAAGGCGCAATATAACTCTGTTGTTTGTCACACACTCTTTAGGGTCTGCCAAAGAGTTCTGTGAACGGGGAATCGTCTACGACCATGGTTCCATCTGGTTCGACGGCCCCGTCGCCAAAGCCATCTCCTTCTACCAGGGAATGACAGCCTGATCGCTAAAAAAGATTTCATAATTAGCACTCTAGAGTGTGAAAGTAGCACTCTAGAGTGTGAAAGTAACACTCTAGAGTGCTAATTTCACACTCTAGCTGTGTAATTTAGCACTCTGGGCTAAGATACCTTTATGGACTGGGATGTTGCTAATATCGTCGATTT
>JGI24699J35502_11133814_pt1 | contig 16270 bp, 16 predicted proteins | sample TergutMp193P4_FD_35502 | JGI IMG/M metagenome (IMG submission 35502) | reverse complement strand
CCGGCGGGACAAAAAAGACGAATATTTTGAAACATTGACACATTTTTTGCATCTCCCTGCAGGGAGAGCCGGGCATAACATCCGATAATCATTTATTGTAATGATGAAAATAGTAATTTTTATAATATTTTAAATAAATGGCAATGAAAAAGACACTCACCATAACCCTGTTTTGCTTCACTTTTATTCTCACCGCATACAGCCGGCAAAATTATGCGAGACTCGTTGACAACCTGCGATATGTAACAGATATACCATATATGGAAAATTGCAAAGACAGTGTTTTTGGGGAAATCGTACGCAAAGAAAAAGCCATTGTTCCCGATTTAATCAATAAAATGACAGATACCCGAAAATTAAAAGAGGTATATGTTCCGTTTTTTGGTGGAGAATATACCGTTGCAGATGTTGCATTTGTTGCCATACAGGAAATTATAGCCGATATTCCTACCTTTGAACTTTTGGGCGTTCCTTTCAACGAAGAATGCGGTTATTGTTCCTATTGGCACTATGTGCGTAAAAGTAAGAAAAACAGGAAAAATTTTCAAAAAGCCGCGAGAAAATGGTACGAAGAAAACAAAGATAATATGGTGTGGGTAGAAAGTAACAATTCGGTTACAGGCGACTGTTTTATCGTCCCTGTAAAAGGTCATTATATTTTACAAAAGAAATAGAAGAAAACCATGAGAAAATTAAATTAAATACTACGTATTGAAGTTAATCCGTAGCAAACTTACAAAATGAACAAAAGAACATATTCGTACAAATATCCCATAAAGTATCTGATTTCAATCGTTAGTTTTGGATTGCCGGCATTCATTTTTACAGTAGTAGTATTGTCCGAGTGGAAATTATCATATCTTTTTTTTGTCTGTTCGTTTTTTGCTCTTCTCACGTTCTCGGCAGGATTCGCCTTTTTGCTTTTGTTCCTGAAAAATATAAAATCAAAATATGTTGAATTGACAGACACATACATAAAAATACCTGACAGATGGACAAAAAAAAGTTTTCAAATAAAATACGCAGACATTGTACATATAGAACTCGTTGAACGTTACGATAAAATAATAGAAATTTACACCAAAGTAACAATATATATTATAGAACATAATTGGATGAGAAATGAGAATGAATTTTTACAGTTGTTTGAAGATTGTAAAAGACACATTGAAAACGCTGGGTGTTGAGCGCAACCGCCGGACACAGTGCAGCGCGGATAATGATATGAAGAAATAAAATTTGAACAAAACATATACGGAGAAAATAATTAAATTAAAATTAGGATGGATAAAATATTGTGTATCATATTTATTTTCAGCAGCCTGACGATGAACGCCCAAGGTATTGCGATTGCTTCAAGTGAAGAATGCTCAATAGAAAAATGTGCGGAAAAGTGGTGTTTGAAAAATGTATATGGAAAAACAATTGTGGCTGACTTGGATTCTGCATATCTTGACAATAAGTCAGATGTTTTCTTTGTTAAGAAAAATAACGCTTGGGGTATTGTTTCTCTATATGGAAAAACCTTAATCCCCATTTGGTTTGACAAAATTGAGAGATTTGTCGCAATTCCTTATGACACATATTTTATGGTGCAACAACAAGACAAAAAAGGATTGTATGGAATTAGGCGCAATATAATTATTCCGTGCAAATATGATGACATTGAATTTTCAAATAAAGTTGATAAAGAGTTTATTGTAAAAAAAGATGACAAAGTAGGTATTTTTTCATACGAGGGAAAAGAGATTTTTCCTTTGAAATATGAAAGCGTTAAGAATAAAAATGGGGTTTTAGTGTTAAATGTCAATAACACGACAAATTATTCTGTTGGAGATATGATAATTACAGACTCATTGGATTTGAATAATTCATTCCAAACTTACGGAAATTATGCAGATGATGCTCGCACCTATTATCCAATTTATAAAAATGGATTTTGGGGAATGATTGATAGCGACGGAAATATAGTTATTTCACCAAAGTATCAACAAATTATATCTAAAATACGATATGGTTTAATTGTAAAGAAAAATGATTTATGGGGAATGATAGGTATAGACGAAAAAACTATTATTCCTTTACAATTTCAAAATATTGAAATATTTAACCCGGAATACTCTATTGTGGGTATTGAAAATCACAAGCAACTTTACAATCTAAAAACACAAACACTTCTTACAGAGCCTAAATTTGACAAAATTTATTGGCGCAATGCTAAATTTTCAGCGATAACTTATGACGGCAAGGAAAATTTGGTTGATAATGAAAATAATTTCAAAACAATATTTCCTTTTATATATCAAAGTATAAGCAATTATGGCGAAGGTTATTTTATAGTGAATAAAGATGGAAAATATGGAGTAGTGAATATCAATAATGAGATTAAAATTCCTTTTCTTTATAGTGAATTATATATTTCTTGTGGAAAAGCAGTTGTAGCAAAAGAAGGTAAATACGGAATATTATCTTTGGACAATAAAGAATTAATGACTTTTGAATATCGACAAATTATTGGTCGTTCAGAAACATTAGAAATGTATCCGATAAATAGTTACGAATATAAAGTATACGATTGCGATTTACATTGCATTGAAAACTGTGAATAACAAAAATGGCTACGCACAACGGTGTGCAATAGGTTATATTCGTTATTTTTGAAAAATCCGGTCTGAAAAATCTTGCTTTCCGTCCCGTCAGGGACGAAATATCGGTAGAAAGGAGAATTTCTCCGATGGCCAAAGTCCCGTCAGGGACGCAATGTGAAGAGGAAAACATTTTGTCCCTGACGGGCCGGGGGGTGAAGGGGTGGTGCTTTTCTACCGATATTTTGTCCCCGACGGAACAAAAAGAACGAATATTTTTTTGAAACATTGACACATTTTTTACATTCAACCTGTGGGAATATCCGGGTATAACATCCGATAATCATAAAAACTTATTTTCACCTTATTTTTTTGACAAAACAACCTTAGTAGCTGAAAATCAGATCAATAAGCTCAAAACCTTATTCCCTCATTTTATCCGGTATAATAAGCTAATAAATAAGGGTTGAATAAATGGTTAAATCATTGATATTAAGGTTGTTTTGTGAAAAAATAAGGTATAAATAAAAGGGTTAAGACCGCTTCGTATATCATTTCACTGTTTGTTTTTTATTCAAACGATAAACGTAACAGATGTGAGGATGTTACATTGATTTCCGGGCCGTCGCCCTTTACGGTTCCTTCGATGCTTTTGCCGTCCTTAGTGCCGCGAAAATCCTGCAATCCGGACACTTCTATATTGTCGGCCTTCACATTCAAATTATAACTTTTACCGGCGGGCAAGGTCAGGTTTAGATTTCCGAAATTCGACAATTTTACATAATCACTTGCCGATTTTATTTTCACATTCATGCTTCCGCCGTAGGTATGAGCTTCCAAATTCCCTGAAATACCGTCTAAATTCACACTTCCGCCGGAGGTGCCGGTGATGAACGTTCCCTTGATGTCGCTTGTAGTGATACTGCCATCGCCGGTAGTCGCATTGATGTTTCCGCTTAGATTGCTCATATTCAGGTTTCCACCGCAAGTTGTCAAGTCGATTTTTCCGCTGCAATCTTTCGCCGTGATGCTGCCGCCGCCGGTTGTCAGGTCAATATTGCCTTTTGAACCTGTCACGGTGATGCTTCCGCCTGAAGTTGAACCCACAGTGCTCCCTGAAACATTATCAACCGTCAGAGAGCCGCCACTTGTTTTGAAATTCCGGGAGCCGGACAAATTGCTGACTTTGATACTGCCGCCGTCGGTCTGCAAATTGCTGTTAACTTGTTTCGGAACGCTGATTTTGAATGAAATACTCAATAATCCTTGCCGGTTCTGATCACTCGTGTTCTTTTTCAGTGTAGCAACAGCATACAATTTCCCCTTTTCGACTTTGATGTCCATGCTATAACAATCTTCTAAAACCTGTTTGATTTTTTCAGCCGGCCAATCGTCACGCGAAACATATACTTCGACTACCGCCGTAGAGCCGGCATCTCCTGTCAGGGTCAGGTTGCCACCCATTGTTACAGCTTCTGCTTCTTTGATGGATGATGCCGGAAAGGTGCGGGTCATGAACGGACTTTTTTCCTGTTCATCGGCATAAGTCGTAAAAAAGGCGGCATTTAACAAAATGCCGGCAAATAATACCAATAGCTTTTTCATTTTTAATTGATTTAATTTGATTTAAGTATATAAGTATATTGAAAAGAATAGCTTATATTTTAAACGTCAAGTCACAAAGGCGGAAAGACGCGAAGTTTAAAATAAAAATTGTTTTTTGCGACATGCTTAAATTGATTTAATTGATTTTTGATGTTTATATTTTCCTGACCTTAGCCGCTTGGCTGTTATTGATTTCAATAGCGGGTGAACCTTTGTAATCGACTGATGCTACACCTGAAGAGTTTACTTTCAAGACATCAATCACATTCACAGTAACGGTACTGGTGCCGGATGATTCGATTGTTGCAGTTTTCACCGTAAAATCACCCGCTTTAATAGTTGATGTTCCGGATACATTCATTTTGACGCCGGTTGCCGAACCGGTTAGTTCAACCGAACAGATGCCGCCGGAATTGAGTTTTACATTTGAGGCTTTCAAATCGATTTGAATTTTTGATGCTCCCGAAACATTTAAGTCAACATTGCCGGTTACGCCGGCTTTCATCTGAATATTGGAGGCTCCGTTTGCTTCGATACTCAATTGACCGGTATTCAAATTCACGTTCATACCGCAAGCGCCGCTACAATCACTTTTGAATTTTTCAGGGGTAAAAAGGTCGTTGGATGTGAGTTTGCAGGCGCCCGAAAGAGCTACATAGTCTAAATTCTTCATTACAATAAAGGCTTTCAATATTCTGACATTCTTTACAGCCTTGTCGATATACAGATGCAATACGCCATTCTGCACCTCGCTGCGTATATATGGCATTACTTCGTTGTCGGCTTCGATAGATAACGACTCCGTATTCCCCTTGGTAACCGTAATCTCAAATACGCCGGAAGCATCTATTCCGGTAAACCCCGATACCGGACGGGTTTCTGCTTTCAGGCAGAATGCCGCCATTGTTGTCAGCCCGGTAATCATTAAAAATAATAATACTTTTTTCATTTTCTATTTCCTATTTTTATTTATTATTTGATTGATATTCATCATTTATAATGGCTAATTTTTTAGCGATCATGACCAAACTTTCCAAATTTTGCCGGTAATAATCCGACAGAATTAATTTCGCTTCACCGGCCGGGAGTTCTTCCGGAATCTCGTTTTCGAAACCACTGCCGGTTGCCTCGATGATATTTTGCACATCAGTCATGACCTGATGTTGATCCCAAGGATCTAAATGCTTGGTAAGCAACTCTATCCGACCGGCCACAACATTCATTTTGTTCAAATAACAATTTTTTATATCCATGGTATTTTCACACATAACCATGCTGTCGTTTCGTTTACCGGCATGTTGCCACATCATTCCGGCTGAAAGAATGATTGTAATAGATGCCGCTGTGGAAATGTACCAACGCAAGGCGGTCGTTCGCCGTGATTTACGGTTCATCTTTTGTTGCAACCGTTCGAAATGATCTGTTTCAGGTTCTTCATCGAACAGGCTGATATTGTCATGGATGTATTGTTCTAAACGATTCATCGGTCAATCATTTTACTCTTTAACATTGTCGCTAACTTACTGCGCCCGCGGATATATTGCGAACGTACGGTTGATTCCTTGATTTGCAACACTCGGGCAATTTCTTCGAACTCACATTCCTCAAACAGACGCATGGACAAAACAATACGGTAACCGTCGGGAAGATTGTTCAGTTCACGCTTGATGGATTCCACGGATAATTCTATATCCTCGTCCGCCTCTTCGTCGACAATGGATAGATTGTCCAACTGTTCGAAAACCGGTTTTTTCTTCCGTAGTCTGTCGATTGCCGTCCGGATGGCGATACTCCGGCTCCACGAATAAAAAGCCTCCTCATTCCGCAAATTGCCTATATTGTTAAATAACTTCAAAAATACATCATGCATAGCCTCTTCGGCATCCGGCGAATTCCCTATAATACGCAGGCAGATGTTGTAAATTCTCCGGTAATGGAGTTGATACAATTCCCGCTGAAACGACAGGGATTTCTTATCCTTTCGAAATAGGATCATGATGAATATGTTTTCCTCTTTAATACTACTTTAAAGACGTAAGTCGGGTTCATTTTGCTGCATCGGAAAAAAGTTAAGAGTTAAAAGTTAAGAGTTAAGAGTTAAAAGGGATACGGGGTAAAATAAAGGGCGGCCTCACCTATCCTGCCGTATAGGAGATATTTTAAAGAATACGGAATTAATATTTTATCCCGACGGTATTCGCCGTTCACTGTGTATTGTTCACAAAAGCCATGAATTTTTGCACGAACCCGTCGGGTGTTCCTTGCAGGTAAATGAAGTGGAACCGGCGCGTAATTCGCAGGTTTTCAATCGCTATAATTTTGAACTCGCCGTTGATAATTTCTCTGTTGACGGCATGAACAGATACAAAACTCATACAATCGGAGTTTGCCAGATAATTTTTGATGCTTTCCGTACTTCCCAAGTGCATCTTGATATTCAGGTTTTTCAGCTTGATTCCGTGTGCAAACAGGCTATCGGCAATGACTTCCAGACTTCCCGAACCGATTTCGCGCAATACCAACGGAATATGTTTCAGTTCTTCCGGCGTCAAGCAGTCTTTTTTGCACAATTCATTGGATTTATGAACGACGGCTACTATTTCGTCTTTCATAAACGGACTGTATTTCAATTCCTTTCGTTTAGAACTTCCTTCAATAATTCCTAAATCAATTTCTTTGTGAATAACATCCTGCTCGATTTCCTGCGTATTTTTATTGAGCAGAGACAGTTCAATATCGGGGAATTGCCGGTTAAACCGGGCCAAGACCGCAGGCAGAATGTATTGCCCGATAGTGGTGCTTGCGCCGAGCTTCAGATTCCCCGCAAAAGATTCGCGCAGAAGGCTTATCTCATAGTCTGATTTTTTCTTTATCTCAAGGACTTTTTCCGTGTATTTAAGGAGCACTATGCCTGCTTGTGTAAGGGAAATGCCGCTCTTGCTTCGTTCGAAGAGTTTGATTCCCATCCGGGTTTCCAATTCTTTGATATTTTTGGTTACCGCAGGCTGTGTAATAAACAGTTTTTCAGAGGCTTTGGTGAAACTCAGATTTTCGGCGCAGGCATGAAAAACTTGTAATTTGAACTGTATCATCAGATTTTCCGGATTAATTTTTCGACAAAAGTAAAGAAAAATATTCATCCATAACTTTTAGTTATGTCAAATAAAAATAAATGACGGTAAACAGAGCAGAATAATGGACAGCATGGATTACTTTTACACCCGAAAAATTAAAATATAAATTTATTTTTATGACTGATAAAAAACTTCATGTTATCAACGGCATTCTGTTTGTTGCCCTATTTTCCGGTTCGGCTTTTTACATTTCCGAAACAAAATTAATGCAGTACTTGTCATTCAGTCCGCTCATTATCGGCATTATTTTGGGAATGATATACGCCAATACTCTGCGCCGCCATTTACCGGAAGAATGGGTTCCGGGTATTATTTTTTGTTCTAAAAAACTATTGAGGCTCGCCATTGTTTTGTATGGGTTCAAATTGACTTTCCAAAATGTGGAACAAGTGGGAATTGAAGCCATTTTGACAGACCTTGCCGTTATTATCGGGACGATTGTTTTGGGGATGTCGGTCGGGAAACTGCTCGGCATTGATGGAGAACTTTCCCTGCTTACTGCTACGGGAAGCGCTATTTGCGGAGCAGCCGCAGTTTTGGGTGTTGAACCTGTGCTGAATAATAACCCGTACAAAACCGCTGTGGCCGTTTCGACGGTTGTGCTGTTCGGTACGACCGCCATGTTTTTGTATCCTGTCCTGTACCGCATGGGGTTTCTTGACTTGACCCCTTCTCAGTGGGGAATTTATACGGGCGCCACCGTTCATGAAGTAGCGCATGTTGTCGGGGCGGGAAATGCTATGGGAACCGGCATTGTTTCGACGGCGATTATCGTCAAGATGATTCGTGTGATTTTTCTTGCACCTGTTTTGTTAGTGTATGCCGTTATGATTTCCCGCCGGCATCGGAAAAACGGGCCGACGGTTGGAAAAAAGAAAATTACCGTTCCTTGGTTCGCTTTCGGATTTATTGCGGTTATCATTTTCAATTCCTTTGATTTACTGCCGGGTGTGGTCGTTTCCGACATCAGTTATTGCGACACTTTTCTGTTGACCATGGCGATGACGGCTTTGGGCATGGAAACGGATTTCAACAAATTTAAGCAGGCAGGCGTAAAACCTTTTCTTCTCGCTTTGATCTTGTTTGTCTGGCTGATTTTCGGCGGGTACTTTTTGACGAAACTCGGAACGAGATTTTTTTAAGCAGGAAAAATAAACAACGTATTTAAAACGAAAGAATTGCAAAGGTAGTATTTTATTCTCGTTATTTTCGCACAGATTTCACGGATTCCACAGATTTTGAAAACATTCATTAAAAAAAATCCGTGAAATCCGTGAAATCTGTGCGAGGAATTATTCAATTAAACATATAATCCTTTTTCGGGAGGATTACACGTTATTTATTTTTCGTTCCAAAGTTTTATTGAAAAACCAATTTGATTCCCGGTAAAAAGGTGTAATTTTGCACTGCAGATGCAAAATTACACCAAGTAGATTTAATTATATGATTAACAGAAGTATAGAGAAGGTTTTATATATGCTTTTGCAAAAATATCCGGCGGTAAATATCACGGGACCTCGGCAATCGGGCAAAACTACGTTAGTGAAAAGCATAACCGGAAATTACAACTATTTTTCGTTGGAAAACCCCGATACCCGCCTGTTTGCCGAAAGCGACCCGCGTGGTTTTTTGCGTTCTGCCGGAGAGAAATTTATTTTGGACGAAGTGCAACATGTTCCTGACCTTTTTTCGTATTTGCAGGAAATTTTGGATAATAGTCGCGAAAACGGAAAAGTTATTTTATTAGGTTCGCAAAGTTTTTTGATGAACCGGCATATCTCGCAGAGCTTGGCGGGTAGAGTGGCTTCTTTAAAATTGTTGCCGTTGTCGTATTCCGAACTTAAATCCGCCCGATTAGACAGCCAAAATGTTGATCGTATTTTGTTTAATGGCGGCTATCCACGTCTGTATAATGAAAATATCGAGCCGGTTCACTTTTTTCCGCATTACATTGAAACTTATTTGCAACGCGACATTCGTTTGCTTCGGAATATTGAAAATTTGACCGATTTTGTGCGTTTCATAAAACTGTGTGCAGGCAGAGCGGGAAATATTCTTGACCTTTCTTCGCTCGCCAACGATGCCGGTATTTCAGTAAATACAGCAAAATCATGGCTTTCGCTTTTAGAAGCAAGTTATATTTTATACTTTATACAACCCTATTTGGGTAATGTCAATCGCCGAATGATAAAATCGCCCAAACTTTATTTTTACGATACAGGATTGGTATGTTCATTGTTGAATATCGAACAGGAAAAACAATTGGGAACTTTTTATTTGCGGGGAAATTTATTTGAAAATTTTGTTTTCTCGGAACTGCTTAAAGTGCGTTTTAATGCAGGACTGCCGGCGAATTATTATTTTCTGAGAGACTCAAAAGGCGTTGAAGTTGATTGTGTACAGGAATTACCCGAAGGAGTTCGTTTTATCGAAATCAAATCTTCTGAAACATTATCCGATGGCCACATTAAAAATCTTCTGCTGTTGAAGAAACTTTTTTCTAAAACAGAAGATTATGTTGTTTATACCGGCCGGGAAGAACCGCTTTACCACCATGTGAAATTCATCAATTGGCAAAACATCGGACAATTTTAAGATTTATGCGGCAGGAATAATTGCGGTTGATTGTCCTGCGTATTTTTAATATACTTTTCTGCAAGAAGAGAAAAAAGATATTGAAAATGCGCAGGCAAATTTCAATATAAAAATCTGTGTATAAATATTTTCAAGAAAATATTATAAATGTTAAAATTTATTGTATTTTTGTTTCAAACGGGCAGTGCGTTACTTGCAAGCAAGTACAGATAGTGTTAATACAAGCAGATTACAAAGGAGATAAATAAAGTAAAAATAAAACAAATAACTATTTTAAATGATTATCGGATGTTATGCCCGGCTCTCCCCGCAAGTGGGGTATAAAAATGTAATATTCGTTTTTTAAAAATTATGTTCTAAAAAATGTTGTTTTCCGTCCCGTCAGGGACAACATGTTGGTAGAAAAGAGAATTTCTCCGTCAGACAAAGTCCCGTCAGGGACGTAATGCGGGAAGGAAAACATTTTGTCCCTGACGGGACAAGGGGTGAAGGGATGGTGTTTTTCTACCGATATAACGTCCCCGGCGGGACAAAAAAGAACGAATATTTTTTTGTATATTGAAATATTTTTCACACCCTCCTACACGGGGATAGGTAGGTACAACATCCGATAATCATTCTATTTTATTATGTCAATTATGTTAACAAACACGTTAATTTATGCGCAAAGTAATGATTTCGTAGAAATTGTAAAATATGTTATAAAATCCCCGTCGGGACACAACGCGCAGCCTTGGAGATTTAGGATTTCACAAAATTCGGTGGAAATTTTACCTGATTTTGCAGACACTTTGCCTGCTGTTGATGCTGACAGACATGAGTTTTATATTTCGTTAGGATGCGCGGTAGAGACTTTCTGTATTGCTGCCGAACATTTCGGATACGATTATCAGATAGTTAAGCAAAACGGGAATGGTATTTTGATTGATTTGGAAAAAAATGAAAATTCAACGGATAACGAACTTTTTTATCAAATTGAAAAACGGCAAACCAATCGCAGCGTTTACAATGGAAAAACGATTTCTGAAGACACCATAAAAATTTTGCAAAATGTTGAATTACAACCAAACACAAAAGTATATTTTGCAAAAATCGGTACGCCGTCAGCAGACAGTTTAACTGGCTATGTGATGCGCGGCAACGACATTCAAATGACTGACAATGCGTTTAAGGCGGAGTTAAAAGAGTGGATTCGATTCAACAAAGGAGAGGTAAAAAAGTTTGAAAATGGTTTGACGTACAACACCATGGGGTTTCCTGCAATTCCGCGATTTTTGGGTAAAATAATTATGAAAAGTGCGCTAAAACCAAAGGTGCAAAACAAATCGAATTTGGAACAAATCAATTCTTCCTCTCATTTGGTTTTGTTCACTACAAAAAATAATTCAGTGGAAGATTGGTTGAATTTAGGTCGTTCGTTACAACGGTTTCTGTTAGAAAAAACCAAATTAAATATAGCTGACGGATTTTTGAATCAGCCTTGTGAGGTAAAAATTTTATCGGAAGCAATGCAAGAAAATTTGCCGATTAACAATGAATTTCCACAAATATTAATGCGAATCGGCTACGCTCAACCGATGCCTTATTCGCCGAGAAAAAAGGTAGAAAAAGTGATTGAGCTAAACGAATGAAAACAGCGAAAGACAAAAAACGCCGGTCGATAACGAGCAGTTTGCCACAAGCGGAGACGCATCTCGTACGATAATTTGTACGGAACATCACCTTTTGACTCTCATCCGAACATTTGTAAGATCCTGCCTGCGACAAGCTGTCACCACGTAACCAATTACAACATAACCATTGCTTACATCAAAGTCAGGCGGGATAGGACAGTGGAAATATTTGTGCAGATGAGTGTTTGTGAAGTCAAAAAAGGTGTCTACCTTTGTGGTATAATGGCGCATGACAAAACAATAGTTTATGTGTAAATATTTTCCATTATAAAAACAAAGAAAAGTATAAACAATGGCATCCGAAATTAAAGCAATAAAATGTCCTCAATGCGGCAGTACGCAGCAAACAGAAATACGCCGCAACTATTTTCGCTGTAATAGTTGCGGAACAGAATATTTTGTTAATAATGAGAATGATATTACTATAACACACAAGTATGATATTCCAAATAATACGCCGCAATTAAAAAAAGCTGGAATAATTATTGTTTCCGTTATCGGGGCTATTATTGTATTAAGTTTTATATCTTCCCTTTTATTCTCCGGTCACAAAAAGATGAACAGTTACCACACTCTCTCTACCTCCCCTGCTCCATCGAAGGAAAAACCGTTTAAATGGTATCGTGCTGAGGATTTTTATTTTGAATCTGCCGCCGGGCAACCTATTTTCATTGCTTTGGGAATAGCAGAAGATGATGAGCGACGCTCTGCCGATGCCAAAAATGTCCTTGCCGGATTTTATGATGCCGTCAGCGGAAAAGAGATAAAAAAACAGGAGTTGAATATCCCGCTGAAAGTAGGTTTTGACATCAAATTCAGGATGTTCGAAAGTGGAGATTTATATTGTATTGTCGATGAAAAAAGACTGCTGAAAGTGGACCGACAATATATCAAAATAGAAGAAGTATCGCCCGATTTGTATAAAGATATACCGGATTTTTCTTCCGGTCTTGCTCAAATTAAATTTGTGTATGAAGGTGGCGGAGACGGATTTCAGGTTTTGACAAATGACGGGAAAGAGCGTTACTATTATCCTCTCATTCAAAAAGTATATACAAAAGACCTGTTTTATAAAGCCCGAAGCGGATTTTCTACCGTTCCGTCCGATACTCCGGTTCAAACGGCTTTTGCCTTTTCAAGGAATGATGAAGATGATTATCCTGAAGAAAAGATACAATTGGTGAAATATCAATATAAATGTCCATCAGGTTATCCGAAAGATACGCCAGCTTTCGGGTGGAGAAAAGATTATGGAGGTTCAGGGTTCTTTACGGATAAAAGCCCTTACAAGAAGAGTTTCATAACCCGGTGGAGCATAAATCAGGCAAGAGTGGTTTCATATACAGATTTTACACCCGGACGCCTTTATTTCGACAGCAAGGTTTTGGCAAGCGACGAACATACCGTTCTTATCGCATTCCGCTCTTCCGTCGCTCAAGACGCGCCTTATTCTATCCAAGCTCTTGATGCAAAAACGGCCCGGATTTTATGGACTACTCCCATTGATTCAAACTTGTACATATATGATGGATTTATCTCCGATTCAGGTTATTGTATTAATGCAAATGTATGTATGTTGTTTATAGATAAAACAGGGAAAATAGTGAATCAATTCAAGCTCTAAAAATCAAGCATATGGGACTTTTTAAAAATCTTTTTTCGGCACAGCTCTCTTCTGTCATCCAATGGGAAAATCAAGACCTCAACCTTTTGTGGTACAGGTTTCCATCCCGGAAGAATGAAATTAAAAATGCATCAAAATTGATCGTAGCGCCCGGTCAAGGTTGTATATTGGTGTATGAAGGGAAAATATCCGACCATATTGAAGAAGAAGGAATTTTCAATCTTAAAACAGATAACCATCCTTTTATTACGAATTTGCTCAGATTTCGCCAAAATTTTGAAAGCGAGCATAAACTCTTTATCTATTTCTATCGCAAAGCCGAGATCCTGAATCAGGGCTGGGGAACTGCTTTGCCGATTAAATATGTAGATGCCGTTTATAATATTCCTGTTGAAATGGGTGCAAACGGAAATTTTTCCTACCGCATTAGCGATGTAAATTTATTTTTCACCAACATTGTGGGAAGCAAGTCATCTTTCACAACATTCGACATGCAACAGGTTATTATTAACCGCTTGCCGCAAATTATTTCATCCTATTTGGGAACTCAAAAATTTTCGTTTCAAGAAATTGATGCCAAACTCGACACCATTGCTGCCGAAATAAAAGAAAAAGTCAATGTGGAATTTACGCAATTAGGTCTTCAATTATCCGATTTCAAGATTACAGGAACTCAATTTGACGAAAAAACAACGGAAAGAATCGGCAAAGTGGCTGACATTACTACCGATGTCATCGCAGCACAACAGGCAGGTTTGGACTATATAGATATGCAAAAGTTGCAGGCTTTACGCGATGCAGCCCGTAACGAAGGCGGTTTAGCCGGTGCGGGTGTTCAATTGGGTGTGGGTATGGAGTTGGGGAAAAAGTTCAATGAAAAGAAAGAGGAAATAATTGAAACGAACAATGAAGATGCTGTACAAAAGTTGCAAAAACTGAAATTGTTGCTCGATGAGCAAATCATCACTCAAGAGGAATTTGATACAAAGAAAAAGGAATTATTGTCTAACTTATAATCATTTACATCATGAAATATTTTGCAGGAACGATCATCATATTGGTTATCTTAGCCATCGTTACCTATTTTATACTGTTACTTTGGGGCATTAACCTTATCAGCGCCGAACATTTCACAAAATCGCTTATCACATGCTGTATTCTTGTTGTTGTGTCGTTTATTTTCACGATAATCATTCCGTTTTTTTTCAAAAGCAACGAAAAAGAATACGATATGAGCAGAGGAAATGTAGCGCATCCCAAAAATGAAAAATGAAAATGCCGAACGAGCGATTTGGCCTCAGGCGGGTGCTGATATCGGGCTGCCTCCATTGGCTGATTATCTTAAAAATTGGGGGATTCTTTGGAATGTAGAGGAATATAAACAAGAACAAAATAAGTAAATGGGAATAACTTATCGAAACGACATAATACCATCCGAAAGTCGGCTTTCAGAAAATAGACAATGGATTTATAATTAAACGGACTATATGTTTAATTGAATAAAATGTCGAGGCTCGCACAGATTTCACGGATTCCACGGATTTTTTTAATGGATGTTTTCAAAATCCGTGAAATCTGTGCGAAAATAACAGGAATAAAATATTACCTTTGCAATTCTAATAAATAACAGCAAACGATAAAACGCCTGTCTACAACAACCAAATTTTCGTTGCGTGCGAAGGTTTGACGCCGGGCGGAGTGTGCGCTCGCGGGATTCTTTATACAACTTTGCAAGAAGACCTGCTGCTGACGAGCAGTATGGAGCAAAGAGCTGAGCATGTTAAGTTTCAAGTTAATAAATAACCGCAAGGAAAGACTGATTACGAAGATACAGAATTATAGCCAATCCGTCATTTATTGACAAAAAGTAATTCTATAAAGTAAAAAATAATTTAAAAATGAAAAAAGCAATTATTGTCGGAGCCGGTCCGGCAGGTTTAACAGCCGCTTATGAGTTAATTCAAAAAACGGATATTCATCCGGTTGTGTTTGAAGCAACAAATCAGATAGGTGGAATTTCTCAAACCGTGAAATACAACGGAAATCGTATGGACATCGGCGGACACCGCTTTTTCTCAAAAAACCGGGAAGTAATGGATTGGTGGACTGATATGATGCCGATTCAGGGAAAACCCGCCTTTGACGATATTCTGTTGAACAATACGGAAAAACCGTTCGTTCCGAATGGTCCCGACCCTGAAAAAGAAGACCGGGTTACCCTGTATCGTAAGCGTGTTTCCCGAATATTTTTTCTGCGTAAATTTTTCGATTATCCCATTTCTTTGAAGTTGACAACTTTTACCAATATGGGAGCTTTCAGAACTTTTAAATCAGGAGTAAGCTATCTGAAATCTCAAATTTACAAACGACCTGAAAATTCTTTGGAGAATTTTTATATAAACAGATTCGGAAAAACACTATACCGGATGTTCTTTGAAGACTACACGGAAAAAGTTTGGGGAGTGCATCCTTCAAAATTGGGAGCAGATTGGGGAAGTCAGCGGGTGAAAGGCGTTTCGATTGCCGCTGTAATAAAAGATATGTTCAACAAATATTTCTCTTCATCTGTTGATAATAAAAAAGTTGAAACTTCGCTGCTTGAAGATTTTTTATACCCTAAATATGGCCCGGGTCAGTTATGGGAAACCGTTGCCGAAAAAATCGCGGAACAATCGGGAGATGTCTGTTTGGAAAGCGAAGTAAAAACAATCCGAGTGAAAGAAAACCAGGTAGTTTCGGTTGATTATCAAGACAAAGACGGTTTAATAACAGACTGCTCGTGCGATTATCTTTTATCGACAATGCCGATAAAAGATTTAATTTCCGCCATTGAAGGAATTGAAATTCCCGAAGAGGTAAAACGCATTGCTTCCGAATTGCCTTACAGAGATTTTATTACTGTTGGGTTATCGGTGAAAAAACTGAAAATCAACAATAAAACAAAAATCAAAACATACAAAAACAGAGTTCCCGACACTTGGATTTACATTCAAGAGCGTGATGTAAAAATCGGCAGATTGCAGATTTTCAATAATTGGTCGCCTTATTTGGTTG
>JGI24699J35502_11133815_pt1 | contig 16290 bp, 12 predicted proteins | sample TergutMp193P4_FD_35502 | JGI IMG/M metagenome (IMG submission 35502) | reverse complement strand
TCTTGGCGCCGGGCATCGAAGTAATGCTCAGTTGAGCAATTAAATCGGTTTTGCCGGCATCCGAATACAAGTTTACTTTAGGAGCGGAACCGTCGGCATAGGGGAAAGAAGTATCTAAATCCCACCAACCTTGATTCGGAAACAGTTCGGGAGCAGTACCCGATACTTGATAAGAAGTCGGTTGATTTGCTGCATCTACCGTTAAATCAACAGCAAATGTCGAAAAGTCAAATTGATCGGTAAGATCCATTTCGGACGGGGTAATGTTCATTGTTTTCGCCGTTTCATCCACTTGCGTGATGCCCGAAAGAGTCCACTTCCCGCTAACCTTTTCGTAGAGTGTAATCGGGTCAGTATAAGAGCCGTCGTCGGTTTTCGGTTCACACCCCGTGAAAGGAAGCGTCAATAAAAACAAGAGAAGGCATTCGAGAAAGTACTTTGATTTTTTCATAAATATCAAAATTAAAGTGAAACATCAAATAATTGTGACAAATGTAATGCTTCCACTTTTTATCCAAAAATAATTTATACGAAATATAGATTATTTTCCTGTCTAAGAGTAATTAGTCTATTGAATGGCAATAAAATATAAAACCAACTGAGGGGAAAAATATAAATTAAATATGAAAAAAAACGATGATAAGTATTTCGATGAAGTGCATTTGAAATTGGATACCAACATTCCAGCCGAAGTTTATATAGATTTTATTTCCATAATTTTCTGTTTAAACTCTTCGCTTGAAACCAAGGCTTTTGTTTTTATTTTGGTTTTGTAGGTATAAATCGTATTGACGGAATAGTCCAAAAATGAAGCGATTTTTTCATTATCATTAATGCCTAACCGCATAAGCGCATAAATCCGCAACTCGGGTGAAAGCAATTCGTCTTTTTTCAGACGGATTTGTTTTCCGGGTTTGAGTAGTTCATTGAATTTATTCACGAAGTCGGGAAATAACTTCAGAAAAATCTGGTCGAAATGAATATAGAGATTTTCCCTTTCCTTTTGCGCATTTAGTGGCAGTGGAATATTCATCAAATCTTCATATTGTTTGGCTAAAACTTTTCGCTTTACCCATTTCTGAAAAGATTCCATTTTTTCGATAAATTCCGAATTTTGATTGAAAAAATAACCGATGTATTCGTCTTTGATTTTATTGGCTTCGCTTAAACGGTTATTAACAACCATCAGTGTGTCGTTGGCTTCCTGTATGGCTTGCTTCGCTTGATTCAAACGTCTCAGCGATTTCCAGATGATGTAAAGCGCAACAAGCAATAAAACAACTAAAACCGATATAAAATAGAAAAACAGCGTGATGCGGTCTTTTTGTTTTTCGATGGTATTGATTCGCTCTCCTTCAATAATTGGAAGAATATATCCTATTTCCAATTGCCGGTGCCGGGCATTGTAGAAAGAAGCGTCAGCCAAAGCATGTCGGATATAAACGACGGCATGGCCAATATCTCCCTCCACATAAAGCATTTGAGCCAAGTTGCGAAGCGCAACCGTTTCTTTGGTCGAAGATTTGATATCCGAAATAGCGGCTTGAATCAGATATTGTTTAGCTTCTTTTTTTTTACCTTCTAAATTTAAAAGATAGGCAATACTGGAAGTAGCGATAGCAAAATCGTGTTCAGAATAATCCCGCATATCAATCATTTTACGAAAAGCGTCGAGCGCCCCCCGATTGTCATTCGATTTCATGTGTTTTAATCCTAAGGAAGCCCAAAACCGGGGCGATTCGATCGGCAGTAAGACAAGGGCAGAATCGATAATGCGGTTACCTGTCGATTCGTATGTTTTCCGGAAATCGGAATTGTTGTTATAATCGGCTAAATCGTAATAAAGTCGGGCATTGCAAGTATAATAATCAATCTTCGTTGCATCACTGCAATCTTTTATCCGAATGGAATCCATACTGTCGAATGCTTCCTTGAACATGCCGGACGACAAATAACAAAAAACCATTTTCACCGCCGAAGAGTTTATTTTATCGTGGTCGTCCAATAGATGAGATGTATCCAACAATTTCTTTACGCACACATACGCCGAGTCGTAGATATAGGATTGATATTCTTCATATAAATTAACGTATAAAAAATAAAGCGTATGTAAATCGCTGGAATGTTTTTCTATTTCAATTTTTAAATTACTAATGCGGTCTTCTTTCATTCGGTCGAAGTCAGGTTGTTTGGTAAGATAATAATCAAGCGAATCCAAACTCACCTTTTCGGGCAGGTTTCCCCTAACCGAAAAGACGATTGAGAAAAGCATTAGAATACATATTTTGATTCGCATAAATAATCAATAAAAATAAGACGCATATATTTTATATACAAAGGTAATTTAAAAAACTAAAAGTTAAAAAGTCTGTGAGCAATCGAGTTCAGAAATTATAAGACCGAATGCAATAGATAGAAGAGATATTTTTTTTCAAATAATCGAGAAAAATTAAAATTATTATTGCAGTTATTAAAAAAAACGTTACTTTTGTGACGCAATAATAATCTTTATGAAACTGATGAACCGATTTTATTTTACATATTTTTATTTTTATTTTTACTTTAGCAAAGAAGGTAAGACGGGATTTTGTATGATAAAATCTAAATAAAACGATAATACAAAATAAAATATAAAATCCTGTCGGAAGCGGCAGGATTTTTTTTTTTTGAAAAAAACAAGAATGAAAACAGTAGCTATTCAAGGAATAAAAGGAGCCTATCATGAAATTGCCGCCCGCGAATATTTCAGAGAGAGAGGAGAAAACGAAATTGAGATATTTCCCTGCAACAAATTCAAGGATGTCTTATTAGCGGTAAAAAAAGACCCAGCGTTGATTGGCATTATGGCCATCGAAAATACGATTGCCGGAAGTTTGTTGCAAAACTATGAATTGATCCGAGAAAGCGATTTGGTGGTTGTCGGCGAACAGAAAATACGTATTTCTCATTGTTTGGCGGTTTTACCGAGCGATGATCTGGAAACGATTACCGAAGTCCATTCGCACCCGATTGCTTTGATGCAATGCGAAGAGTACTTGAATACTCTATCTTCCGTAAAAATTGTGGAAGAAGAAGATACTGCATTGAGCGCTAAACAGATAGCCGAATCGCAACAGAAAGGACACGCCGCTATTTGCAGCAAATATGCCGCCGAATGGTATGGCTTGAATATTTTGGAAAAAGGCATCGAAACCAATAAACGAAATTTTACCCGCTTCTTGTTGTTGTCCAATCGGTGGCGGGCAGAAGAATTGGCGCCCGATTCGGAAAACAACAAAGTGTCCATTGTTTTTACCCTTCCCCATACGGAAGGAAGCTTATCTAAAGTGTTGTCTATCTTTTCTTTCTATGATGTGAATCTGACAAAAATACAATCCTTGCCCATCTTGGGACGCGAATGGGAATACTTGTTTTACGTAGACTTGACTTTTAAAAATCTCTTGCGCTACAAACAGTCTTTGGAAGCAATTCGTCCGTTGACCAAGGATCTGAAGATTCTGGGAGAATACAAGGAAAATAACGTAAAAGGATAAAAAAATTAGATACAAATGAAAAAAATAGAACCAGCGCTCCGTTTGAATACGGTCAATGAATATTATTTCTCCGGAAAATTGAAAGAAATAGCCCAAATGAATGCCAAGGGTTTGCAGGTGATTAATTTGGGCGTCGGAAGTCCCGATTTGCCGCCTTCCGAAACAACAATCGAAACGTTATGTCAATCAGCCAAACAGCCGGATGTGCATGGATACCAACCTTGCGCCGGTATTCCCGAACTTCGCGAAGCTTTCGCCGATTGGTATAAAAGATGGTATAGCGTCGATTTAAATCCGGATACTGAAATCCAGCCTTTGATTGGATCGAAAGAAGGCGTTTTGCATATTTCGCTGGCTTTTCTGAATCCGGGCGATGGCGTACTCATTCCAAATCCGGGTTACCCTGCTTACAGTTCAATCTCCAATTTGGTGGGAGCGAAAGAAATTCCTTACGATTTGAAAGAAGAAAACAATTGGCAACCCGATTTCGACGCATTGGAAAAATTGGATTTGTCGAACATAAAATTGATGTGGGTCAATTATCCCAACATGCCGACAGGCGCTCCGGCAAGCAAAGAACTATTCCGAAAATTAATCGCTTTTGGCAAAAAATGGGGAATTGTCATTTGCCACGATAATCCATACAGCTTTATTTTGAACGATCATCCCTTGAGTATGCTGGAAATAGAAGGCGCCAAAGAGATTTGCGTCGAAATGAATTCTTTAAGCAAATCACAGAATATGCCGGGTTGGCGAATTGCTATGGCGGCATCCAACTCCTTGTTTATCGAGTGGATATTGAAAGTGAAAAGCAATATTGATAGCGGTCAGTTTAGGCCGATGATGCTGGCGGCAGCCCAAGCCCTTCAGGCTCCCGAAGAATGGTACCGCAATATGAATGAAGTATACAAAAAACGCCGCAAAATAGCGGAAAATATCATGAAAGTCCTGGATTGTCGTTTTGATCCAAAACAATCGGGGATGTTCTTGTGGGGAAAAATTCCAGAAAAATACGGCCACAGCAAAGATTTGTCGGACAAAATCTTATATCAAGCGAATGTTTTTGTTGCGCCGGGATTCATTTTTGGAAGCAACGGAAACCAATACATCCGTATTTCGCTCTGTTGCAAAGAAGACCAGTTGAAAGAATCCCTGAAGCGAATCACCGAGTGGACGGAAAACGAATTATAAATTAACAAATTTTATATTTATGGAATTAGAATCCATTTTATTACCGGGCGTCAGTAGTCAACGGCCCGTGATCATTGCAGGCCCTTGCAGCGCTGAAACAGAAGAGCAGTTAATGACAACAGCCAAAGAATTAGTTGGTAATGGTATAAATATTTTTCGCGCCGGCATATGGAAACCTCGTACTAAACCGGGGGGTTTTGAAGGAGTTGGGACAGAAGGATTGGTCTGGATGCAACGAGTAAAGAAGGAGACAGGTATGTATATCGCAACGGAGGTGGCAACAAAAAATCATGTTGTGGAAGCCGTTGAACATGAGATCGACATTTTATGGATAGGCGCAAGAACTGCTGTTAATCCGTTTGCCGTTCAGGAAATAGCCGATGCCCTGAAAGAAACTCAATTCGACGGCCCTGTGCTGATTAAAAATCCGGTAAACCCTGATTTGGAACTGTGGATAGGCGCTATTGAACGAGTTTACAATGCCGGCATAAGAAAAATTGGCGCAATTCATCGAGGATTTAGCAGTTATGATAAAAAAATATACCGCAATCTTCCCCAATGGCATATCCCTATCGAATTGAAAAGACGCATTCCTCAGCTTCCCTTGATTTCCGATCCCAGTCACATGGGCGGAAAAAGGGAATTAATCGCTTCTTTATGTCAACAAGCAATGGATTTGAATTACGACGGATTGATTATCGAATCGCATTGCGATCCCGAACAGGCTTGGAGCGACAAAGAGCAGCAGATCACTCCGGATATTTTGTCGTATATTCTGCACCTTTTAGTGATTCGGGATACCAAGCAAACAACGGAAAATCTGACTGAACTCCGTCAGCAGATCGACCAGATTGACAACGATTTATTAGCTATTCTGACAAAAAGAATGCGTATTTCCAAAGAAATCGGACAGTACAAAAAAGAACACAACATGCCTGTGCTTCAAACGCAGAGATATGACGAAATATTGGATAAACGAATCTGTGAAGCGAAAGAGTTGGGGATGGACGGCGCTTTTATGAAAACGGTTTTGGAAGCCATCCACGAAGAATCAATCAGACAACAAATTGAAGTTTTAAATCAATGAAGATACAGATTTTAGGGGCAGGAAAAATGGGAAGTTTTTTTGCCGACGTATTAAGTTTCCAACATGAAGTCGCTATTTTTGATCGAAATCCGGAAAAATTGCGCTTTACTTACAATTGCATTCGAATGAGTGATCCGCAGGAAATTTTGGATTTCAAGCCAGAAATTTTGATTAACGCCGCTACCGTGCAATATACGATGGACGCTTTCCGTCAAACGCTTCCGTTTGTTCCCGAATCATGCATTATTTCCGATATTGCTTCCGTAAAAACAGGATTAAAAGAATTTTATCGAGAAGAAGGAAGACCTTTTGTTTCTACGCATCCGATGTTTGGACCAACATTTGCTAACTTGGATAATCTTTCGTTCGAAAACGCCATCATTATTTCGGAATCTTCACACATGGGAAAAGTTTTTTTTCGCGATTTATACAATTCTCTAAAATTGAATATATTTGAATATACGTTCGACGAACACGACGAAACGATAGCCTATTCTTTGTCGATTCCCTTTGCTTCGACACTGATTTTTGCATCGGTAATGAAACATCAAGAGGCTCCAGGAACTACTTTCAAAAAGCACATGACGATTGCTCGTGGATTATTGTCAGAGGATGATTACCTGCTAACCGAAATATTGTTTAATCCGCATACTCCATTGCAATTGGAAAGAATCCAAAAAGAATTGGCTGGTTTATTGCAAATAATCGAAACGAAAGATTCACAGGCCATGAAGGACTTTCTGTCGGCTATACGAAAAAACATTCATTGAAATGTGAATTTTAAGAAATTAGCCAAAAGAAACATGCCGCTTTTTATTTCTTTTTCCCTTTTTCTCAGTGTTTTATGAGGTGTGTAAAAGCGCTATTTAAAATTTTTAAAAGCAAATTGTTATTTTTATAAAACAAATATAGCCTTTTTTTCTTATTGTCAAATTTTTATAACAACATACTTTTTGAAACGCCGCCAAAAATGTTTTCATTTAAAAAAAGTTTAAAATTAAAAATCACAGACGATTCGGGTTTTTTAGCGATTGCCAATTCTGAAAAATACAATGCGTTTGTTGGCGAAAATTGGGAATTAGACGAACTTGTTAGTCGATTTGTTGAAGAAATGAATAAGGAAAACCTAATCATTTGGGCAACTACAATGGGTGGCGGCGAGTGGTCGGCGGCAATTTTGGACAAGGCAACTAACAAAAAAGCTTTTCGGGAATTCAATAAATCCATTGTAGTAACAAACGGACAACTATGTTTAACCAACTATGAAGATTTGACAATGGCAGCAGCATATACTAATGAAAAAATTCCATCAAAACACAATTCTGACCTTATCATTCCGTTAAGCAATGGAAGGTATGTTTTTAGGATTAGGCAAATGTTTGACCCAGAAGATTATGATTATGAAGCAGAAGGAAAAATAAATTTTGAAATTGTTATTAAACAGAATGATGCTCCAACGCAAAGCATAGAAAATATATTTTGGTGGAATGAATAAGAAATAAGAATAACAAGGAAATTGAGATTATAGTTGAATTTTTTAAAATAACATGAAGCGAACCAATTTATTTTTGATTGCAGCGATTATATCCGTTAGTTGTATATGCGCTCAAAATAAGCAATTAATCGGCACATATTCATTTCGGCATTCAACTAATGATTATGAGGAAGACTATGAAATGGTGCAGGAAGTTGATTCAAATGGCGATATATCTATTCGTCGTGGAAAGCCATACCCTGACGATGGTTGTTGTACTCAAACGGCCGCTTTGGAATTAAAACCAGATTTTACTTTTTATATGTCATATCACAATGACCAAGGTGATTACGACATGACATTTGAATTCGTCGGAATATACGTTGTAAATAACGATACCTTAACAATGTATAGTCCGATATTAGCGACAGTAAATGAAAATATTCCAGAAAATCTATTTGAACTTTCTTTAAGAGACAATTTTTGGAATATGGAACAGTTTAGTTTTTATTCAATGGATAAAGATTACAGAAAAGAAGAGATAATGCCATTGTATACCATTCCTGATAAGAATGTCGATTTTGATTTTGATGCAACTATAGACACCACCCTATCATTCGTTTTTAAAAGAGAGGATATCGGTAATTATTTTTACTGTTTTGAGAAACCTTATGATAAAGAACAATGTGGTATTCCCATCTTTAACCGGTCTTTACTTTTAAAAATGTCTGATAAAAAATACAATTATTTTCAAGATTTTGATAGTAATTTTCGATTCTTTTGGCGCATCAACGAGTTTTCTTTTATTATTGGCGATTCTCTTTTAAAATCAATATATCAAACCTCAGACGAAACAGGAAGAAAATATTATTATGAGTTTATTAAAAAAGAAGATAAGCGAATTGAAGCAATAAATAAAAATGAATAACAGAAAATTAACTATCAGCCATTGTCGATTAGGCTTTATTTTTCTTACCGTCGTTTTCTTTTTGAGCAGTTGTCGCGGAACAGGCAATAAACAGACGGAAGGCGACTCATTGCCAGACAGTCTGTTCATCAACACGTTGATTGAAAGGCAACTCGGCACAAGTCAATATCGAATTTCCATTCCATCCGACTATTTCATTGATGTAATGAAAGGAGCCGATTTTGACGTTTACTATTTTCAACCAACCGATACCACCGTTCCGGCTGCATTTGCGGCAGGCGTGTATTTTGGCAATCAACCCAGCGAATTTAGTCCCGATAATGACAGTTGCAAAACAGAAGAAGTGGAAAGCAAAATTTTAGGAAAAAAGGCCAAATGGACAATTTACAACTGCGAGGGTAAATATCATATTCAAACAATCATTGACAGCGAGAGCGGCGAGATTTGGAACGAATCTATCCACGCTTTTGGCATTGCTAATTCTTCCGTAGAACTTCCCAAATTGTTCGACATTTTTCTAACCCTAAGGAAAGAAAATGAATGAGAATGGCAGATTATTAAAAAATTAAGGTGGCGTTCTACAAAGCATACTTTTCAGAACGCCGCCAAATGGTTAAAGCAGTTATCAAACTTTTGATGTCTATTTTTCTCTATAATGGCAACAAGGCGGCAACGCTTCGTACACTTTTTCGTCTGCTTTGTATCGGCCTGCATCGTGACCGACTTGAGCGATCGTTTGAGCGACGGCGTCGGGCGAGGTCTTTTGCGGGTCGTACTTCAAGTGCAATTGTTTGGATTCTTCCTCCCACGAAGCCGATAGAACGCCTTTCACACTCAAAGCCGTTGTTTCAATTCGTTCTTTACACATCTCGCAACTTCCTTGTACCGGAATCACGGTCTGCTTTTCGATTATTTCCGACAATTCCGTAATTTTATCAGCGGGAGCCGGAACGACGTTTTCTGATGGGTTCATCATGCTGGGTTTGCCTTCCAATTGAGCGCTTGCGTCCACTGCAAAGGTTCCGTTTACGACAATCTCTTCGCCTTCGGCAATACCAGACAATACAACGTAGGAATCTCCCAGCGAAGGACCCAATTCGATTTCGCGCAGTTTGAATGCCGGTATCTCGCTGTCCGGTTGCTTTACGTAGACAATAGAACGTTTGCCAGTCCACAATATCGCCGTTTTGGGAATGATCCATTCGGCTGCATGCTGCTTTAAGGAAGACCGGATAATGGCTGAAGCATACATTTCCGGTTTCAATTCGAAATGGGGATTGGCTGTTTCTACTCTCACTTTAGCCGTACGGGTGGTTTTATCCAAAAACGGATCGATGAATGAAATTTTTCCCTTAAACGTTTTTCCGGGTAAGGCTTGCAAAGTATATTCCACCGGATCACCTTTTTTTAAATAGGGAAGATCCGCTTCGTATGCTTCAAATAACGCCCAAACGGAAGAAAGATCGGCCAACTCAAACAAAATGCTTCCAGAATTGACATAATCACCTTGCACCACTTTTTTGGCAATCACTACGCCCTGGGTATTGGCCGTGATGTCGATCAGCGAAGAAGCCGCTCCGCTTTGTTCGATTTCGGCAATTTGCCGGTCAGTCAATTTCCACAGACGAAGTTTTTCGCGGGCAGCCTTCAAAAGCGCCGGTTGCGTTGCCTGCATTTTTACGGCTACCAGCAATTCTTGTTGAGCCGTCAGTAAGTCGGGCGAAAAAACGCTGGCGATGGTTTGTCCTTCCCGAATTGTTTCGCCCGTAAAAAGGACAAACAGTTTTTCTATACGACCGTTAACATGCGAAACCTGCGATCGTAAAAAACGTTCATTGGGTTGAATCGTTCCGTACAAATGGATTTCCTTTACCGGATTGCCTCGAACGACCCTGATGGTTTGGATATTGGCCAATGCGACCGCTTCCGGGGATAAGCGGATAACATCCGCATCCACTTGCTCGTTTTCCGTACGAACCGTTTGGATCGGAATCAAATCCATTCCGCACAAAGGGCATTTACCCGGATGGTCTTGTTTGATTTGCGGATGCATGGAACAAGTCCACATTTTTGTTTCTGCGGAAACTGTTTCTATCGGCCGATTTCTAAATGAATCGGATAAATGCCAACCTAAAAATAAGCCGGCAGCGAAAAAAATCACAATGAATACAATTTGATATACTCGTTTCATTTCAATTTTAATTGGATCATTTGGAAATATTACTCATGAGTTTTTGAATAGAGATGACAATCGTATTGTAGTTGGCAATCGATTCGGTTTCCTTCCATCGGTAATCCGTCCATTGACGCTGTATCTGAATCACCTCTTTCAAGTCGGTTTTGCCGGAGGTAAATTCCTGTACCAGCAAATCGTAAGTAGTACGAGCCAGTCCAGTCTGTTTTTTATAAAGCACAATTTTCCGTGCCGCATCGTCCAATTGATGCCGGTATTGATACAATTCCGCTTGCAAACGGTTGAATGTATCGGCATATTTTTCTTCGTTTGCCTGTTGCAATCGTTTGCTTTCCTGTTGAGCCGCCTTGTACTTATTTCTAAAAACCGGAAGGCTGACAGAGACCATAGGCATCCACATATCTTTGCCGTTCATGCCGTTGTCCTTGTTTTCCATCCCTGTTTCCGCAGTTGTGTGGCTGGCGCTTTCCATTTTTTTGCCAATCCACATGTATTGAAGTCCAATCCCCCACATGGGATAGCTCATTTTTCTGTTCATTTTTTCTTTGGCCTTGTAGGCCAAAGTTTCTTCGCGAATCATTTCCAACATAGCGTTCTGCATAGCCATTTGTTCTATACTCGACTTCATATTCAGCGAGAAAGGAGTCTGCAAAAGTTTATCGGGAATAAACACTTCGTTTTCTACCGGACGGTTCAAAAGGGTATTGAAGCGGGCTTTTCCGGCGACAATTTCCGACTGAACGCTTTCCAAATCGCTTTCTACCTCAGCAATTTCGAGTTGGATGCGCAAAATTTCCGATAAACCAGAAGCTGTTCCGCCCATATCCATAGCGCTTTTGCTTCCAGACGAAGCGGAGACGGATGCGGCTGGATTGCCGCTCATATTCATCCCTTGCATGGAATAATCGCTGGCTGAAGAAGAGAAAGCGTTTGTCGTCGAAGACTGGTCGTTGGTCGACGATGATCCGGAAAAATTTTTCCCCGCAGCGTATTTCTGCAAAGCTAATGTTTCCAATTGTTTCAACAAAGAAATATTTTCTTCGGTAGTTTTCCATTTTTGCTGAAGGGCGCACAAGGCGTACCATTGGGTATAAATTTCCAAAAATAGATTTTCTCTTGCTTCTCGAATTTGTTCAAAAGCCATTCGCGTCATGTGGCGAGCTTCTGTCTGAGCGGCTTTCCGAACTCCAAACCAGGGAAACATCTGCATCACTTGAAAGCGGGCAATCTCTCGACCTTCAACTAATTCCATCGGTTGAGGGAAAAAGCCCGCTTCCAATCGCGGATCCTCATAAGCTCCTGCTTGCAAAGCATTTTGAAGCGAGGCTTCGTAAATGTGAAAAGCCGCTTTAAGCGCAGGATTGGACTGTTCCGCAATTTCTAAATATCGGCTCAGCGAATCGGTTTCCTGAGTCCGGGCATTCCCGGCCATCATCGCACATCCTAATAACGCTATTATTTGTTTTTTGATATATTTTTTCATTTCGTTTCATTTGTTTTTTTAACATATCTTTCCCTCCACCAGCATTGCAACACCGGTACCACAAACATCGTCATGGATTGAATAAGCATTCCGCCAAAAGTAGGAATAGCCATTGGAATCATAATATCCGCCCCTTTCCCAGTCGAGGTCAAAACCGGAAGCAAGGCAATCAAAGTTGTAGCCGTAGTCATAGCTGCCGGTCGAACCCTTTTCAAACCGGCAAACACAACTGCTTCGCGAATTTCTGTCTTTGATTGGGGATTTTTAGCAAGGAAAGTGTCGTGTATGAACGTTCCCATTAATACGCCGTCGTTGGTAGCGATTCCGAACAAGGCAATGAAACCTACCCACACCGCTATACTCAAGTTTACTGGATGCATTTGAAAAATATCCCGCAGATTTTCTCCTCCAAAAGAAAAATTCAGAAACCAAGCTTGCCCATAAAGCCACAATAAAATGAATCCGCCGCCAAAAGCGACAAACACTCCCGAAAAATGAATGAGAGAAGCAACAACCGATCGGAAACGGAAATAAAGTATCAGCAGGATTGCCAGCAAACTGAAGGGAATAATGATCGACAAACGCTGGGCGGCACGTTGGCGATGTTCGTAATTTCCAGCAAACATATAAGATACGCCGGGAGGCAATTGCAATTTTCCAGAATCAATTTGTTCCTTCAAAAACTGACCAGCTTCTTTTACCGCATTCGTTTCTGCCATTTCTTCTTTTTTGTCGAAAATAACATATCCAGTTAGAAACGCATTTTCGCTTTGAATCATTTGTTCTCCTTTGGCATACTGGATATCTGCCACTTCGCTCAAGGGAATCTGCACTCCGGAAGCTGTAGGAATAATCAATTGCGACAACGTTTCCGGATCGTCCCTTAGTTCGCGGGGATAACGCAACCGAACCGGAAACCGTTCCCGCCCTTCGACGGTAGTTGTCAACGCCATTCCACCCACCGCAGCGCTTATGACTTCCTGCAGTTCGGCCATTTTAACGCCATAGCGGGCCATTTTGCGCCTGTCGAACAGAATTTCTAAGTAGGGAGCGCCCACTGCGCGATCGTAGAAAACCGTAGAAGGCAAAACGGAAGGAGCTTTTTTCAAGGCTGCTTCAAGCGCTTTTCCCGCCTGTTCGATGCTTTCGATATTGGGTCCGAATACTTTCAATCCCATCGGAGCGCGCATGCCGGTAGACAGCATGACCAAGCGGGCTTCAATCGGTTGCAATTTGGGCGAAGAGGTCAGGCCGGGAAGATGAGAAACACGCACAATTTCCTGCCAAATATCGTCAGGATTTTTGATATGCGGACGCCATTGCCGGAAATAATCGCCGCGACGATCGAGAATCAGACTGTCGGCTGGAATAATCCTGAAATGCTCTACAGGGTTGTAAGTTGAACCGTCGATCAGTATAAATTCACCTTTTTTGTTTACTTTGAACCGTTGCTTGTTTCCTTTCTCATTTAGCAAATATTCGGAACGGTATTGAATCGTATTTTCAAACATTTGGGTAGGAGCAGGGTCGAGCGCCGATTGGACGCGCCCCCATTTGCCTACTGCCATTTCGACTTCGGAAATGGCGGAAACACGCCGGTCGATTTCCCGAATCAAAAACAAATTCTGTTCAATTCCCGTATGCGGCATGCTGGTAGGCATTAGAAGAAAAGAACCTTCGTTGAGATTCGGCATGAATTCTTCTCCCATGTTTCTCCAAATGAAGGCGCCGGAAATCAATACGACAGCAGGAATCAGCATAAACTTCCATCGGTTGGCCAGGCACCAACGCAAAATATGTTCGTAATAAATGACCAGCAACCAAAGCAATAATAGAATAATTCCGATGGAAAGGACAACAAACGTAAAATTCAATCCCCAACCGGATCTGACGCCGAGCGGCAACCATTCGGACGTCAGATAAGTAAGAGCGGTACACAAAATAAGAACAATGGCAGCCGATTGAATCCACCGGATTTTTTTCCCCATCCCAAAAGAAAGGATGCCTTGCAACCGGACAAAAACGCTTGCTTTTTCGGGAATAGAAAAACGAAAAATGAAATAAGCCAGCGTCGGAAGCAATATAAATCCAAGCAGAAGCGCGGAAATCAAGGCAAATGTTTTTGTGTAAGCTAAGGGTGAAAATAATTTGCCTTCCTGCGCTTGCAAGGCGAATACAGGAAGAAAACTGACGATGGTAGTCAACATTCCGGTAAATAAAGCTCCAGATACTTCGCTCACACTTTCAAAAATCAGATGGGAAAAAGCTTGTCCTTTCCGCTTCGCCGCGTCCTTTTCTCCGTTGATGTGTCGGAGAATGCTTTCGACTAATACCACTCCGACATCGACCATTACTCCGATGGCAATGGCGATTCCCGACAAGGCAACAATGTTTGCGTCGATTTTCGCGTACCGCATGATAATAAAGGTCGATAGGACGGCAACGGGCAAGATGCTGGATATAACCACGGAGGCCCGCAGATTGAATACCAAAACAATTACGACTATGATACAAATCAACATCTCCTGCGATAGAGCAGTTTCAAGCGTATGAATAGTTTCCCGAATCAAGCCGGTGCGGTCATAAAACGGAACAATCGACACTTTACTCACGGTTCCGTCGGCTAATATTTTTTGCGGAAGTCCAGATTCCATTTGAGCAATCTGTTTCTGTATATTGTTGATCACTTGCATGGGATTGGAACCGTATCGGGCTACTACTACGCCGCCCACTGCTTCAACGCCTTCTTTATCCAATCCGCCGCGTCGGGTGGCCGGCCCTATATTCACAAAAGCAACCTCTTTGATTCGGACGGGAACTCCTTTTCGGACGGTTACGACGGCTTCTTCCAAATCGGAAATGCTCTGAACGTAACCCAATCCCCGAATCAAATATTCTACCTTGTTCATTTCAAGGGTTTCGGCTCCAATATCCAAGTTGCTTTTTTGAACGGCATCCATTACATCCATGATCGAAACATCGAAAGCCCGCAGGGCGTCCGGATGAATTTCTATTTGATATTCCTTGACAAATCCGCCGACAGAAGCCACTTCCGAAACGCCTTCGGCAGCCGATAAAGCATATTTGACATAAAAATCCTGTAGGGTACGGAGTTCTTCCGCATCCCAACCGCCGGCAGCTTTTCCCGTTTGAGGATTTCTTCCTTCGAGCGTATACCAGAAAATCTGGCCAAGAGCGGTAGCGTCGGGTCCTAAAGCAGGTTGAACGCCTTTGGGTAGCGTTCCATCCGGCAACGCATTCAATTTTTCCAGTATGCGTGAACGACTCCAATAAAATTCCACATTATCGTCGAAAATAATATAAATAAACGACATGCCAAACATGGAAGTACTGCGTATGGTTTTTACGCCAGAAATTCCAAGCAAAGCGCTGGTCAAAGGGTAAGTGATCTGGTTCTGTATGTCTTTGGGCGACTGTCCCATCCATTCTGTTGCGACAATCTGTTGATTTTCGCCAATATCGGGGATGGCGTCTACCGGTACTGGATCGTGAGGCAGCAGCCCTCCATGCCAATCGAAAGGAGCGACGGATATGCCCACCACGATGATGATGATAAGTAATGAAATAGATATTCCTTTATTATCAAGAAAATACCTGACAATTGAGTTGAGCATGCGAATGAATTATAAATGATTAAAAAATATAGAATAAAAACAAACCCCTTATGGTTAGAGACAACCGTAAGGTCTAAATCCGGAAGATACAAATCCAGCTAAGTAAATCCGGCTGGTATGGAGCAAAAATTCCTAGGGGAAAAACGGTTTGATATATCCGCCAATTGATCCATTCCTTTTCTTCAAACGGTTGAACAGTTAAAAAAAACCACGCCGCTTGGTTCGGCGAACTGTTTTTAAGTATAATTTCTTGCTCGGGAAGTTGAAAATGGTCGGTTGAGAGTTTAACCGTATAGTGCGAACAACAATTTTTTTGTCCGCAACAATCGGAAGGCGAATTTTCGCGCAGAATGCCGACCGAACGCAATTGCTTGCCGCAATAATGAAAAGCCACTGTTGGTTGGACAGCCACCAGCGACATGATCAAAAGCAGTAATATGGGCAACAGCCGTTTCATTTTTACAAAGATACAACTTTTCAAAAGATTTGCCAATTTTCCGGCATTTTTTGTTTGGTTTGGCCGGAAAAAATAGAGTCCATGCAAAAGCAACACCATCCGGCATTTGGAAACATCAAGCATAATTTATACCTTTGCACTTCGATTATTGCAATAGTCAGGAGGAGAGAGAAAAGAGGCCTTAACTTTCGATAGATTTTATATTTTCCTAAATATAATAAACGTCATTATTATTTACTGATAAGTTTTAATATTTATATTTATTCAATTGATTATCATTATTTTAAATTTATAAGTATACATTTATT
>JGI24699J35502_11133816_pt1 | contig 16300 bp, 11 predicted proteins | sample TergutMp193P4_FD_35502 | JGI IMG/M metagenome (IMG submission 35502) | reverse complement strand
GTATCAGAAGAGCTTTCAGGAAAACCTGTTGTTTCTCTAAGAAACTTCTAAACCATTTCAAAGCTTTTAATCTCGCTTTCTTTTATATCAACTTTGGTTTTGTTTAATAAGCATACTTTGTAGAACACCACCCCTTTCGGTAGTAGACAATGGTTGCGGCTTTGATGTGCAAAATGCGCCGCAAGGAATGGGAAGAAAGAATTTACAGTCCCGCTTGTCCGCTTTCGGCGGCAACTTGGACATCTATTCCGAGGCGGGAAAAGGGACAGAAGCGAATGTGGAATTAAAGATATAGCCCATAGTTTTAGACCGGATCTACATCGAATTGAATGCTTACATAGCGGAAATCTGCACAGTCTAACAGTTGCGTTCGGGCATGTTCGAGAATTTCCCGCAAAGCCGAAAGCGAAGCTAAAAGTTCTATTTTTAATACTATTTTTTGGAGGTAATAATTCTGCACTTTTCCTACCGCCGGTTTATCGGGTCCTATCACGCGATCGCCCAATTTTTCTCTGAGCATACGGGCGTATTCATTGGCTGCATTCCGCAAGCATTCTTCCTTTTTGTGCCGGAGCATGATCTGAATCAAACGGAAAAGAGGAGGGTAACGAAACAATTCCCGCTCTTCCATCTGTTGCTCGTACATGGCCTCGTAATTTTGCCGCAAAATTGTCTCAATCAGCGGATGATCGGGATGGGAAGTTTGCAGAATAACTTTTCCTTGCTTTTTTCTTCTTCCGGCCCGCCCCGCCACTTGCGACATCAATTGATAGGCGCGCTCATACGCCCTGAAATCCGGATAATTCATCAAAGCGTCGGCGTTGAGAATCCCTACCAAACCGATATTTTCAAAATCCAGTCCTTTGGAAATCATTTGCGTTCCAACGAGTATCTGGGTTTGTTTTTCTTCGAAACGGGCCATAATTTCTCGAAACGATTGTTTGGTACGCGTCGTATCCATATCCATCCGATCGACCGAAACGTAGGGGAAAAGCCGCTGGATATCTTCTTCCACTTTTTCAGTACCAAAACCGGCTGGTTTCAAATCGGATTGTTCACAATCGGGACATTGAGTGGGCAACCGGTAGGAACGCCCGCAATAATGGCAACTCAATTGATTTAATTTTTTATGATAAGTCAGGCTGATATCGCAAAATCGGCATTTTGGCGTCCAGTCGCAAATCCGGCACACCAGATGCGGGGCGAATCCTCGGCGGTTTTGGAACAATAAAATTTGTTCGCCTTTTTCTATGCATTCCTGAATTTGTTCCAGCAAAAGAGGGGAAAAGATGGTTTTCATCTGTTTTTTTCTTCTCAATTCTTTCACATCTACTGGAAGGATAAGGGGTAATTCGGTTTCTTCGAAGCGTTTATCTAAGCGAACGTATCCGTACTTTCCGATCCGGGCATTGTAAAACGATTCGATGGACGGAGTAGCGCTTCCCAAAACGACCTTGGCGTCGTGCAGGGTCGCCAACACGGCGGCGGCGTTGCGCGCATGATAACGGGGCGCCGGATCTTGCTGTTTATAACTGGGATCGTGTTCTTCATCCACAATAATTAATCCTAAATCGCGAAACGGCAGAAAAACAGACGAACGAACGCCCAATATGATTTGATAACCCTCGTCGTGCAGGAGATTGTTCCATATTTCCATACGTTCTCGAGGATTGATTCCCGAATGATAAACGCCCAGCTGATCGCCGAAAAATTTTTTTAAGCGTTCCGTGATTTGAACCGTTAAAGCGATTTCGGGAAGCAAATACAAAACCTGCTTGTTTGATTGCAACGTTTGATGAATCAAGTGGGTATAAATTTCCGTTTTTCCGGAAGAAGTCACGCCATGCAAAAGGCAAACATCTTTTTGGCGAAAAATCTCGATTATTTCATTCAGCGCTTGTTGTTGTCCTGCATTGAGCCGGTGAAGAGGCTGCAAGTCTGTATCGGAAGTTACTGGATGGGCAACCGCTTTTTCATATAGTTGAAAAATTCCTTTTTCAACCAAAGCGGCAAACGTTCCCTGGGCCGCTCCGCTTTTTTCTAACAATTCTTTTTTCGATATTTCCCGAAAAACGTTTTCTTCTGTTTGCGTTTCCCGAACAAATGCCGACAGCAACTCTTCTTGCCGCACGGCCCGCTTCATTCCATTTAAAACATTCAGCAGTTGCGCTTCCTCTTCATAACGGGAGGCAATCCGCACAAACGTCTCTTTTTTCTCACGGAAAACGGCTTCTCCCTTCGAGCGAAAACCCGCCGGCAGAACGGCTTTTGCCACCTCGCCTAAAGAACAAAGATAATAATTGGCGATCCATTCCCAAAAATGTCCTTGTTCCCGACGGATTACCGGACGATCGCTTTCGATGGCCAATACAGGCTTGATGGTTCCGATATGTGCCGGAGGACTTTCCCGAATAGCAAAAACGATTCCCGAATGTTGTTGGGTTTTCCCGAAGCTTACCTGTACCAAACCTCCGATTACAATTTGTGCCTCCATTTCAGGAGGCACAAAATACGTAAACGTACCGCCTATGGGAACAGGCAATACTACTTCGATATACATTAGAACAGATAGGCGGCAGAAACCGTCCACAACGATGTTTTACCCTTAATTGCGCTTAAGACGTCTCCCACATCCTGTATGGAACCGTAATCGTTCGTTAAGCCCAGCTTGTAAGCGACGCCCACTTGCAAATGAGACAGAAGTTCGATGCCGATTCCAAAATTAAGGCCTGCGCCGAATGATTTGGATTTATACTGTTCAAGCAAATCGTCCGAAAGTTTGAACTTGATGTAAGGTCCAGCCGTGGCAAAAGCGCCCACTACATCCAAAAAGGTGATCTTGTATTTCAAATTCACCGGAACTTCCAAATTATTAGTTTTAAAACTTTTGTTGATTTCTTTCAATTTAAACCCTTCCTGGGAATACAATACGGCAGCATCCATTCCGACGCCTATAAGAGGAACGGTAAATTCCACCATCGGTCCTACTAAAAATCCTGTCATATTTTCAACATTGTTATCATACCAATCTTTTGCGACCTTATTACCGCTACATGATATTTTCGACAGGTTAACGCCAGCTTTTACGCCAAACTTGAATTGTGCTTGAGCTGTAAATCCACTTATAAGAAATAGTGAGAGTAAGAACAAAAAATGCTTCTTCATAAATAAAAAAATTAATTGTTAGTAAAAATTAAAAAAAATATTCGCTATAATAAAAAAAATTATTCTTGTACTTTTTTTGTTCTGAAAGAGGATGCATACATTCCTATTCCGCACAGAACTGCAAAAATAATAAATGAAACATGCAAACTCTTCATGAAGAGAGGGTGCAATTCGGGTGTGAGTACTTTATCTCTTACGTGCAAAGACAATGCCATCATAGCGATTCCCATACTGAATGCTTGTCCGGTTAGACGCATGGTACCCATTGTTGCTGAAGCTTGTCCGAAATATTTCTTTTCTACCGAGCCCATAATCACATTTGCGTTGGGAGACGAAAACAATCCAAACCCTATGCCCAGCAAAATTAATAAAATAATTATAAAAAATACAGGGGTGGAGATAGAAAGAAATGTAAATCCGCACAAACCAACCAAAATAATTCCCATTCCGGCTGTCGCCAACAGGGATGGATTGAATTTATCGGACAATTTTCCGGCAACCAACGAAACGACCGACTGAAAACAGGCCTGAACAATCAGTATCGTTCCGGCGTGTTGGGCGTCGTATCCGCGAACATAAAGATAAAGGCTCATCATAAACGCAATACCGGAAGTAGAAGCATAGTTGATCAACGCTGAAAGAGAAGAAAGGCCAAATAGTTTATTCCCCGAAAAGATACGAACATTGAAAACCGGTTGTTCCTGTTTCAATTCGTATAAGACAAAGAGAACAAAAGCCGCACATCCGGCCGCTATCCAGATAAAAGAAGAGGAAACGGGCAATTGCGAAAATCCGAATATCAAACTGAATAGTCCAATGGCATAAATGAACGAACCGGAATAATCGAATTTTTCACCTTTGGATTCGACCCATTCGCTCCGCAGGAACAGAAAAGCGCAAACAACTGTAACGATTCCCGAAAGTCCGGCTACATAAAAAAGACTGGGCCAGCCCCAATGTTGCGTCAGCGTACCCCCCACGTAAGGACCTACGGCTAAAGCTAAATAAACGACTGAAGTATTAATCCCGATGGCTTTCCCTCGCTCGTTTGCCGGAAATATGGAAGTTAAAATAGCCATATTAGTTCCAAACATCATGGCGGCCCCCAAACCGGAAAAGACGCGAAATGCAATCAGTAAAATCTCCGAAGGGGAAAATCCACATCCAAAAGTAGCGAGACTGAAAAGAGACAACCCGGCTATGAATATTTTTCTGCGCCCTACAATATCGGCCAAGCGGGCAAAAGGAACCTGAAAAATAGCCGTTGTAATCAGGTAAGAAGTGGCTATCCAGCTCAAATAGACGGCGCTCATGGAAAAAGTTTTACCAATTTGCGGCAAAGCCAAATTGATTGCAGAACCCATAAAGGGAACCAGGAAGGAGGCAAAACAAAGCACAACCAAAGCGGAATTTTTATTGATATTCTGTTGCATTCCGTATAAAAATTAAAACAGATAAAATCACTTTTTTGTTTTTCAGAGACCGCAAGGCCGCAACACCATAATCCCTGTATTGCTTTTGCTCATTTGGCAATAGTCGGACAGGGATTCTGGATTGACGATCACTTTTTTGTAGCGCGTAGAAGCATGAATAAAGCTTAACTGGCCCTTGTCGTGGTAAGCAATTCCCAGATGAGAGATATCCAAGCCCGAAAGACTGGTCGTAAAACAAATAACATCACCGTCTTTAATCAGCGATTGCTTTTCCCTTATTTCGTTTCGGGGAATATAATAATAAATGTTCCTCCGATTGATCTCTTTTTCGATAGAAGCCATCATTGCCGTATTCTGTGGATAGTCCCGTAAAGCCGGATACTGTTCCGGATGCGACGACATATATCCCACGTGCGGTTGAAAACGTTTTCCTCCCAAAGCGTAAGTTACGTCTTCCAACGTTCCTTTGTTGACATTATCGCTAATCCAATCGGTTGTATAATGCAAACGGGAAGTGTATCCCTGAATAATTCCTCCTCGGTAACGAATGTATTTCAATTGGCGGACAAAATAATTATAATCGGGATGAGGATATTGAGCCGCTCGGCTTAAAGCCAAACAGTTTTCCACAAAAGTCATACAATCGAATCCATGCAAATTAATTATCAACTCCTCTTCGTCGTTTACCTCCAAAGTTTGAGCCGCATAAGGTGTTTTCAAAAGAAAAAGAGCCGCCTTTACCATTGCTTCTCCCGGAGAATAAACCGGACGAATGCTGTCGCCGGGTGCAGGAAGCAACAATCTGAAAAATTGTTCTACTCTTTCTTCTTCTTTCTGAATATCAGGCTTCATCTCCTGAGCAGGAACTTCCGCAACGCATAAAAAAGCCAACAATAGAATCGTTTGAATCGTTTTCATCTACACAAAATGAATGTTTTTTTATTCTTTATAATATATTCGTTTGACTCGCAGCGAAATGGAAGTCAATATCTCGTAGGGAATCGTTTGCAATTTTTCCGCCAGTTCCTGAATAGGGATCGCCTCTCCAAAAACAATTGCTTCGTCGCCTTCTTCCGCTTTCGCATCCGTCACGTCCGCCATGCAGATATCCATACAAATATTTCCGACAAGCGGGCATAAAGTCCCGTTGATCAGTACCGCCCCGTTTCGGTTTCCCAAACGGCGATCCAATCCGTCGGCATAGCCAATAGGGAGACAAGCAATGCGGGAATCGCGGGTCAATCGTTCGTTCCGATTGTATCCGACTGTTTCTCCTTGCCGCACCTTCCGGATTTGAAGAATGCGTGTTTTTAGCGTTGCCACCGTTTGCAAAGCCTTTGCATCCGTTGCTGAAATCCCATACAAACCAATTCCCAGACGAACGAAATCGAATTGCGCCTCTGGAAAACGTTCGATACCCGCTGAATTCAGCAAGTGACGCATCAGTCGGTAGCCCAACAATTGTTCCAAACGATCGGACAATCGGGTAAATAGATCTATTTGTCCGTGAGTAAAGTCGTCCAATAGTACCGAATCGCTCCCCGCCAAATGAGAAAAAACCGACTTGACCCTCGTTCCGGTTTGCGCGTCTAATTTTCCCGCCAAAACGGGAATATCTTCCTCATCAAACCCCAGACGATTCATCCCCGTATTCAATTTCACATGAATGGGATAACGAAGAATGCCCCGCCGTTCGGTTTCCCGAACAATTGCATCCAGCAAATGCAGATTGTAAATTTCCGGTTCCAAATTGTATTCAAACAGCGTATTGAAAGCATGTTCTTCGGGGTTCATCACCAGAATGGGCGTTGTAATGCCTTCCCGCCGCAACTCGGCCCCTTCGTCGGCCAGCGCCACAGCCAGATAGTCGACGCCGCGCTCCTGCAAGGTTTTTGCCAATTCGTAAGACCCGACTCCATAGCCGAAGGCCTTGACCATGCAGATGATTTTGGCGTCCGGTTTTAATTTCGAACGAAAATATTTGAGGTTATGAATCACGGCATCCAGATTGACTTCCAAAACGGTTTGATGCACTTTTTCTTCCAATTGTTCGGAAATTCGTTCGAAACGCGATTTACGCGAGCCTTTAATCAGGATAATGGAATTTTTCAGTTTGCGCCAGATTCCCGAATGCAAAAACATTTCCGTAGTAGGAAAAAAATCTTTTTCCATGCTAAAAAGATTGGAATGGGACATTAGATTAGGCCCAATGCCAATGATGTGTTCTACTTGTTTCTGATGCGCTAATTCGGCCACTTTGCGGTAAAAGGCGGCTGGAACCATTCCCGATTGCAAAATGTCGGAAAGGATCAGCGTGCGTTTCAATTGTTTATCTACCGAACGGCGTGCCATAAAATCCAAGGCGATGGACAAAGAATTGATGTCTGAGTTGTAGGTATCGTTGATCAGAATATTTCCATTAATTCCTTTGCTCACATCCAGACGCATGGCTACTGGATCCAGCTTTTCGAACCGCTCCTCCCAATTTTCCAAATCGGGTTTCAAATACAGAATCAGCGCCGCGCAGTGGATAACGTCTTCAATGGAAGCATCGTCGGTAAACGGTATCCGTATCGTAAACGATGAGGGATGCGCAAGGGAGGAAGCGCTAAAATTACGCTGCCCTCGAATGATCGTATGGTCTATTTCTTTCTGAATTTCGGAAATGAAGAGTGGCGCATTCACGTTTCGGGTCGACCAAGAAAAGGTTTTATTCAAAAACTGTTTTTTCCCCATGCAATACTTCACTAAGGCTTGGTCTTCGTTGTAGATGATTTTTTCTGTCGATTCAAATAAACCCAGTTTTTCCAAACATTTTTCTTCCTGAGAATTAAAATTTTCCTGATGAGCCTCTCCGATCGTAGTAAAAAGGCCAATCGTGGGACGGATAATGGGTTCCAAACGTTCCATTTCTCCTGGCAAGGAAATGCCCGCCTCAAAAATACCCAATTGCGTTTGTTCGTTCAACTGCCAAACCGACAAAGGAACGCCCGTTTGCGAATTGTAGCTTCTTGGCGAACGAACGATGCAAAACGCATCATGAAGAAGCTGATAAAGCCATTCTTTCACAATGGTTTTACCGTTACTCCCGGTAATGCCCACGACGGGAATATCGAACTGTTGGCGGTGATCGGCGGCCAATTGTTGCAGGGCCAGCAACGTATCTTTTACCCATAGGCAATTGGCTTCGGGGATACAGTCGCTTTCGGCAAAATCGTGTTGCACCACAAAATTTCGCACCCCTTTTTCATATAAATCAAAAATATAACGATGACCGTCGTTGTGTTCCGTGCATAAGGCAAAGAACAACGTTCCCGCCGGCTCCGACAGCGAACGGCTATCGGTCAGCAGTAGCCGGATATCCGCATCGCGAAGAGAAGATGTGTCTGCATGAATCGCCTTCGCAATGTCCAGGACAGATTGTTGCATATTAAAAACAGTTAAAGATCATTTTCGGCAAAAGTAGTCAATTTAAATGAATAATTTTCATAGAGGCATTAATAAATTATAAGAATACTGAACTATTACAAAATGAAATAAAATTACAAAAAAATAACAAATAAGTAGGAAAACGGCAAAATATTTTTGCAAATGGCAACTATTTCTTCCCTTTGTTTATAATATTTTAAACAATCTTTTTATATTATCGGCGCTGATTTGTATTATCTGCGTTATCCGCAAGGTGTCGCAGAGGGGTTAACCTTGCGCATCTATAACATGTCCACTTGTTGAGAAATTCGCTTTTCTGCCAATAGTTAATTTCTACGAAATTTTTCTCACCCTCCGCTTTCACTCACATCTATAAATGCGCAGGCGCTGTGTGCCTTTTTTATTAAAACCTGATCTTTCAAAATTCCGTTAGTAGTCCAAAATTCATCCATATCCTTTCCCCTTATTCGCTTACTGAGGGTGCTTTAGCAAATAATGTTGTTTTATATAATCCATTTTACGTGTTTCATCCGCGTTTCTATCGCACTCTACAGTCGGATTGCTTATTTTCCGCTGAAATTCACTGCGTCAAACAAAATGGTAGGAATTCTCCAACTGGATGTGGTTCGCGGATCGTTTCCCACTTCAATTAGGTTTTGCCAAAGGCTCAATAAATTTCCCGTGATATTCATTTCGTTCAAAGGTTTTACCGCTTGACCGTCCTGAATCAAAAAACCTTCTATTCCAAATGAAAAATCGCCCGTAGTGCTGTTGCTGTTTCCGCCATTGAAACCGGTGACCCAAATGCCGCGATCCAAAGAAGCCAACATTTGGTCAAAATTTTTGTCTCCCAATTTCAGCGTAAGAACAGAAGGCGATTGAATAGTCGGCATCATTCCCAATTTGCCTCCGTAGTATGTATCGATATAGTACAGATTCAGAACCCCATTTTCAATGACATTCAATTTTCGGGTAGCCGCGCCTTCTCCGTCGAACCAACGCGCTCCCTGCGCCTGCTTCAAGTGGGGATCGTCGACCAGCGTAATCAGATCGGAAGCAATTTTTTCTCCCAGCTTTTCTATCAGGAAAGAATTCTTTTGCTGGATCGCGCTGCCGTACATAGCCGAAACCAAGGGCGACAGCAAACGGGTAATCGACAGATTGTCGACCAACATTTTGAAAACGCCCGATTCGATTTTTTCTTGTCCTAATTTACGCAATGTCCTTTCGTAAGCCTTCTTTCCTATCTCTTTTTTTTGCAAGTCTTTCCAGAAAATTGCCGAATCGTACCAATACGACGAGGGGCGGGCGTCGCCAATTCCTTTCATGGAAGTTCCGGCAGAAAGGTTGAAATAACTGGAGTCCATTTCTCCTTCAAAATCATTGCTGGTTATAGCATACAAACTGACAGCGCCGTCGGAATAATCGGATGAAACCGAAATCAAACGTTCGTCGGTATTGTATACTTCCTCCACATTGTTTTTAATCAAAGCTAATTTTTCGTCGACCGATATTTTTTCCACCGATTCATCGTAAATGTCCAAACCTTTGCCATCTCCTTTGTATAGTCGTTCCGGATCAGGCAATCGACGGAATTCATCTTTAGCCAATAAACGGGTAGTATCTATCCCGTTGGAGATAAATTTTTCCAATTCCTTCTTTTCCAAACGGTTTGTAGAAAACGAAGCGTATCTTCCTTCCACATACAACTGAAGGCTCATTCCGTTTTCCGACGATTGTTCCAAACGGTCTAATTGCGTATCCCTGTACTCGAAAGAATTATTTGTGCCGGCATACACCGAAACGCGCGCATCCGAACATCCTTTTTTCAAAGCATACTCCAAAGCCCATTTAGCCAAATCTTTATTTTCTTTTGTAATCATAATTATACTCCTCCTACCGTTAATTGTTTGACTAATACAGACGGCAATCCCTGCGAAACAGGACATCCTTGTCCGTCTTTTCCGCAAGTCCACGATCCCTGGTCGATTTTCAGATTGTTTGCTACCATAGTGATGTCGGCCAACGCTTTGGGGCCGTTTCCTATAATATTCACATCCTTAATCGGTTGAGTCAATTGGCCATTTTCGATTAGATAACCCGTTTTAACAAAAAAAGTAAAATCGCCCGCTCCTATTTGTACTTGACCGTTGGTAAAATTATCCACGAAAATGCCGTTTTTCACGCTGGCGATAATATCTTCCTGTGTACAGGAACCGTTTTCCATGTAGGTCGAACGCATGCGGGGAATCGGAATGAAGCGGAACGACTGGCGCCGGCCATTTCCGGTAGGCGAAACGTGGTAGTATTTGGCGCTGATCCGGTCGTGCAAATAAGAAGTTAATTCACCGTTTGTGACAATATACGTTTTTTGTACGGCTACTCCTTCGTCGTCGAAGTTAATAGAGCCTCGGTCATAATCCAGGGTCCCGTCATCGACTACATTGATCGACCGATCGCAAACCGTTTTTCCTAATTTATCGGCAAAAATAGATATTTTTTTCCGGTTAAAATCGGCCTCAAAAGCATGACCGATGGCCTCGTGCAACAAGATTCCTGAGCTGCCGGCGCCCATTACAACCGGCATTTCGCCGCCTTTGGGCTTAATCGCTTGAAACATGATCGCGGTTTTGTCGACCGCTTCCTGTGCAATTTCTTCTACCAGAGTATCGGTAAGAAAAGAAACGTCTTTCCGCGCCGCCCGCGAAGAAAATCCATTTTCGATCTTGCCGTCTTGCTGCATAATGCACATTCCATACATTTGCACCATGGGGCGCACATCATGGCAAAGCGTTCCTTCCGAATTGTAATAGAGAATGTAAGATGTTTCGTCGATGATCGATGCATTCACCTTTATCACCCTCGTATCCAATGCAAAGATTCGATCGTTTAATTTTTGCAAATAAGGCATTTTTGCCTGAATAGATGCATCTTCCCACGATTGGACAATTGGATAAAAGTTTTTAAATATTTTCTCATCCACTTTCACCGGAGGTGTTTGAGCTGTACCGCTGGCAATCCGCGAAGCGACCCGCGCCGCTTGGAGCATTTCATCCAATTGTATATTTTCGACAAAAGCATATCCTTGCTGATCGCCCGATACGACCCGAATGCCTACTCCATAATCGATATTGGACGCAGCGCGGTTAACGGCTCCATCCTGCAGCGATACCGAATTGGAGAAGGTGTGTTCAAAAAATAAATCGGCGTAATCGCCTCCTTTTTCCAAAGCGACAGACATAACTTTCCGTAAGTCGTTTTCGCTTATATTGAAATGATCCAACATTTTAGGTAAATTTTTTTCTGGAGGACTCAATTGTGCGCAAACTAAATCAGGAAAGGCGATCGTTCCCGCGAATGCTAATCCGCTTGTACGCAAAAAATCTCTTCGTTTCATAGAATGATATTTACGAGTTATAATGAAACACAAAGATAGAAGATAAATTGGAAAAACAAAAATTAAGGAAGTCTGTCAATTTTCGATATTCCCTTTCATAGAAAAATACTGTCTTTGACAGTTCATTACAGATAAGCTTTTTCATCACAAAACTTTAGAGAAAGCTGTCGTATATAAATTTCAAAAACGTCTGGGCATGAACTCTGGACGCTTTTTTTCGAATGTGACGCATCGGGTCTGTAAAAAACGAAGAAGAAAAAAAGCAGGGAAGATTTAGGTAGATTGGCAGTATAATTGTAAATTTGCAGCCAAATAAATGTTTTTCAAATAATGATATACAATGGCAAAAGCAATAAAAGAAAAAGCATTACTTTACCACTCGCAAGGCAAGCCTGGTAAAATAGAAGTGATCCCAACAAAGCCCCATTCCACTCAATCTGATTTATCCCTGGCCTATTCTCCCGGAGTGGCAGAACCCTGTCTGGAAATCAAAGAAAATGCAGAAAAAGCATACGATTATACGGTCAAAGGCAATCTGGTGGCTGTTATTTCCAATGGTACGGCCGTTTTAGGCTTAGGCGACATCGGAGCGTTGGCCGGAAAACCAGTGATGGAAGGAAAAGGTCTGTTGTTTAAAATTTTTGCGGGCATTGACGTTTTTGATATTGAAGTGAACGAAAAAGACCCGGATCGATTTGTGCAAGCGGTAAAGGCAATCGCCCCTACTTTTGGCGGAATCAATCTGGAAGATATTAAAGCGCCTGAATGTTTTGAAATCGAAAGAAGATTGAAGGAGGAATTGAATATTCCTGTCATGCACGACGACCAGCATGGTACGGCGATTATTTCGTCTGCAGGTATTTTGAATGCCTTGGAATTGGCAGGAAAAAAAATCGAAGACGTAAAAATTGTCGTAAATGGAGCCGGCGCTTCAGCCATTTCCTGTACGCGATTGTATATGTCGCTGGGAGCAAAGAAAGACAACATTGTGATGTGCGACAGTAAAGGAGTCATTTCGGTTCGCCGCACAGGGCTGACTCCGGAAAAAGCTTCTTTTGCCACTATGCAAAATATCAATACTCTGGCGGAAGCCATGAAAGGGGCTGATGTTTTTCTGGGATTATCGATTGCCGATGTGCTGACCGAAGAAATGGTGCAAAGTATGGCGGCGAATCCCATTGTTTTTGCTTTGGCCAATCCAAATCCAGAGATATCTTACGAAAAAGCGAAGGCTTCGCGATCGGATATTATTTTCGCCACCGGCCGCTCGGATTATCCGAACCAAGTGAATAACGTATTGGGATTTCCATACATATTCCGCGGCGCTTTGGATACGCGGGCAACGACCATTAACGAGGCCATGAAATTGGCTGCCGTCAAAGCGATTGCCGATTTGGCAAAAGAACCGGTTCCGGATGTAGTTAATGCAGCCTATGAATTGACCGATATAACGTTCGGACGCGAATACATTATTCCGAAACCGATGGATCCTCGCTTGTTGACTTCCGTTTCTACGGCTGTAGCTAAAGCGGCTATTGCATCGGGAGTGGCTAAAAAAGAGATTACCGATTGGGACAAATATGAAGATTCTTTGCGCGACCTGATGGGTTATGATAATAAACTGATTCGCGACCTGACGGAAATGGCTGCCAAAAATCCGAAACGGGTGGTATTTGCCGAAGGCGGGCACGAAAAAATGTTGAAAGCGGCCGCTCAGGTACGGGACGAAAAAATTGCTCATCCCATTGTACTGGGCAATGAGGAACGGATTCAGAAAGTGGCGGCTCTATACCACATAGATATGGAAGGAATCGAAATCGTTAATTTGCGTCACGACCGTGAGGCCGAACGGCGTGCCAGATATGCAGAAATTTTGTCAATCAAACGGGCGCGCGAAGGCGCTACCTTGGACGAGGCTTTGGATAAAATGTTTGAACCTAACTATTTTGGTATGATGATGGTAGAAACCGGCGATGCAGACGCTTTTATAACGGGAGTCTATACCAAATATTCCAATACCATTAAAGTAGCCAAGGAAGTAATTGGCGTTCGCGACGGCTACAATACGTTTGGCGCCATGCATATACTGACGGGTCAGAAAGGAACTTTTTTCTTGGCCGATACCTTGATCAATCGTCATCCAACAACAGAAATTCTCATCGACATAGCCCAATTAGCGTCCGAAATGGTTTCGTTCTTTGCGCATACGCCGGTAATGGCTGTTTTATCGTATTCCAATTTCGGATCGGATACCGAAGGAAGCCCGGCGAGCATGCACGAAGTGGTACGAATCATGCAGGAGAAATATCCCGATTTGGCTATCGATGGCGAAATGCAGGTTAGTTTTGCATTGAATAAAGAATTAAGAGATCGAAAATATTCTTTTACCCGCTTGTGCGGAAAAGATGTAAATACCCTGATATTTCCGAACTTAAGTTCCGCGAATATTGCTCAAAAGCTTTTAAAGGAAATGCAAGTAGGAGAGATGATCGGGCCCATTCAAATGGGATTGAAAAAATCCATTCATTTCACCGATATAGAAGGTTCGGTGCGCGACATTGTGAATATCGTTACTGTAGCAGTCATCGATGCTATTGTCGATGAGAAGATGCGCGGTAAAAAATGAGCCTGCGAAAAAGAATTCTTCAAAACGCCAGTTATCTAATTGTTAGAAAATTGGCGTTTTGTTTTTTATAAAAAATTCCATAGAAACGAATAATTAACGCATCCAGTACTCTTATTTCTTTACCCAAACATGCGTGATTTCTCCGAATACATATTTGCGATACTCGTTGGGGTCTTTGTAAGCTTCGTTCAGATAATCTTTTGCCTCTTGAGTCCGGAAATCGTCGGGGTTGGGAGTAGTGATCTGCGTTAATTTACATTCAATAATGAGTCGAGCCTCTTTGAAAGATATGTTTCCAGAAGGAGTTTGAACGCTTGTCAATTCGACTTCTTTCATTTTCTCGCTGTCTCTTCCCGATTTACTTCCCAAAAAGAGGACCTGTTTCTTATATTCCTTCGGAAAATAAGACAGCGTATAAGTTTGCTCCTTTTGAATCAATTCAAGTGTATAACGGGTTGATTGAAGAACGCACCACGTAGCGGATTTTCTGAAAAGAAGCCCCATCCCACCCCCGCTGGCTGTCATGGAATTATAATGATTTTCCTTGCCGGCGGTAATCACCGGAAAAATTTTCCCTGTCAACGTAAATACATCGTCGGGTATCTCTTCCGGAGAAATTTCTTTAAATAATTGGTCGAAATTCATTTCTTTGATATTTACATGATGGATTGTTTTCATAACATATATTTAATTATTTATTTGATAATGCAAAATTACAAGGTATTTTAGAAATGAAATAACTACATTTGTACTAAAATAATCGTAAAAAAACATAACAAAAAAGTGCGGCGTCGGCACAAGTAATTCGGACGCAAAACAATATGAAAATAAAATGGTATAACTATGTCGCCTGTTTTTTTGCTGGATTTTTCCTTGCGAATTTTATTCCGCATTTTGTAAAAGGCATTTGCGGGGAAGCTTTTCCGTCGCCGTTTGCCCATCCGCCCGGAAAAGGCTTATCGTCGCCGATGGTAAATGTTTTGTGGGGCTTGTTCAATTTGCTTGTGGGTTATTTGATTTTCAGAGCCGGAAAAATTTCCAATCAAAGAATTTTAACGATAATTCTTTTCTTTCTCGGGATTGTGTTGTGCAGCATTACTTGTTGCATCAATTTTAGCGGATAACCTTCGCTCGGTTGCGTTAAATTTTGCTATCAATTGATTATTAGCTTCTATAATTTTCTCGGAGTTTATCATCTTTGAGTTATATACCCAATCGTAATTATCATCTTTGGGCTTCAGTTGATTGACTCCGTAGGCTATAGTGTTGGCAGGCACGTCTTTTGTAATTATCGCGCCGGCGGCTATAACGGAATTTTCACCGATGATGACGGGTCCTAAAATTTTTGCTCCATCGGCGATTACTACGTTTTTACAAATGATCGGATTACCGACATTTTCCCATTCACCGCTCACCTTGTTAAATTTCAGATTGGCCCCGACAGATACATTTTGAAAGATTACAACGTTTTCGCAAATCTTCGAAGCCACAATCGTGCATCCGCGCGCGTGATGAGCAAACAATACGCTTTTGTCTATTTCCGTGCAATTAATTTCACAGCCATAGCATTTTTCCAGCAAATCGGCGGCTGTATTTCTAAGCAGCTTATTCTTAGAATAACAATTCATCTTTATTAATTGATCAAACATATTTATAACATTCATTTTCATCTTTAAGTTCAATTATTGTTTTTGACATACAGATGACGCAGATAATCATGAAGAACACAAATTTTTATTTATTCTCTGTTGCATTTGTTTCCTCTGCGTGTCTATAACAATGCAAAATTAGCCGGTATTTTAGGAATAAAATACCTATATTTGTCCTAAAAATAGTCGTAATGGATTTTCTTTATGGAAAAAGATAACCGGCAAACGGTACCCGACATACTAATAAGGCTTGCCCGTTTATTGGAAACGGAAATAAAGAACAGGAGATTAGAGATTCCCGAAAAATTTGGTAAAGGATATTGCGCCGGATTTGTTTTTAATGAACATATCCGAATGCTCATCAGCAATTATGAGCTGAATGAGGACATAATAGTTAAAAATCCGGAAATCAATGCGTCGAAACGGATCCTATTTTTTAAGTTTCAAAACATTTTTCCTGCAACAGAAATAATATCAGCGAGGAAGCATTTAATGGAAATGCCTTCGGTTTTAATTGCGACCAGTCGCGTAAATACCGACGAGGCTATTTCAATCCATACAAATACTGCAACCATTAATATAGAAGTAGATGCCGATTATT